>ERZ773083.1603-NODE-1603-length-15124-cov-22.554649_pt1 | contig 15124 bp, 14 predicted proteins | sample MGYA00511465_ERZ773083 | MGnify/ENA primary metagenome ERZ773083 (study PRJEB29015, sample SAMEA2738001) | human oral metagenome | biome: human oral; feature: human-associated habitat; material: dental | place: China | collected 2060 ... | reverse complement strand
GATTCAACGCCGAAAAGCCCTCGAAGAAGCGATTCTTCCACGGCTTGATCGGATCAACATAACGGAAGGGCTTCCCGAGATCAATCGTTTCCCCTCCCAGAGCAATCATGTCCGCAACCGCTTTGCCATGACCGTCATAAATGCGGTAGAGATCCTTGAGTCCCGGATTCGTCAGCTTCTCCACGTTTTCGGACATCTTGATGCGCGGCGCAAATACGCCGTTCTTCTCCACGGCAACAAGTTTATAGACCGCGCCAAAAACGGGATCGGATTTTGCCGTGATGAGCCGCTCCCCCACACCGAAGCTGTCCACACTCGCACCTTGGAGCAGGAGCGAGGAGATTGTAAACTCATCGAGACTGTTTGACAGAATGATCTTGCAATCCGCAAGCCCTGCCTCATCCAGCATCGTGCGAATCCGCTTGGAGAGATAGGCAAGGTCGCCCGAGTCGATACGCACACCCACAAGGCGGTGCCCCTGCGGTTCCAACACCTCATGCGCCGTGCGGATGGCATTCGGAATCCCCGAGTGAATCACATCGTAAGTGTCGACGAGGAGCACGGTCGCCTGCGGATAGATCTCGGCATAGTTCTTGAACGCAATGAATTCATCCGCAAAGAACATAACCCAACTGTGCGCCATCGTTCCCGAGATGGGAATGCCGAACTGCTGCCCCGCCGAGACCGTTGCCGTCATGTCGACGCCGCCAATGTATGCTGCACGCGCCCCATAGGTCGCCGCATCCATGTTGTGTGCACGCCGCGCACCAAAATCCGAAACACGCCGCCCCTCTGCCGCACGCACAATGCGTGATGCCTTTGTCGCGATCAGCGACTGATGATTGATCTGCGCAAGAACCGCTGTCTCTATCAGCTGTGCGTCGATGATCGGCGCAACAATCGTCATCAGCGGCTCATCCGGATAGATGATTGTCCCCTCGGGCACAGCATAAATATCCCCACGAAAGCGGAAGCCGCGCAGGAACGTCAGAAACTCCTCCGAGAACAGATTCTGTGCACGGAAATAGTCGATGTCCTCATCCGAAAAGGAAAGATTCTCCACGAACTCAATCACATGCTCGAGTCCCGCAAACACTGCATAGCCGCCCTTGTCGGGAACGGAGCGGAAAAAGAGATCAAACGCGACACGCACATCGCCGTCTTGCTGATGAAAATATCCGTAGGACATCGTCATCTCGTAGAAATCCATCATCATCGACAAGTTTCGCTTATCAAACTGCGTCACAGTAGAGACCCCCCATCGGGCAGAAAGAAACGGCATAGAAACAATTACTTTTTATTATACCATTTCCTCAAGATTCGCGCAAAAATAGTTTAGGAAGCACTGATAAATTCAGCACCGCCATCTTGACGTATCTTTTTTGCCCGCACTACGCCCGCGATCCTCCACATAGCTTTAGCTATGCGTCCGGTTTGCCTCCTTGTTCGGACGAAAAAATCTACGCCAATCGGACGGACTTCATTTTATCAGCGATTCCTTTATTCTTCCTGTTTTGCCAAAAACATCAAATCATCGCGCGTGAGTTTCGCCATCGGCAGGAGCTCCGGTCGATGGCGCATCGTTGCAAGGAGCGACTGCTCGCGCCGCCAGCGCGCAATCTCCGCGTGATTGCCCGAGAGGAGGACTTCGGGCACAGGCTTGCCCTCGAATTCGCGTGGGCGCGTATACTGCGGATAGCCAAGCAGGACATCGAAGAACGAATCCGTCGGCGCGGACGTATCATCGCCGAGCACACCCGGCAGCATGCGCGCCGTTGCATCCACCACCAGCATGGCGGGGATCTCCCCGCCCGTCAGCACGAAGTCACCGACGGAAATGCGGCGATCGGCGAGATCGTAAACGCGTGCATCGAATCCCTCATAGTGCCCGCAGATGAGGACGAGCTGCTCGTAGGCGGCAAGTTCCTTTGCTATCTTCTGCGTGAACACTTCCCCTGCAGGATCAAAGATAATCGTGCAGCGCCGCTCTACGAGCGATGGCGTCTGTGCCCAGATATCGCGCACGGCAGCGTAGAGAGGCTCCGGCTTTAAGACCATGCCGGCACCTCCGCCGCACGGTGTATCGTCTACATGACGGTGCTTATCCGTCGCGTAGTCACGGAAATTCGTATAATGAATGTCAAGTGTCCCGCGCTCTGCCGCACGTTTGATGATGCTCGTGCCGAACACGCCCGCAAACATCTCCGGAAAGAGCGTCACCAGATCGATTCTCATAGAAACTCCTTATCTTCATTGGAATGTTCTCCATTATAACATGAATGTGGCGCCCTATAGGGATCTCTCGATAAAATATTTTACGAATGCACGCAGAAGATATATAATAGGACGAGAAAGATTATACGATGGGGAGTACTTATGGACATCAACCTTGCCCATTTCAATACGGACATCGGCCGGCAGAAGCCCGAGAACATCATCCACAGCAGTGCGGCGTGTCCGTTCTGCGCAACGGACGAGCTCACGAACATCATCGCGACGGACGGCGACATCATCCTGCTCAAAAATAAATACAATGTCATTGAGGAGGCGGATCAATTCGTCCTCATCGAGGGACGGGACTGCGACGCCGACATCCCGAGCTATACGAGCGACCATATGCATCGACTGATCGCATTCGGCATGGAGCATTGGGCACAGATGCGTGCAAGCGGAAAATATGACACGGTGCTCTTCTTCAAGAACTATGGTCCCTACTCGGGCGGCACAATTCGCCATCCGCATATGCAGCTTGTCGGATTCCCCACATTTCGTCAGGAACTTGCTTTTCACCGTGCGGAGTTCGAGGGACTGACAGTAGACGAAAGAGATGGCGTTGTACTGAACCTTTCGACACAGCCGCGCGTCGGCTTCTGGGAGCTCAACATTGTCCCAGCAGATGCAGGCGCAACCGAGACGATTGCGGACTACATCCAGACCAGCGTGGACTTCTTTATGAACGCATTCCGTCGGCCACTCACGAGCTACAACATCTTCTTCTACAACGAGGGCACGGATATCTTCATCAAGATCATGCCGCGCTTTGCCACCTCCCCCGTCTTCATCGGCTATAACATCCGCCTGCTGCCATCCAACCTTGCGGAGATGCGGGACAGGATGCGCGCAAAATATTTTGAGAGCAAACGGTGCACAGAATGAACGATACGATAAACGAAGCCCCGCCGAAGCGAAAGCGGCGGCGCAAAACGGCGACACGGAAACGTACCGGTAAGAAAAAAACGCCCCGCAGATTCGGGCGTTTTTTCTTGAGTATCACAGCCGTGTTTTTTCTTGTATGTGCGGGCGTCTTTCTCTTCGTACCGCAGGTATGGCAGGAACTCGGTGGGCTTCTCCCCGATGCCGAGCACCAGCTGCCTGCGAATCAGTTGCATGAAATTCACGAGCCGGATACCGCCGAGCAGATCGCACGCGTCCTCTTCATTCGTCGCGCCATCGGGGCACGCCTGAACCGTGCAGACTATATGCCCATCCACCACATTTCCCCCGACCTCAGAAACGCTGTCGTCGCCATCGAGGATCGACGCTTTTACGACCACTGGGGCTTCGACATGACGGGCATGGCGCGCGCGACCCTCGTCAACATCCAGCACGGGCACATCGAGGAGGGCGCGAGCACAATCACGCAGCAGCTCGTGAAGAACCTCTTCCTCGCGAACGAGCAAACCTTTACGCGCAAGGCAGAGGAACTCCTGCTCGCGCTTGCCATTGAGAACGCCTACACGAAGGACGAAATCCTCGAAATGTATCTGAACGTCGTCTACTACGGCGCTGGTTTCTACGGCGTGAACGCCGCTGCCGAAGGGTATTACGGAAAAACACCCGCCGCACTGAATCTCCCCGAGGCATCCATGCTCGCGGGTATCCCGAATGCGCCCTCGGAGCTCTCACCCTTCGTGAACTTCATGGCGGCGAAGAAGCGGCAAGCAATCGTCCTCGACACGATGGAGGCGCAAGGACTCATCGACGCACGCACTGCCGAAGACGCGAAGATGTATGCGCTTATCTTCCGTCCGGAGGAAAGCGGAAAGAAAATGCACTGATTGTCCATGTTTTATTCGCAACGCACCGTTCAAAAAGGGGGTGTTGCTATAACGGCTTCAGTACCTTCCTAAGGCATATGTGTAATTCTATTGGACGAAACCGACAAATGCTATGCCTGTTGGTGCTTAGATCTATACTGTTGCATTTACAATCTAAGTGCAACAGCACGTAAAACAGAAAACGTGACCCATAGGAATCTGATATAATGGTGTTTGCAAAGACGGCATTGATCAAGGAGCACCCTATGTGCCACTACCATCATCTTACACTACTTGAGCGGGTAAAGATAATGTTTTTTCGCACACAGGGCAAAAATCTCTCAGCCATTGCCGAACTCCAAGGACTTCCCGTAAAAACCATCATCCCGGATTGCGGGAAGGCGTTTGTCCGTCATGCCGAGATAACATTAGCTCCGCAAGCACCGTTCTGTTTCCTTATTCTTGACCATCAAATTTCTTTAAAGCCCCCTATCAATTCGTATAATTCGATAGAGTATCAAGCCTCCTCTCGTTCATCATTACATTGTATCGTTATCGACGTTACTTTATTCATCGCGGCTACGAGAATGATACTAGAGGGAAAGGTCAGTGTTGCATTCGCATGCGACACGGTAATCCGGCGATCCTCAATCGGCTCACGCAGCACCTCAAGCGTCCTCTTGCTGAACTCCGGCAACTCGTCGAGAAAGAGCACACCGTAATGCGCAAGTGTCTCCTCACCCGGACGCGGAATGCCGGAGTTGCGAATCGCCGTCCGTACACGCTCCTTCGACTCCTTTACCAACATATCGAGAAGTCCCACCAGCTCAAAGCCCGGCAGCCCGGGCGACACATCTACCTCAACGTCGATAATTCGCCCGTCAATCCCGAGAAAAGAGCCATGTCACAGATGCCGTGCAGGCAATGAAGATAACCCTCACAACAGAGGAGATCGCGCTGATCGAGAGCACGGCAGACAAGCTCGACTTCAACACCGTACGTTTATGGGAAAAAGAGATGATTTAAGGAACCATTGACAAAATGAAGACCGCCAGATTGGCGTAGATTTTTTCGTCCGAACAAGGAGGCATTGAGCGGGCAAAAAAGATACGTCCAGATGGCGGTCTTCATTTTATCCTATTTTTTATGTGTCCAGTTTCATTTTACAATGAACCGAGCTTATATTTTCCAAAGAGAGATATTGCTCAATCAGCTTAGAAGAAGACTGTCATTCGCGAGTTCGCTGCCCGCTGCCTGCTCGAACATCGAGAGAAGGTCGCGCGTTGTGAGCCCCTGCTTTTTCTCCTGCGGCACATCGAAGAGGATGCGTCCCTCGTGCAGCATGATGAGGCGGTTGCCGTAGCGCAGTGCATCCTTCATGTTGTGGGTGATCATGAGCGTTGTGAGATGATCCTCCTCGACAATCTGCTGCGTCAGCTCAAGCACCTTCGCCGCCGTCTTCGGATCGAGCGCCGCCGTATGCTCATCGAGGAGCAGGAGATTCGGCTTCACGAGCGTCGCCATGAGGAGTGTCAGTGCCTGCCGCTGACCACCCGAGAGCAGCCCCACACGGGAGGAGAGGCGCTCCTCAAGACCGAGCTTGAGACGCGCGAGCTTTTCACGGAACACATCGCGCATCTCGCTCGTCGAGCCCCAGTGCAGCGTCGGTGTCTGCCCCCGACGCGCTGCGATCGCAAGGTTCTCCTCAATCATCATGCGCGCCGCCGTCCCCATCATCGGGTCTTGGAAGACGCGCCCAATGAACTTCGCCCGGCGGTGCTCCGGCCACTTCGTAATGTCCTCGCCCGCAATCGAGATCTTCCCCGTATCCACGGAGATCGCACCTGCAATCGCGTTCATCAGCGTGGACTTGCCCGCGCCGTTGCCGCCAATGACGGTCACGAAATCACCGGGATTCAGGTGAAGCGTAATGCCGGTGAGTGCCTTTTTCTCCGTGATCGTGCCGGGATTGAATGTCTTTTTGATGTCCTCAATGCGCAGCATTACTCTGCCCCCTTCTTCATCGCGTGGTATTTCGACTGGATGAGTGGCAGTGAGAGCGCGATGGCAACAAGGATTGCCGTAAAGAGTTTGAGGTCATTCGGCGGCATGCCGAGCTGCAGCACGATTGCGATGACCGCACGGTAGACGACGGAGCCGAGCACGACGGAGATCAGCCAGTTCTTAAAGCTGCGCGTGCCGAACAGCACCTCGCCGATGATGACGGAGGCGAGACCGATGACAATCGTACCCGTGCCCATGCCGACATCCGCAAAGCCGTTGCTCTGCGCCACGAGCGCACCGCAGATCGCGACCATGCCGTTCGAAAGGAGCAGACCGAGCACGATCATCACATCCGTATTGACACCGTTCGCGCGGATCATGTGCGGATTCGCGCCCGTCGCACGGATGGCAGTGCCCAGTTCCGTGCCAAAGAACCAATACGTGAGCAGAATCGCAAGCACAACAACGACCGTACCGATGAGCAGGATGTTCGTCGCCGTGTCGAGCCCCCAGAGATTCCACTCGGTAAAGAGCGTCTCCTGCTGCAGGAGCGGCAGATTTGCCTTGCCCATGACGCGCAGATTGATGGAGTAGAGACCGATCATCGTCAAAATTCCTGCCAGCAGCGCGGGAATCTTGAGTTTTGTGCAAAAAAAGCCCGTGATAACACCCGAGATGCAGCCCGCCACGCAGGCGGCGAAGATCGCCGTCAGCGGCGTATAGCCTGCTATGAGCATCGCGGCGGAAACGGCGGCACCAAGAGGAAAACTGCCCTCGACCGTCAGATCGGCAATGTCCAAAACGCGATAGGTCAGATAGACGCCAAGCGCATAGAGTCCCCAAAGAACTCCCTGTGCCGCCGTCGCAACGACGAGATCCATAACGTCACTCCCTAGTTTCAGAAAAAAAGCGGACACGCTGCGTGCCCGCTCCGCTGTGTTCGTCTTACTTAGGAAGCACTGATAAATTCAGCCACGCCATCTTGACGCATCTTTTTTGCCCGTACTGTGTCGGCAAATCCTCCACATAGCCCCTGCTATGCGTCCGGTTTGCCTCCTTGTTCGGACGAAAAAATCTACGCCAATCTGACGGACTTCATTTTATCAGCGATTCCTTACGGCACAATCGTCGCGCCGTCCATGACATCGGCAGGAATCGTTAGACCGATTTTCTCCGCATTCTTCTTGTTGATTACAACCACAAGATCGTGCGCCGTTTCGATCTTCATATCGGCAGGCTTCGCCTTGCCCTCGAGAATGTCTGCCGCCATATCGCCCGTCTGGACACCGAGCTTGTAGTAGTCAATCCCCTTGGTCGCAAGAGCACCCGCCGTGACGCCGCCGACATAGCCGCAGATCACACCTTTGCCCGCCGGATCTGTGACGCTCGTAAGCGTCGGCATCGCCGATGCGATTACATTGTCCGTCGGTTCATAGAACACATCCACATCATTGATGATACTCTGCGCCGCCTGCTGGATATCGTTGACCGTCGAGATCGTCGCAACGCGCACGGTCAGCCCCTTCGACTCGGCGTATTCCTTCATCGCCTTGACCTGAATCTCGGAGTTGACCTCACTGGAGGAGTAGATCGTGCCGATCGTCTTGGCATTCGGGTAGAGCTTCCGAAGAAGGTCAATCTGCTCGGCAATCGGCGTGAGGTCACTTGTACCCGTGACATTGCCGCCCGGCGCTTCGTTCGACTTTACCACCTTCGCACTCACATAGTCCGTCACCGCCGTACCGACGATGGGGATATCCTTCGTCGCGTTCGCCGCCGACTGCACTGCAGGCGTTGCAATCGCACAGATGAGATCCACCTTGTCGCTGATAAAGCGCTGTACAATGTTCTGGAGGTTCGACTGATCCGCCTGTGCATTCTGGCGGTCGATCGTGAGGTTTTTCCCCTCCTCATAGCCGCGTGCCTTGAGACCGTCCACGAACCCACGATTCGCATCATCGAGTGAGCTGTGCTCCACGAGCTGAACAATTCCGACCTTGTATGTCTTGTTGTCCCCCTTCGCCGCCTGCTCGCCGCATCCTGCTGCCGCCAAAACTCCGAGGGCAGCGATGCCAAGAGCGACACATTTTACGAATTTTGTCATCCGCATCGAATCCCCACCTTTTCTATGTCCACATTAGTCCACCAGAGTTGCATCTTTCAGCACATCCTCCGGAATCGTCAGTCCGAGCTTTGCCGCGTTACTCTTGCTGATGACAAGCGTCAGGTCGCGCGCCGTCTCGATCGGCATATCCGCAGGCTTCTTCTTCCCCTCGAGGATGTCTGCCGCCATATCGCCGGTCTGAACACCGAGCTTGTAGTAGTCAATGCCGTAGGTCGCAAGGCAGCCGCCCGTCACCATAAACGGCTCGGCGCAGATGACCGCCTTCCCCGCCGCGTCCGTCACGCCCACAAGCGTCGGGATCGAGGATGAGATGACATTGTCCGTCGGCTCATAGAATACGTCCACATCACCCACGAGACTCTGCGCCGCCTGCGGGATATCGTTCACCGTTGAAACGGTAGCCGCTCGCACCTTGAGCCCCTTTGACTCGGCGTACTCCGTCATCGCCTTGATCTGGATCTCGGAGTTCACCTCGCTCGAGGAGTAGATCGTACCAATGGTCTTCGCGTTTGGATAGAGCTTGATGAGCAGATCGATCTGTTCCTTGATCGGGTTGAGGTCGCTCGTGCCGGTGATATTGCCGCCCGGCTTCTCGTTTGACTGCGCCAGCTTCGCGCTCACATAGTCCGTAATTGCCGTGCCGACAACGGGAATGTCCTTCGTCGCGTTCGCCACCGACTGCGCCGCCGGCGTCGCGATCGCACAGATGAGATCCACCTTGTCACTGACGAACCGCTGCGCGATGTTCTGCAGGTTCGACTGATCCGCCTGCGCGTTCTGGCGGTCGATCGTGAGATTCTTGCCCTCCTCGTAGCCGCGCGCCTTGAGTCCATCCACGAACCCGCGATTCGCCGCATCGAGCGCATTGTGCTCCACGAGCTGGACAATGCCGATCTTATACGACTTCTCACCGCTTGCCTTCTGATCGCCGCCGCAGCCCGCCATCATGCCGAGCCCAAGCACTGCGATGCCAAGAGCGATGCCTTTCATTGCCGTTGTCATCCGCATCGAGATCCCACCTTTACTATTGTTTCATTTTTACAATACTGATTTATTATACATGGACATCATCAAAAAAGCTAGTATTCATACAATGAAAAATGTGAAGGGACTGCTCTGAGAAACGAAAACTTCCCAAAGCAGTCCCACAGTTTATGACGTTTGTCCTTCTTTTAAGAGATCCTCGAGCGTATGCCATGCGAGCACCGCACATTTTACGCGCGCCGGCATATTTGAGATATTCTTCAGTGCCACTGCCTCATCCAGTTCCTCAAGTGCAGCATCATCCGTCACCTCACGCTTGATCATCGCGGTGAAGAGCTGCGCAAGGCGATGTGCCTCCTCGACCGTCTTACCACGCATCAGGTCGATCATGATATCCGTGCTCGCCTGCGAGATCGCGCATCCGACACCTGTAAAGGCGCCGTCTTTGATGATGCCGTCCGCGATCTCAAGCTCGAGCGTGATCTCATCGCCGCAGCTCGGATTATGCCCGCGCTCGCGTACTGTTGCCGACGCGAGCGCTCCCTTGTTCTCCGGCGAGCGGCTGTGCTCGCCGATGACCTCCGTATAGAGATCGCCGAGCGCCGCTGTCTCAGTCGCCATAGCCAAGTACCCCCCGTACCTTTTTCAGAGCCGCGATAAACTGGTCGACATCCTCGTGCGTGTTGTAGAGATAGAAGCTCGCGCGGCACGTCGCATTCTGTCCGAGATAACGCATGAGCGGCTGTGCACAGTGATGCCCTGCGCGGATTGCAACACCGTGGCTGTCGAGAATTGTCGCAACGTCATGTGGGTGAACATCCTTCACATTGAACGTGATGATGCCCGTCTTGTTATCGCGCGTCGTGTCACAGCCGTAAAGCTCCACAAACGGCAGTTCACGCAGCTTCGGCAGCGCATACGAGAGGAGATCCCGCTCAATTCGCTCGATGCGGTCAAATCCCACCTTTTCAAGATAGTCAATCGCCGCAATCAGCCCCGACGCACCGCTGACGTTCTGCGTGCCCGCCTCGAACTTCGCGGGAAGTTCAGCATACGTTGTTTCCTGCTCGCCCACATAGTCGATCATATCCCCACCGAAGAGGAACGGCGGCATCGCATCGAGTATGTCATATTTGCCGTAGAGGACACCGATCCCCATCGGCGAAAGCATCTTGTGTCCCGAGAATGCGAAGAAGTCCGCGTCCATCGCCTGCACATCCACCGCAATGTGCGGCACGCTCTGCGAGCCGTCCACGACGATGACCGCCCCGACCGCATGGGCGCGGTCGGCAATCGTACGTACATCGTTGACGAGACCGAGCACATTCGATACATGTGTCACGGCGACAATCTTCGTCTTTTCCGTGATCTTCTCCGCGATATCCGCCGCCGAGAGGTTCCCGTCCTCCGCAAGGTAGATGTATTTCAGCACCGCACCGCGCGCCTTTGCAACGAATTGCCACGGCACGATGTCGCTGTGATGCTCCGAGATCGTGATGACGATCTCATCGCCCTCGCGGATATTCGCACGCCCATAGCTGTACGCAACGAGGTTCAGTGCCTCCGTCGCATTCTTCGTGAAGATGATCTCCTCGGGACGCGCCGCGCCGATGAACTGCTGCGTCCGTACACGCGCCGTCTCATAGATATCCGTCGCCTTTACAGAAAGCTCGTATGCACCCCGATGCGGATTCGCGTTGCAGTAGGTGCAGTAGTCGGCGACCGCCTTGATGACAGCCTCCGGTTTCTGCGTCGTGGCACCGTTATCAAGATAGACGATGGGACGACCGTTCATCTTCGTCTGCAGGATCGGGAAATCCTGTAAATACTCGTTATTCCTGCGTTCCACCCAAAAGTCTCCTCTCAAGGTAGCCGGCAATCTCAGCGCGCAGCTCTTCGCTCTCGATGCGTGCCATCACCGGCTCAAAGGATGCCTCCACGATCAGCTGCTGCGCTGCACGATCGTCGAGACCCCGGCTCATCAGATAAAAGAGCTTTTCCGCGTCCATACGACCGATACTGACGGCATGGTGCCCGTCCACATCGCCCTCATGCGAGAGCATGAGCGGCACACTTCGGTTGCGCACATGGGGCGAGAAAAGCATTACCTCCTCATCCTCCTTGCCGACCGAGCCGCGCGCGCCCTGAATGAAGTCCAGCGTCCCGCGGAACGTCTTGACGCTGCGGTCCAGCAGAGCGCCGCGCACCTGCATATTTGCATCTGTGCGCCGACCCTCCTGACGGATTACATAGTTGAGGTCGATCTTGCGCGCCTCATCGCCGAAGTACAGCCCCCAGACATCCGCGCGTGCCTCATCTCCCGCGAGCGTCACGCGCAGCTCCGATGTCGTATGCACAGCGCCCGCCTCGACGAGCGTGCAGGAGAACAGTCCTCCGCGTGCCACATGCGCATGAATGCGGCTCGCCGCAGGTACATCCGCCGGCGCAAACTGAATATAGGTCAGTGCAAACTCTGCGCCCTCCGCGACATCCACATAGATCTCCTGCGCTCCATTCTCGCGCAGCTCCACCGTATATTTTGCATGCTCACCCGCTGCGGCGGAGAGCCTGATTTCATCCTTTGCATCCGCAAGCCCCGCAGGCACGGGCAGATCATTGACCCCGAGCCAGCGCCATGTCGGCATGGGGATACGGCTGAATACGTCCTGCATTGCCATCACCCCATCGTTCCTTCCAGTTCGATATTGACCAAATTGTTCATCTCGACTGCGTACTCCAGCGGCAGTTCCTTCGCAATCGGCTCGACAAAGCCGCGCACGATCATCGCGCGCGCCTCCTCCTCGTCAATGCCTCGGCTCATCAGATAGAAGATCGCCTCGTCGCTGATGCGCCCGATCTTCGCCTCGTGCCCGATGTCCACTGCGTCGCACGCGACATCCATCACGGGCAGCGTATCACTGCGCGACTCCGAGTCCAGCATGAGCGACTCGCAGTTGACCGAGCACTTTGCCCCGACCGCGCGCGGCGTCACCTTGACCCCGCTGCGGTAGATCGCAACACCGCCCGACTTCGAGATCGAGCGCGTGCTGATATTCGCCGACGTATTCGGCGCGTCAAAGATCACCGTCGCGCCCGTGTCCAGCTCCTGCCCCTTCGAGGCGAACGTAATGCCCGTGAACTCACAGCTCGCGTTCTCCCCATGCAGAATGCTTGTCGGATAGAGCATCGAAACGTGCGAGCCGAACGAGCCGGAGACCCACTCGACTGCGCCGTCCTTCTCCACCTTCACGCGCTTCGTGTTGAGATTCATCATATTGCGCGACCAGTTCTCGATCGTCGAGTAGCGCAGACGCGCGCCCTCCTTCACGAACAGCTCGACGCAGCCCGCATGGAGATTCGTCACATTGTACTTTGGCGCGGAACAGCCCTCAATGAAATGCAGGCTTGCGCCCTTCTCCACGATGATGAGCGTGTGCTCGAACTGTCCTGCCCCCGCCGCATTCAGACGGAAGTAGGACTGCAATGGGATGTCCACCTTGATCCCCTCGGGCACGTAGACGAACGAGCCGCCCGACCAGACCGCGCCGTGCAGAGCGGCAAATTTATGCGCCTTCGGCGGCACAAGCGTCATGAAGTACTGCTGTACGATGTCACCGTACTCCTGCAGCGCCGTCTCCATATCCGTATAGACGACGCCCTGCTCCACGAGCGACTCCTGAATCGAGTGATAGACCACCTCGGAGTCATACTGTGCGCCGACGCCCGCGAGCGAGGTCTTCTCCGCCTCGGGAATCCCCAGACGGTCGAACGTATCCTTGATATCCTCGGGCACCTCGTTCCAGTCCCCGACCATCTTTGCATCGGGGCGCACATAGGTCACGATCTCATCCATATTCAGATCGGAGAGATCCGGTCCCCATGCGGGCATTGGCATCGCATGGTAAACATCCAATGATTTCAGACGAAAATTCAGCATCCACTCCGGATCGTTCTTGCGTGCCGAGATGTCGCGGATGATCTCCTCCGTCAACCCCGACTGCGACTTGTACGCCGAGCGATCCTCATTTGTAATATCGTAGATCGTCCGCTCAATGTCGGCGACCTGCGTCTTTTTCCTTGACGTGAAGTCCTCCATTCGGCTCACCCCACTTTATCCTGATCCGCAAGGATACGGGCAAACCCCTCGTCATTGATCTGCTGAACGAGTTCCGCACCACCCTCGCGCACGATCTTGCCCTGCGCAACGACATGCACACGGTCTACCTTGAGCTTATCGAGGATCTTCGCATTGTGCGTGATGATGATACAGGAGTTCTCCGCCGTGTGGAATTTCGCCACACCCTCGGACACAATCTGCACCGCATCCACATCCAGACCTGAGTCCGTCTCGTCGAGCAATGCCAGCTTCGGCTGCAGCATGAGCAGCTGCAGCACCTCGCTGCGCTTCTTCTCACCGCCCGAGAATCCGACATTCAGATAGCGCTGTGCATAGCTCGGATCGATCTTCAGCTCCGCCATCATCGCGTTCAGTTCCTTGCGGAACGGCATGAGCTTCACACGCTCGCCCGTAATCATCTGGCGCGCCGTGCGGATCATATTCTCCACCGTGATCCCCGGAATCTCCTCCGGCGACTGAAATGCAAGGAAAAGTCCACGACGCGCACGCTCAAATGCGCGCAGCTCGCCGATATCCTCCCCTTCGAGGACAAGACTTCCACCCGTCACCTCATACTTCGGATGCCCCATGATGACATTCATCAGCGTCGACTTCCCGGAGCCGTTCGGCCCGAGAATGACATGCACCTCACCCTTGCAAACGGTGAGATTCAGCCCCTTTAGAATCTCCTTGCCCTCTACGCCCGCGTGAAGATCCTTTATTTGCAGCAATACCTCTGCCATACTAAACTCTCCTTATATATCCTTATATATCAGTGATTCCTTAATCCTTACAAAAATACTCAGGATTACGTTTTCATCATTGTATTTGCTTTCATATAAAAAGTCAATAACCTTGAGCACGATCTATAAACAAAACAAATAATTGAGATTCCTTTTCACAAAAAGAGGGACTGTTGCAGGAGATACTCTCTCCATACAATAGACCCTTTTCATCGTTCAAGGCGCCCTTTCCACCGCAAGCGATCCCCCTTCCCCGCTGTGGCGAGGAAGGCTTTTAGATTCCGAAATCCCACTCTATTAGCTTCCCCCGTCGTTACGAGGGAAGTGGCGAGCATCGCGAGCCGATAGGGGTGCCCCTTAATTCAGTTCCTTAAAATGCTTCTTCAGAATTTGCTTCCCAATATAAATCCCGATCACGCCGCCAAGGAATGCAATCCCCATGCCGGCAGCGAGGAATACGCCCGTACTGTGCTCGACGAACTTCTGAATCCGCTCCATATCCATGCCCGCCTCCTGCCAACGGACCATTTCCTGCTCGAGGAAGAAGAGGAGCGGGATTGCGCCGCCGAAGACGTATGCCGCCTGTATCAGCCCATAGCTTGCCGCGAGCACGGGCACGCGCTGTCCGACCTGCCGCACGAACACATCCACGATGAATGCGACCGCCGTCACCGACCCGACGAAGGGCACGTACATCATCCCCGAGAATCCGGCAAAGAGTGCCGTGCTAATCGCGACAAAGAGCGTGATTGCGCCGAACTTCGGAATCTTCTTCACGATGAACAGGAATACCGTCCCGAGCAGCACACCGATGAGCGCGGGGCTCATCGCGTGCATCGCCGGCGAGAGTAGCACCGTCAGCGCACCGATGCCCAGCACGAGCACGCCGTACAGTGCCGAGAGTATACCGATCAGGACAAAGTCACTGATTTTCCAAGCATTCATTATGTTTTTCCTCCAATAGATCGTTATCTGATACGCTCACGAAAGAGCCGCTCAAGTGTGGCTGCATCCCGCAGTGCAAAGTCCTCTGCAATCCGCCCATCCTCGAGGAGAATCACGCGGTTGCACGAATTCATGATGAACTCATAGTCATGCGTAATGATGATGGCGG
>ERZ773083.1600-NODE-1600-length-15131-cov-7.390223_pt1 | contig 15131 bp, 15 predicted proteins | sample MGYA00511465_ERZ773083 | MGnify/ENA primary metagenome ERZ773083 (study PRJEB29015, sample SAMEA2738001) | human oral metagenome | biome: human oral; feature: human-associated habitat; material: dental | place: China | collected 2060 ... | reverse complement strand
CCATAATTTTGTTTTACCGTTCAAAAATAATCATCTCCTTCACAAAATATAAATCTTATTCTATGATTTTATAGAAAATCCTACATTTTTCTTGTTTAAAAGCTTCAACTATGCCTATGGTGATGTCCTTTGCTTCTTTTGCAGGAATCACAAGTTCCGTTATCAATCACTCCATAAGTAAGCTTACCCTCATATTCGGCACGGACTTCTTTGGCTTTTTCAAGATCAAAGGATGCAGTATTGACAAAGTGGCAAATATAATAGCCTTTAGATTTTTTAAATGGTATAAATTCAATTCCATTCATTTCGTACTTATGATATATTTCGTAGAAAAACAAATCGCTATACACATTCCAATCTAAATGCATATAGCAATTTTGTCAACTTTATTATAGATCTTCATTATCCGACATCTCTTTTATTTGTTCTCACAACGTTCTGATTAAATAAATGTAAAAATCTTTCAAATGCAATTGTTTTATTCTGAAATATGATATAATTAGGAAAGTAATTATGAGTAAGAATCCATATCTGATGATGCTCTAATTAATCATAAAGATGAACAACTAGAATACATTTTATCTATGGAAGGTCTCGAATTATGAAAAAGCTGCTTGCATTAATTATTAAAGATTTATCATTCAACACAAGGATTTTTTCAATAACATTTATCGGACTTACTGCATTAATCATTATAAATGCCTCTGAATATGGAGATGGTGGTAACAATATTGTAAACTATCTTTTTTTCTGCGGAGTCGCTTCACTTGTTGCTGCCCCAATTTCGTTTGCAATCGATGATGACACAAGCACAAGAGGTTTTCTATCCGGAATTCCAGTCTCTCAGACTCTCATTATAGTATCTAAATATATATTAGCTATAATAGCATCACTTATATTCTCTGCTATAGGCTTGTTTGCATACATTGTAGCTAACGATCCGGTTCCATCGATATGTATTGTACTTCCAATATCGCTATCTATTGTAGTAGCGAGCATATATATGTTTGCATTTTATAAGTGGGACAGAAATGTTGCCACTTTTGCTTCCGTAGCGGTAATATTTCTACCAGCGCTATTGCCAAAGAAACTTGACGATATTGTTATAAGAAACGACGAGATTACACCAGCTTTGGTTATTACTATCTTTATTTTTTCTTTAGTAGTTGCAACTCTACTGTCTATGCTTACTACGAAAGTAATTCTCAAGAGAAAGTAGGTTATTATGAATAAGTTGTTACAGGTTAATAATATATCGCTTGAATATAAAGATTTTAAGCTTGACGATGTTTCGCTTTCTTGTGGTCCTGGAGATATTATTGGGTTTATTGGAATAAATGGTGCGGGAAAGTCCACAACGATTAATGCCATCCTTAACATCGTTGGGCCTGATTCAGGATTAGTGACATGGAAGGGAAAGGAAATATCAAAAAATAATATATCGAAATTTAGAGAGGAAGTTGGTTTTGTTGGTGAAAACATCTGCTATTATCCTACCATCACTCTGAAAAAAATATTGGGTTTTATGTCGCGGATATATAGTAATTGGGATAAGGAAAGAGCTTCGAAACTCCTAAAGCTATTTAATCTTAATACTACTAAAAGAATGCGAGAACTATCAACCGGTATGCGCGTGAAGTTCAACTTACTTATTGCAATGTCCCATAATGCTGATATTTATATTTTGGATGAGCCTACTTCTGGGCTTGATCCACTAATTCGTAAAGAAGTTCTAGAAATCCTATATAACGAAGCCAAAAAAGAAGGTAAGGCTGTTATTATTTCATCACACATAACCTCAGATTTAGAAAAGATAGCTGATAGAGCTGTTTATATTGTAGACGGAAGAATCGTCGAAGATATAGTTCTCAGTGAAGTTAGCAATAAGTATGCTAAACTAATACCTGAATCTGCAAATGGCACTATATCACTTGAAAGCGTCTTATACTATCTCCAAGGTGAGAGCACCACTATCAAACGGGAGCAATAGAATGAAAACAATCTCTATAATAATCAAAGATATTTCTTTTTCATTTATATGGCTTTGTATGGGAATTGCAATCACATTGGCATCACCCATCTATGCAATCAACTCAAATCTACATTTGCTTTTACAAGCCCCATTCGCCTTTTTCTGCGCTGTAATCGGAACTAATATATTTCTTTCAAGAGTATGTTATATTGATGATGAATATGAAACAAAGATATTTAACAAAGCTTTGCCTGTTCACAACTATGAAAGAGTAGCATCCAAGTATATCGTGAATTTGCTTATACAGTTTTTACTACTAGGGTTTTCTATTGCAATGTGTACCTTAATCGGGATAAATTACTCTTTTATAGTAGTATTCGCATTTATTTCGCTTAACCTTATATACGATGCAATTTATCTATTCCTTTATCACTCTATTGGGGTTAATGCAGCACAATATACCTTAGTCGCAATAGGTGGTTTAGGAATGGTAATTTATTTACTTTATATTAAAAATTCAAACCTTACAATCGATATACCCTTAGATGATTTTTGGTTTATAATTGCTCTTATTATTTCGTGCTTAATTTATATTATCTCTGCGATACTTAGCTGCAAATTCATCAAAAAATAAATTTTTATAAGTTTCTGTCCAAACAAAACAAATCGCTATACACATTCAAATCTAAATGCATATAGCGATTTTGTCAACTTTATTATAAATCTTCTGCTTTGAACTCAGCATATCCTTCGTAGTAGTAGCTATGGTCTATGCCCTTCATGTATATCTCACGGTCGTTAATTTCATCTATCAAAGCTTCTCTTAGGACATGTTTGATCTCAATATCCTTGACAGTGCTTCTCTCCATAGCCATGAAGTAGTCTTCCTTATCGACCATGCTCCAGTCAATCACCTTGCCGATTTCCTTCTTCAGCATCAAATCAAGCCATATTCTCATACTTCGTCCATTTCCTTCTCTGAAGGGATGTGCTATATTCATCTCGACGTATTTTTCAACGATTTCATCAAAGTTCCCCTGCGGCATCTTCTCGATATTTTCAAGTGATACCTTAAGATACATGACAGGTGCGAACCGGAAATTGCCCTTTGATATATTGACATCTCTCAGTTCCCCTGCAAAATCGTATATATCCTCAAATAGAAATTTATGGATAGTGAAAAGTGCCTCACAGCTACCGGGGTTTAGCTTGTCAAAGATATTTTTGTCGAACAGCTCTACAGCTTTCTTTTTGCTTATCTTCTCTTCAGCTTTAGACAGCTCTACGGAATCTGTTATCCCCAGCTTGTTCTCCAAAGTCATGAGATTACTCCATTCTATTCCTTGCTAGTAAAGCTTTGCTCCTGCCGGAATTCTGTTGCTTAGCATAATCAGGTTAAGCTTCTCTTCGCCCTCTTCATCGTGGATAGCTGATAGAAGCATTCCGCAAGACTCTATGCCCATCATTGCTCGTGGCGGAAGGTTTGTAATCGCCAGAAGTGTTTTTCCAACGAGTTCTTCCGGCTCATAGAAGTTATGGATTCCGCTTAGAATTGTGCGATTCTCGCCTGTTCCATCGTCAAGAGTGAACTGAAGTAGTTTCTTTGACTTAGGAACTGCAGTGCATTCTAGAACTTTAACAGCTCTGAAATCCGACTTTGAGAAAGTATCAAAATCAACCATCTCCTCGAACAGCGGTTCAATATTAACCTTTGAAAAATCAATCTTTTCCTCAGCTTCCTTAACGGCTTCGCTCTTAGTTTCGTTCTTCTCTGCACCGATTGGCTTCATTGTAGGGAAGAGCATTGCATCTCTGATACTTGGAGCATCAGCAATCAACATGATAACTCTGTCTATACCTATACCTAGCCCGCCTGTCGGAGGCATACCAACCTCAAGAGCGTTTACGAAGTCCATATCCATAGGATGAGCTTCGTCGTCGATTCCAAGGTCAAGCTGCTTCTGCTGCTCAGCAAAACGGTTGTACTGATCGATAGGATCGTTCAGCTCTGAGAAAGCGTTTCCAATTTCCCATCCGTTGATATAGAACTCGAAACGACGAGTTATTCTTGGATCCTTAGGGTCACGCTTTGCTAGAGGCGAAATATCTACCGGATGTCCTGTGATGAAAACAGGTCCATCTAGGTAGCCGGGAACGTCCTCACAAAACTCATCAAACATCTCTGCAATGAGCTTTCCACGGGTCATACCCTTTACATCCTCAGGCTTCATGCCCTTTGATATTGCAGCTTCCTGCGCTTCCTCATCGGTATCTATCTTACTGAAATCTACACCCGTTATCTCCTTTACGGCATCCGCCATATCGAGCCTTCTCCATGGAGGAGTAACGTCAAATTCCTTGCCCTGGTATTTGATGATAGGATTGCCGTTTACAGCCATCGTAGCCTTGTAGATGATCTGTTCAGTCAGTTCCATTACATCTTCCATGTCGCTGAACGCCATGTAGCACTCCATACTGGTGTATTCAGGGTTGTGGTTTCTATCCATACCCTCGTTGCGGAACATCTTGCCCATCTCGTAGACTCTGTCAAGACCACCGACGATGAGCCTCTTCAGAAATAGCTCGTTCGAGATACGAAGCTTCATATCGAGGTTCAAAGTGTTGTGGTAAGTGTTGAACGGACGAGCGTTAGCTCCGCCTGCGATAGTCGTCAAAATAGGAGTGTCAACCTCTAGGAAGCCATAATCGTCTTCCAGAACGGACTTAATCTCTTTGATGATGCGAGCTCTCTTGTAGAAAGTTTCTCTTACATCTGCATTCATGATAAGGTCAACATAGCGCTGACGATATCTGAGATCCTGATCCTGAAGACCGCTCCACTTATCAGGAAGGACCTGAATGGATTTGCTCATCAAAACGAGCTGCGTAGCATGTATGGAGACCTCGCCTGTCTTTGTCTTAAATACCTTGCCGACAACGCCGACAATATCGCCGATATCGTAGGTTTTGAACCACTTGTAATCTTCCTGACCTATGTCATCTCTCTTGATATATGCCTGAATACGACCCTGCTTGTCCTGAACATCAATAAACGCAGCCTTACCCATGATACGCTTGCTCATAATTCTTCCTGCGATGGAAACCTCCTGATCCTCCATCGCATCGAAGTTCTCCTTGATATCCATGCTGTGTGCCGTTACGTTCCACTTTTCAACAACAAAAGGGTTTCTGTCCGCATCCTGCAGAGCCTTTAGCTTATCACGTCTTATCTGTCTCTGTTCGCTTAGATTTTCTTCTGTTTGCTCAGCATCTCTGTCAACAACCTGAGATGTCTTAGTGTTTATATCGTTCTGACTCATTTTCTCCACCTTACTGAAATTTATTTTTCAATTGAAATAATCTCATAATGTATCATTCCGTCCGGAACAAGGATTTCTACCCTGTCACCGACCTGCTTGTCCAGAAGGTTCTTACCTACTTCGGACTCATTTGAAATCTTTGCAGGTTCAGCAAAAGGATCGGACTCTGTAGAACCAACGATAATGAACTTGTCCTCCTCGCCGCTCTCTACATTCTTTACCGTAACTGTAAGACCGACATTTACACGGTCCACTGTTATTTCATTTTCGCTGATGATCTTAGCGTTTCTGAGCATCTGTTCAACCTTGAGGATTCTCTCCTCAACCTCAGCTTGCTCTTCCTTTGCCGCATCGTACTCAGCATTCTCAGAAAGGTCGCCGTAAGATCTTGCCTCTTTTAGCTTCTCAGAGACTTCCTTTCTTCTAACAGAAACAAGTTCATCTCTTTCTGCTTCTAACTTATCGTAACCCTCCTGGGTCATCAAAACTACATCTGCCATTATAATCTCCTTTTGCTTTAATTATGCATCCTTGTTCGATTCGACAAAGCGCTTTATCTTCATACCCGTTGTCTTATTAAATTTATCTTTTCGGATATTTAGCTTTTTGATTTTCTTAAATAGTGGTAGGTGCTCATTTATCTTATCAATTTCAGCCCATACCAGATTCTCTGCCTGTTCACCTGTATACTCTTCACCAAGCGCTTCCTTCAGCTCTTCCTCATCGAGAAGAACCGTTGCCGCAATAGTCGTGCTGTTGACACCTTCGTCACCGGTATCACCCCAAACCATCGACTCAGCGATGAAAGGAATGTGCGATAGCTCATATTCAAGCTCCTCCGGAAAGACGTTCTTACCGTTTTCGGTTATTATAACATTCTTTTTACGTCCTGTTATATATATAAAGCTATCTGTATCAACTCGTCCGAGGTCACCGGTGTAGAACCAGCCGTCCTTCAGAACCGCATCAGTTGCCTCCTGATTGTTATAGTATCCAAGCATTACGTTCGGTCCCTTAAAGCAAATCTCTCCGATGCCATCCTCGTCCGCATCTACAATCTTAACTTTCATTCCTGGAAGCAAATGCCCTACGGACTCGTTTTTCATGTCCTTTTCGACATCCGGATTTAGTGCAGCCATAGGTGAGCACTCCGTCAGACCGTAGCCTTGAACTGCGATAATTCCGAGATCATTGAAGAACTGCAGAATCTTTGGATCGATTGCCGCACCTCCTGATATCAAAACGCGCATTCTTCCGCCGAACACATCTAGAATATCCTTGGCAAACTTCTTTGCGATATTTACATTCAGCTTCTTAGTCCTCTTGTTCAGCTTCATGAGCTTCTCAAGTTTCTTATCCTTGCCTTCGCTCTTCGCCGTCTTCCATATTCTCTTGTACAGAGTTTCTATCAAAACAGGAACCCCTAGAAGCATTGTTGGCCTTATCTCCTGAAGATTCTTCGTTATGTACTTGAGCCCCTCGCAGAATGCAATCGAAGCTCCTTTGTACAGCGGCATCAGGAATGCACATGTACACTCATATGTATGGTGCACCGGAAGTACCGAGAAGAAGATATCCTCAGGATTTACATTCAGGATTGTAGGTGCCATCATCAAATCATCTGCGATGTTTCTATTTGTTAGAACTACACCCTTTGCAAAGCCCGTAGTTCCCGAAGTGTAAAGGATTACTGCAGGATCTGTTCCTAAAACCTCAGCATCTATGAACTGTCTATCGCCTAGTGCAACATCATTCTTACCGTCCTCGATAAGCTGCTTCCATGAATAGATTATGTGTTCCTCTTCAACTTGTTCCTTATGCTTATCCTTACGCCTTTTTCCCTTTTCCTTTGGCTCGGATTCCTCGCTACCTATAGGTCTAAGGCTTCTGTTCTCATCAATGTCAAGGTTTATCAAGGTCTTGAGACTTGTGTCTCCATCCTCTCTTATCTGCTGAAATATCTTCTCAAATTTCTTGCTATAAAGCACTGCAGAAACATCAGCATCCTTTACAAGATTCTTCAGTTCATCGGCACTGAGTTCCTTATCGAGTGGTACTGCAATACCTACTCCTCCGGTTACAGCAAGATATGAAGACTCCCATTGATAGTACGTCGTTCCTATTATAGCGATACGCTTGCCCTTTAGTCCAAGGTTTATCAAAGCGGTTCCAAGTCCGTTTACATCGACCTGTGCCTGTTTATAAGTTATTTGAGTATATTCCTCGCCCTTGTTGAACTTCTGATGAAAGGCCGGCCTGTCTCCATAAAGCTCAACACTGCTGTTAAACATTTGCTTTATGTCGGTTATAGGCCTTCCGGTTTTGTATCTAAGGTAAGGATCTATGCTCTTATCTATGTTGTCTATCATCTCCTTGGCATGCTTGCGATCCTCTGCCTTCTTCTCTATGAAGTCCGGACTCCCCTTCTCATCAGCTCCTTCAATGAAGTTTCCGTATCTCTTAACCTTGCCTGTCGTTGTCATAGCAAATCCATTCTCTCTGATATTGATGCGCTTGATTACCTTGTAAGGTGGCAAAGTCTTGTTTATCTCGTCAATCAGCTCTCGGTAAAAGTGGTAAACGTCGCTGCTGCTCATCTTACCGCGTTGCTCCTCCAAAAGCTCGTAATTAGGTTGGATATCGGCTGTAACAATTACATTTCCGACTGTCTTATCCGTCACACCGTGAACTATGGTTTCCTTAATCAGTTCGTTTTCCTTTAGGACTGCCTCAAGCTCTTCAGGAAAGATGTTCTTTCCGCCCTTTGTCACGATTACGGTCTTCTTTCTACCGGTCAAATAGAGGAAGTCATCGGAATCGAGGTATCCGAGATCACCCGTATGAAGCCATCCGTCTTCGATAGCCCCATCCGTAGCCTTCTGATCCTCGTAGTATCCGAGCATCACAGATGGACCCTTGACTACGATTTCTCCTATTCCGTTCTCGTCGGCATTATCAATTCTCACCTTGGTTTCCGGCATCGGTCTTCCTACCGACTTAGCTATGCTGTAGTTATCCTGGTTTACAGCTATAATCGGCGCATATTCCGTCATTCCATAGCCCTGAATCATCGGAATACCCATAGCTTCAAAAGCCTCCGTAATCTCGGGATCCATAGCTGCACCGCCGGCAATGAATAAATGCATACAGCCACCGAAAGCCTGATGAATAGGTTTAAACAGCTTTCGTATGAGGCTTCGATTGTTGTACAGTTTTAGGCGACGTGAAAGCGCAATGGCGTTTCTTATCTTTTCTCCCTCGCCACGACCTTCCGCCTGCTTCATCAAACCCTTGAAAATTTTCTCGAACACTAGAGGCACGCCGACCATACAATTCGCCTTTACCTCGTTCATATTCCTTAAAATATATTTGATTCCCTCGCAGATTGCGATGGTTCTTCCCTGATAAATAGTTACCCAATCTATGGTATTCTCATAGGTGTGGTGCACCGGAAGAATGGATAATACAACGCATCCCTTGTCCAGCATTACACGTTTTGATACATTCACAACATTTGCTGCGATGTTCTTGTGCGAAAGCATTACGCCTTTTGATTTTCCTGTGGTTCCCGACGTAAAGAGAAGTGAAGCCATGTCTTGCGGATTAATTTCAGCATCGACAAAGTTTCTGACACCTTCGCGAAGAAGCTTATTTCCTTCCTCAATCAGTTTCACAAGAGAGAGAACCTTTTCGTTTTCGCTCTCTGACATCGAAATAAAATACTCTATTTCACCCGGCTTGTCGAATAGCGGCTTTACTGTCTTTTCCATTCTATTTGAGAAGACAATTGCCTTCGCATGGGATCTTTCAACAAGGCTCTTAAGCTCGTCCTGAGGTAAATTCTTATCTAGGGGGACGATTACACCGACTCCACAAACAGCAGCGAAATAGGTTAAAAACCAGTGATAGCTGGTTTCCCCTACAACGGCGATTTTGCATCCCTTAAGCCCCATGTCAATTAGCTTTGTCCCCAAAGCATCCATATCGTCTTTGACCTTAGCATAGCTAACAGGCTGAAAAGTTCCGCCCGGCTTATCCTTTTCCAGAAACGCGGTATCATCCTTAAACATCGAGCAGCTGCTTACAATGATGTCCTTAAGGTCTGTCACTTGTCTAACAGGATGTTCCATACCATCGTATTTTGCTTTATTCATCTTTCTCCTCCAGCTGCAACTTACAATAAACTTAAACTCTTATCTATTTCAATACTACCTTTAGGAATTTTTTCTTTCCCTTTTGTATTAGAAGCTCACCGTCCTCAAAATCCGCCTCGGTGATATTCTTTTTCGGATTCTTCACCTTCTTGCGGTTCAGTGAGAGTCCGCCCTGTTCGATGGTTCTGAAGCCATCTCCGTTGCTCGTTACAAGTCCAAGCTCCTTTATCAAAGATACCAAACCCTTACCCTCTCCGGCAAAGGCAGATTTCTCAAGCTCCACAGTAGGTAGGTTTGCAACAGACTGACCGCTGAAAGCAGCACGAGCAGCATCAAGAGCCTTCTGAGCCTCTTCCTCACCATGAACTAACTTTGTTACTTCATAAGCCAATATTTCCTTGGCCTTATTTATCTCAGCACCCTCTAGAGAAGCAAGTCTCTTAACCTCATCCATAGGCAGGAAGGTTAACATTCTCAGGCACTTTTCTACATCCGCATCGCTGACATTTCTCCAGTACTGGAAGAAGTCAAACGGGCTTGTGCGATTAGGATCCAGCCATAGAGCGCCCTTCTGGGTCTTGCCCATCTTCTTGCCCTCGCTCGTTGTGAGAAGGGAGAAAGTCATACCGTAAACCTCTTTACCGACCATCTTTCTTGTGAGATGAACGCCTCCGATGATGTTTGACCACTGGTCGTCGCCGCCGAATTCCATGCGTACATCAAAGTCTCTAGCCATAACCATGAAATCGTAGGACTGCATGAGCATATAGCTGAACTCAAAGAATGTAAGTCCGCCCTCGCGCTCCATACGCTGCTTGAAAGCCTCCGCTCTAAGCATGTTGTTAACGTTGAACTTTGATCCTACCTCTCTTACGAACTCGACGAAGTTGAGAGGTCTAATCCAGTGACCGTTGTTCACGGCGATGGCCTTGCCTGCCTCAGGAGTCTTATTCTCATGTCCCGGGCAATATACTCCCTGATTTCCCTCGTACTTCCAGTCCTCGTCAAACTCGATGAATCTATCAAAGAGCTTCTTGAAATGACTGCAGTTGTTGTCAATTTCCTCAACATCCATAACAGTACGCATATCAGAGCGTCCCGATGGATCTCCAACCATTCCGGTTCCACCACCTAACAAAACCACCGGAGTATGACCGAACTTCTGCATGTACATAATTGCAATGATCTGCATGAAGTGACCGACGTGCAAGCAGTCAGCTGTAGGATCAAAGCCTATATAGAATTTGATTTTCTCCTTTCCGAGAAGCTCACGAACAGCATCTTCATCCGTGCACTGCTCGATAAAACCTCTCTCCTTGAGAACGTCAAATACATTATCGTATTTACTAATATTATCAGGTATTAAACTCTTCATTCCCGCTGGGCTCCTTAAATTATTTTGTTCCGTAGAGTCTGTCTCCGGCATCTCCAAGACCTGGCAAGATGTATGCCTTTTCGTTTAGTTTATCGTCCTTAGCCGCAATGTAAATATCAACATCCGGATGCGCGTCCTGAAGCACTTTGATTCCCTCCGGCGCTGCGATTAGACACATGAATGTGATATCCTTACCACCACGCTTTTTGATAAAATCTATGGCAGCTGAAGCGCTTCCACCGGTTGCAAGCATTGGATCGAGAACAAAAATTCTTCTCTTATCGATATCCGCAGGAAGCTTGCAGTAATACTCAACAGGCTCGTGTGAATCGGGATCTCTGTAAAGACCAACATGTCCAACCTTTGCGTTTGGAACCAGTTCGAGCATCCCATCAACGAATCCAAGTCCTGCCCTCAAGATTGGAACGATAGCAATATCCTCACCCTTAAGCATGTTAACCTTTGTCTTACACATAGGCGTCTCAATTTCAACCTGCTCCAACTCCAGATTTCTGGTAGCCTCAAAACCCATCAAAATAGCTATTTCCTTAGCTAGCTGACGAAAGTCCTTAACATTGGTCTCCTGCATTCTCATAAGTGCAACCTTGTGCTGAATTAGCGGATGGTCAAAAACATATATCTTACCCATTTTTCTCTCCTAATTTGTATATTTAACTTTTAACTTTATTAACTATCAAAATTGACTATCAAAATCTGATGCAATCCCTATAGTGCATCCAGCTGTGCAACTCGTCTTGCATGTCTTTCCTGTGTAAGCCCTGCCCACTCAGTATCCAGCCAGATGTCAACCATCTTGCAAGCCTCTTCAGGCGCAGTCATTCTTCCGCCGAAGGCTAGTATGTTCGCATTGTTGTGTTGCTTTGCCAGACGAGCAATCTCCTCTGAATAGCAGAGTGCGCACCTGACACCCTTTACCTTGTTCGCAGCTATAGATATTCCTACACCGCTTCCGCAACATACTATGCCAAGCTCAGCCTTTCCGGATGCAACAGCATCGCCACAAGCCTTTCCGTACTCCGGATAATCAACTGCCTCACCGTCATTTGTCCCGAGATCCAAAATCTGAAAACCTCCGCGCTCCTGAAGGTGTTTTTTGATTGCGTTCTTTAGCTCATATCCGCCGTGGTCAGCGGCCATTACCATTATCATTTTATCCTCCTGACATTATATCCTGCCGACTTTAACATTCTATTCATAACAGAAAAGCCAAGTCCCTGCTCGGGAAGAGCCTCTGCCAAAATCACATCGACTCCGAGCTCGTCAGCCTCTCTCAGCTTTGCAAACAGTTCGTGTGCCGCCAGTTTCTCGTCTGTGAAGCTCAGCTTAAACACCGATTTGCCCTGTTTTTCAAGTTCCTCTGTCTCCTCATCCATAGCTTTCATTACAGATTCGCTCTCACCATCAAAGATAATCATCTCTGCGCAAGGTGCATAGTGCTTATACTTCATGCCGGGAGATCTGGGATGAAAGTCATCATCGCTCTCCGGCGCCTCAGCCCCGGCTACATGCTCAGGCTCGAGTATATTCTTAGGTCTTTTGAAAAGACTTTGGTCAACAGCAACTTCCTTACCTAGTGCCTCGGAGAACATATCCCGAGTTATCGCACCGGGTCTCAAAATCATCGGCGGATCACATGTCATATCTATGACTGAAGACTCTATACCAAAATCGCAATCCTCTCCACAAATGATTCCGTCGATTCTACCGTATAAATCATGTATTACATGCTCCGCAGTCGTCGGGCTTGGTCTTCCCGAGATATTTGCACTCGGCGCCGCTATCGGGCAACCGGACTCTTTGATGAGCGACCTTGCCACATCGCTCAAAGGAAGCCTCACACCCACAGTATCAAGACCACCTGTCGTGACATCCGGAACTATGTCCTTTCGCCTTACAATCATTGTCATCGGGCCCGGCCAGAACTTATCCATCAAGACGCGCATATCCTCACTTATATCATCTGTGAGTCCGGCAAGTTCACTCGTCTCTGCTATGTGAACTATCATCGGATTGTCTGAAGGCCTGCCCTTTGCCGTATACACTTTGCCGACAGCCTCACAATTTAGGGCGTCCGCTCCAAGTCCATAAACGGTTTCAGTAGGAAAAGCAACCAGCCCTCCGTCTCTAATTATATCTGCTGCAGTCCTTATATTTTCAATTGTATCGTTAAATAACGATGTCTTCATTCGGACTAATCCTCCAAGTCGCCGCCGACTTAAAACGCTTTCATCTTCTCAGCCTGATCGTTTGTGATTAGGCCATCGATAATCTCGTCAATATCTCCATCGAGGATGGCATCCAGCTTGTAAAGAGTCATACCGATACGATGCTCCGTGCATCTTCCCTGCGGAAAGTTATATGTCCTTATACGCTCAGATCTGTCACCGCTTCCTATCTGGCTTCTACGCTCTGCTGCGATTTCGCTCTGCTGCTCCTGAAGTTTAAGGTCGTAAAGTCTTGACTTAAGTACCTTAAAAGCTTTTTCCTTATTCTTTATCTGCGACTTCTCGTCCTGACATGTTACGACAAGTCCTGTTGGAACGTGTGTGAGTCTTACAGCTGAGTCGGTTGTGTTTACGCACTGTCCGCCGTTTCCGGAAGCTCTGTAAACGTCCACTCTTACGTCGTTAGGATCAAGAGCCACATCTACGTCCTCAACCTCCGGAAGTACTGCAACCGTAGCCGCCGATGTGTGAATTCTTCCGGAAGACTCTGTCTCAGGAACACGCTGTACACGATGAACTCCGCTCTCGTACTTGAGTCTCGAGTAAGCCCCCTTGCCCTTAATCAGCATAACGGCTTCCTTGATTCCACCCATACCTGTGTCGTTTATTTCTATAATTTCCGTTTTCCATCTGTGACGCTCTGCATATCTCGTATACATTCTGAGCAGATTCTGACCGAACAAAGCAGCTTCTTCGCCACCGGTTCCGGCTCTAACCTCCAGGATAACGTTCTTATCGTCGTTAGGATCCTTAGGTATGAGCAAAATTCTGAGTTCCTCTGAAAGGGCTTCTATCTTCTCCTCGTCATCGTTCACCTCCAGCTTTGCCAAATCCCTGAGTTCCTCATCATTTTCGGTCTCCAGAATTTCCTTAGCCATGGCGAGTTCTTCCTTAGCCTTCTTGTATTCTTCGTATTTCTTTACGATAGGCTCCATCTCTCCCATATCCTTGATATAGCGCTGCCATGTAGGCTGGTCGGCTATAACATCAGGGTCTGAAACCTTGAGAGACATGTCCTTATATTTTTCCACAATGAAATCCAATTTATCAAACATATTTATAATCCTTTTTTGCGATTTTTCGCTATTTACTAATCATTTTCTAACTAACTATTTTAACACATTACGCCCTATTATAAAAGAAAATTAGCGTAAAAACACGCTCACAATTGTATATAATAATTTGTATCAAAACAAAGCTATAAAAAAGGAGATTTACCATGGATTTGAGCTATGTAAAATCGCTTTCGTTTCCACTCCCTGAGGAGCTTGAGATGCTAAAGAGCACAGGATATTTTGATGAGTTTAAAGAAAGAGCACCGTATCACCTTAATAGAGATAACCTGCCCGAGGACGTTAAGAAGAGAATCGTTTTAGAGATGCACAATGCAGACGTCAATCTGAGAGAGTACACGCTCACAGAGGATGTACTCATAGAGCGAATAACTGAATATGCACCCGGATTTTCTCATGACGATTTTAAAAAGCTTGCCACTGACACAGACTACATATTTGTTAATGGTGAAAAGCGTGCAGAGGCGACTGCGGACTTCAGGCATCCCTTTTAATCACACTTTGCAGATATAGCGGTATTCAAGCGAGATGGCAGTCAGGAATCGTAACTGACGGAGAATGCAGTGGTGCACACGATTGGGCAGCTGTATACTTCAAAGGTGTTGGCTTTAGACCGGTTGATCCATCATTTGGTGGCGGAGCTGTCCGCAGAGGCTCAGAAGAAGATTGCCGGTTCTACTTTGGAAACATAGATCCGTATAGATTGATTTTCAACACCGATATACAGGAGGAGTTCACCGTTCCCAAGAAGCACTATCGTTACGACTCTTATGACAATCAGTACGGAGAAGTAGAAACCGAAGAATCTATGGTTGACCGTCAAGATGTTAAACTGTATCGCATAGTTCATTCAAAGACAATCAAATAGAAAACAATATAAACAGGGCAATCCATTTGTACGGATTTCTCTATTTATATTCTTAAACGAACATATGGAATAGGGTAGAGCGAGGGCGCTAGCCCTCAACCCTCCCGTTGCACCGTACGTACG
>ERZ773083.1598-NODE-1598-length-15143-cov-8.372283_pt1 | contig 15143 bp, 7 predicted proteins | sample MGYA00511465_ERZ773083 | MGnify/ENA primary metagenome ERZ773083 (study PRJEB29015, sample SAMEA2738001) | human oral metagenome | biome: human oral; feature: human-associated habitat; material: dental | place: China | collected 2060 ... | reverse complement strand
GGCGCGCCGCGTCGTTCCCGACGCTGGCCCACCGGCCCCACCACGAGAGGCCGGGCGCGAAGCCCTACTGCCTGGGCGAGCTCACCACCGGGCCGGGCACCTTCGGCATGGAGGTGCGATTCCTGGACGACCGCCTCGTCGAGACCTTCGACGCGTGGCTGGCGTGGGGAGGCGTCCTGCGGGTGGGGGGCGCCCGGGAGTCGGCGACGCTCATCGCTTTCGAGGGGCAGGTGGTCGCCGAGACCACGTGGCAGGACCTGGTCAAGCAGTCGGAGGACACGACGTGGGAGATCCGCCTGGTCACGCCCACCGTGTTCTCGTCGAAGGGCGCGCACGTGAGGGGGATCCCGCCGGTGTCGCTGGCCACCAGTTTGCAGGAGCGCTGGCACCAGTGGGACCCGGACACCGCTCCCCCGCGCATCGACCGGGCCGCGATGGCGCAGGTGCTCACCACCCAGGACTTCACGACCGAGGCCAGGGTCTCGTTGGGGATGCCGCGCGGGGACAGGCGGGGCAGGCTGGCGTCGCGGGCGATCACCGCCTACGAGGGGGCGCTGCGCATCAGCGGGGTCGAGGGGGCGCCCCAGACCGCGGACTTCTCGCGCCTCATGGCCCTGTCGGCGTACACGAACGTCGGCTCGCACGCCGGATACGGCATGGGGGTCATCGACGCGGTGGCCGTGGGGTGACCGGAGTGGTTCCGGTGTCTGCACTGCCGACGAGGAGGTCCGGAGTCCGGTGTGTTTGCCCCTGCCGGACATGTGCTACCACCCCGTGACCAGCGCGGAGAGACAGCCTGTTGCGCATCCCGACGAAAGCAGTCTGTCAAACCCATCGACACGCGCTCGCCGCAGTGCTAGGGTGAGGGGCACCGGATACTGAGAAACCTACCGGGGAAGCAAGCATCAAAGGAGAGCATTGATGAGAGACCCATCAACAAAAGGCATTAAAGGCATACCCCTAACTGTACTACTGACCACCGCGATTTTGACCGGGCCCATCGTTTGCTGCTACATCTTCATCCCAGACCAGACATGGAGAGGTCTATGCGAAAGCCTTCTCTTCCCTCTCATCTGTGCACTAATCGCAGGATGCCTCGCGATACCTCTTGTCAGCACCATGGCAGACGATATCATTAAAAAGTACAACGCCCGCATCGCTTACGGACTCTCTAAGAGAAAAGTGCTCATACTCGGCGACGATGAACTTGGCGGGGCCCTTATTAACGATCTCAAATGCTCCAAACTCATATCTGCAAATAATGTGACCCCCCGCGACGGCCGCACCCAACGGCCCATAGACTACGATAACGACACTCTAAGGTCTCTTATAGAAGACAGAATCGACCTAATTGTCCTTACATTGCATTACAGCCACAACGAGCCGGAGCTTGAAAAATGGCAAGACAATTGCGACAACCAAATCCGCACCATCCTCGAATTGATTGAACATAGCCACACACACCCCGCACTCATAATATACACGGACGGAACGCTAAAGAGAAGAAGACGGCCGGAGGAACCACCAACGCAAACCGACCTTGCGCTCGATCGCTCATTCTCAACTCTGGCGAACTGGCGCGGACGCGCTATTAGCGACATCCATTCGCTGCTCACAACGCTTCCACCCCGTTCTTGATCCACGTCGTCCACTGCTGAGGGGTTAACGCAAAATGGACAATGTCCTCGTCATGCTGCAGACGAACAGCAACCAGGCGTATATCTATTCGTCGCCGCGACTGCGCGAACAGATCGGCGCCTCCTTCCAGATCACTCTGCTCTCGCAATGGGTCGGCGAGGAGGCGAAAAAGCTACTCGAAATCGCCAAGAGAGAGTCACTGCCGGTCGAAGTCGCCAAGGAAGGGTCACTGCCGGGCTCCTTCTGGGTCTCCAAGTCCTCCGGCAAAGTGATCGTGCGCCTCACCGAGAACGACGGGGAGCCTAAGGCGCTCGCGCGCAGCCTCATCGGCGCCGTCACGCGTCGCGCCTTCGAAGAGGCACCCGGCCTCGACGTGACCGGCGTGTTCATGCCGCCCGAGGACGCGGACGGCACACACAACGGAATGACCGATGACGAGGCCGTCACACAAGACAGCTTGGACGCCCTCGACCGCGAGTTCAACGCCTACTCGCTCAACAGGCCTCCGGCCGCAGCGCGGTTCCCGCAACTTCCGTTCCTGGAGCGAGGAGCCGAGTCGGCGCTCCCCGCAGCGCACGAGCTGTCCCCTTCCGATCTGGATACCATTCGCGAACGCGCGGACAGGATGGGGATCCGCGCTCTCGAAGGCGGCGTCAACAGCGGCAACAACAATATCCCCACCCAGACCGACCACGACGCCGCTCTCCCCCTCTCCCTGCCATCCAGAGTGAAACGCGCGTGGTCACGCGCGGCACGCCGCCATCAGCTCCACGACGTGCGCAAACGTTGGCCGTCTAACCGGGAAGGAGCGCCTCGGCCTAGTAGCATCAAGGACCTGTTCGAGGACCCCTTCCAGTTGGAGCGGGCGTTCCAGGGAGTGCCCGCGTCTGAGGACGGTTACCCCTCGGATGTTGGGGACAGCGCTCAGAACATTGGCAACAAGTCCCCCGTGCTCCATGAGCTCTCCTCCGTCGGAGTCATCCACATCGACGGCAACGGCGTGGGCGCGGTCATGCGCGACCTTCAACGCGCATACCGCGAGGTGAGAAAACACCTGTCCGACGCCGAGCTCAAGAAGATCGTGGACGAGGGTTCAAGACGCAATCCAGTGGACTTCGACGATGACGAGTTCCAGTGGTTCATCATGGAAGTGAACCGCCAGCTCGACAAGGCTGTGAGAACCGCGGTAGCCCGAGCATGGGCGGACATCGCCAGCTACGCGAATCCCACCACTGACGGCTCCCGCTCGGACAGCACGCCCTCCCCCGCCGCCCCCGATGGCGGCGCTGGGACTGGCGATGAAGCCGAGGAAGAACGGACCCGCGTCCCCATTGTTCCCGTTCTGGTCGGTGGTGATGACCTGACCGTCTACATCGCGGGCGACTACGCAGTCCCCTTCGCCGAGTCCTATATACGCCACTACGAGAGCCTCACCTGGAACAACGACCTGCTCAAACGCCTCGCGATTGTGGCGAACAAAGACGAGGTGCGCACCCCGAGCCCCGGCCCTCTCACCGCCTCGGCGGGCGTCGCCATCGTGGGGCGCAACTTCCCGTTCCACATCGCCTACGACCTCGCTGAGAAACTCGTCTCCCGTGGGAAGAAGCTCGGCAAGAGGAAGGGGGAGGTCCAGTGCTCCACACTCGACTTCCACATCCTGCGCGACACGACGGTCCTGGACCCGGACGACACGCTCACGGAGTACAAGGACCGCACCCAGCGTCCTTTCCTGGTCGGCCACTACTCCGAGGAGCGCATCACCAGAACCGCGCACGCCGAGCCCGGAGCCGCTGACGGGACTGCCGGACCGACCGCCAACGACGGCCAGTGGAAGCAGATCCTCAGGGCCGTGGCCGCTTTCAACGGCCAGGATCCGGACAAGCCGAACGTGTCCCTGACCGACCCCTTCCCGCGCACGCGGACGAATCGCATTATCAAGCTCCTCGCTAAAGGAGACGAGGGCAAAGCGCTCAGCGAGTGGAATGACGCTCTGAAGAACACGTCCGCGGCGCAACGCCTTTATGACGAACTGAGCAAACTCCCTCCGCGCGTTCCTCCGAAGGATACGTCGGCCTCACATGGACACAAGGAGAGCGAGGCCGTGAACGCCCCCGCGTCCACTCCCGGCGCCGTCGCCCCGGCCGAGCCATCCTCTCAAGCGGAGGAGACTCCCAGCAGCGATTCCAGCACTGCTCTCGAACATGTCAAATGGCTCCTGGACATCTTGGATTTAGCTGAGAACCTGCCGGCCGGGTACGTCCAGTCCTATTCGGCTCTCCACGAGACCGGCCTCGGAGAGGATGCGGCCAGCGCATCTGACGAACCGGAGGCCCCACGGCCCGACGACGATCCGCGTTCCACCCCATCCCCTGACGAAGGAGCTTCGAAATGACTGCCGAGCCTTCCATACCGTCGGCCGACGGCTACGTCACGGTCGTCTTCACGTCCGACTGGGGAGTCTCGACCGGTGTGGGCGAGGCGGGCCGCACCCACTCCACGCTCGAGAAACAGGGCGACCTGCCAGTGGTGCGGGGGACAGTAGTCGCGGGCGTCCTGCGCGAGCAGGCGATGATCGCAGCCCGCGCTCTTGACGCCGCTGTGCCCGCCTCCTCGACCGGCCGTAAGGATTCGGACGGCTCTGGGGGCCCCTCCAAGGGGGGCCCGTGGACCCGCTTCGCCAGGTGGCTGTTCGGGGACGAGGGGAACAATCCCCGCCACGTCGTTTTCTCCGACGCCCTCCCGGTTCGGTATTGTCAGCAAAACGGGGAACTCAACCAGGAGCCGTACTTCCTCCCCGTCCACGACGCTGTGTCACTCTCCATTGATCGGACCACGGGAGCCGCGCGCGACCAGATGCTGCGCTTCACCGAGCGCGCCGCTCCCGGGGTCCTCGCGGGAACCTACCGTTTCACCGACGAGGCCGGGGCCGAGCACCGCGGCTACGCGCACTTTCTGCTGGGCGTGGCCGGGCTGATGGTCCGGGGCATTGGTTCGGGCCGCAGCGGGGGCGACGGCGAGTGCACGGTGATCGCCGGTCCCGAGTGCGCGACCACGCTCGCAGAGTCGAAGGAAACAGCGAAACAGGCCCTGAGAAGAGTGGAGATAGGCAAGGAGGACAAACCCGCCTACTCCTCCGACGACATCCGCGCTCTCGCTTCCGAGCTGCGGGAAGTGCGATTCGCGCGCCTGGACGGCCCACCCTTCGCGGAGCGGCCTCCCTCTCTTCCGGTTGGCGGAGCGGAGGACAACACCGGCCCACTCGTTTCCGTCGCTGCTTCCCGGCACAGCTCCGAGGCCGCGGACGCTCTCGACCCGGCGAACTGGTTCGAGGCGACCCTCGACATCGTGCTCGACTCCCCCGTCGTGTCCTATGAGGTGCCGTTCTCGAACGAGGTCCGTTCCCTGGACTTCCTGCGCGGCACGGTGCTGATCCCGTGGCTGCACAGGAAGTTGCGCGGCTTGGACACCCGAGCCGATGGGACTCCGCTCGAAGAGGGCGACGAGGACCTCATCAGGTCCGCGGTCGTCTCAGGCGATCTGCGGGTGTCGGACGCCCTCCCGGTCTACCAGGGCACACCGGGTCTGCCGGTGCCCCTGGTCTTCGAACAAGAAAAGGTGCCTGAGGACGAGGTACCCCCGGACAACGAGAAGGACCGCCTCCAGCCCGTCACCCTTTTCAACCGCCATATTGAAACCGGCAAGCAGCACTGCGGTGAGCACACCGTTCCCTCACGCGGCGCCTACGTGTTCCTCGACGAGAAACAGCGTCCCGCTGACACGAATGGCGCCGCAGCGGATGAGGGCACTGGTCTATGTGGGGCGGCCCCGGCCTCGTTCGCTGGGCGGATCGGGAAGCCCTCACTGACCGGACGACAGTCCACGGCCATCGACCCGCACACTGGCGCGGCGTGGAAGAGCAAGTTGTTCCTGGTGCGCGCGCTGCCCGCGGGCCTGCGACTGCGGGCGAAGGCCGTGATCTCGCGGAGGCTCTTCGAGGCGCTGGCCGGGACACCCGTTCCTGACGCCGATGGGAGGGCTCCCACCCTCGGCCTCGGAATCAACGAAGCAACGGCATACTTGGGTTCCCGCAGACTCACGGGCACGTTCGGACAGGCCACCTGCAGCCTCGGCGCGTTCACAGAGCTCACCGCACCCCCATGTCCAGACCCAGTCCCCGACGAAACAAGGCCAGCGGACTCGAGCCCGGATAGCGGAGATGTTATTGTCTCGCTGTGGTTCACCTCGGATACGCTGGCCCGTTCGAAGGGACTAGGGCCCGGCGGGACCATGACGGACCTGGAACTGGCGTTCGAACGGGCAGGCGTGACCATACGATCCAACCGTGTTCGCCAGGGGGATTCCCCGTCTTCAGGCGAGAATCCCGGGAAGAAGGCTGAAGCGGTGGCGGAGAGCCAAGGGGCGGCGGCGCCCGCCCAGGACAGCGCTGTGCCGGAGTCGCAATCAGACCGGGAGCCCTCGCCGCCCTGCCCTGACGACTCCGCAGAGTCTTCAGACGGGCCCGATGAGCGCAAGAAGACGAAATCCCCAAGGAACCGCAAGCAGGTCAAGACCGCGATCCGTCACCGCAGGGTGGACTCCTGGTCGGCTGCCGATGGTGGGCCCCGGGCGACGCGGATGGCGATCATCGCCGGATCCGTGGTCCAACTGGAAGTCCCGAAGAGCACTGTTCCGGCGTTGCGCGTCCTCGGGCGCATCGGTGTCGGCGAGCTGACTCCACAGGGTTACGGGCGCTTCGAGGTGAACCACCCGGCCCTGTGCGAACCGATCCTGCCGCTCGCAAAAACGGAGAGCAAGTGCTTCACGGCCCCGGAGAAAAGCGAGGAGCCCGCTCAGGAAGGAGAAGGCCGATGACGATCTACCGCTACGAGATGACGATCCCCGTGAAGGTGGTGTCAGCGCTGCACTCCGGCGGCGTGGACAAGGCGCCCGAGCGCGAGTACGTCGACGAGGACGGCAGAACCGCCCAGCCCAACGAGTTCGTCCGCAACGGCCTGGGCGAGGCGGTCCTGCCCGGCCGGTCCATCAAGGGCGCGGTGCGTGCTGCCTTCGAGGAGCACGCCGTTGCGTTGGGGTTCGCGGATCCCGGTGGCAGAGTCGACGAGCCGGCCCTGAAGAGCCTGTGGGGCGGTGAGTTGCGCCGCAACGTGGGAACCTCTAAGCAGCAGCGGGGATTGGGCTCGGACGCCGACCTGCCGCTGAGGGCCAGCGCCCTCACCTTCCACCACGCGGTCGTGTGGACGGACGGCGCCCTCCCCCACCGTATGAGCACGGCCATCGACCGCGCGTGGGGAAGCGCCGCCGACGGGGCGCTGTTCTCCTACGAGTACCTGCCGGTGGACACGACCTTCGAGATCCGCATCAGCGCCGAGGCGCGGGACGGGGACGATGCCAGTCCCACTACGCCGCCCCGGAACGGGGCCGGCGCCCCATCGACGGCCGACGCCCAGTCCAAGACCGGCGGCAATGACTCCGTCAAGCCAGCCGGGCCCGAGCAGGTGGAGAAAGCCCTGCGGGCCATCGTCACGCTGTTCAAGGACGGCGTGATCTCGCTGGGCGGCCGCACGGGCTCCGGTTGGGGGCGGGTCAGCTTGGACGAGGACAAAGAAGCCACCGGCACAAGACGAATAGTCGGAGTCTGTTCTTCAACGGGCGCTGACTCCTCCAAGAGCGAGGATAATGCAGGTACAACGACCCCGCATTCTCGCTTCCTCAGCAGTCTCATCGGCTCGGGCACACCGTCGAACGAGGTCAAAAGCACTCCGGCGGGTAGCCGCGCGGACTTCACGAGGCCCCTCGACCTCTCCTCCGGCCTGTACCGTCCCGTATCGGTCGAGATCGAATGGACTTCCCCCAGCGGTGTGTTCGTCGCTCTGCCCCGAGAGAAGAAGGACAAGGAGAAGCGGAAGAAGGAGAGGGCTGCCGCCGAGCAGGGGAACACTATCCCTGCGGTTCCCATGCGTAATTGGCGGAAAGGGCAGCTTCCCGACGAGCAGGGCGACAAGTACGCGGAAGCACTCCGAGACAGGAGGAACAAGTATGATAGTTCTTCACTCCTGCTCCCTGGATCGTCGATCCGAGGCGCTCTGCGCTCGCGCTGTTCTCGTATAGCCAGAACAGTTATGACCAATATAGAAAATATACCCGATCCTGTTCCCGTCATTGAGGAGGACGGGGTTACTTCGAAGGGCATTCATCGTCAGATCGAGTTGGAACCGAATCTGGTGCGTTACATGTTCGGAACCTCGCAGTTCCGGGGCGCGATCCGCGTGCACGACTGTGAGACCTCGAAGATCGGCGAACCGATCCAGATCACGCACAATGCCATTGACCGCTGGACGGGCGGAGTGGCAGACGGAGCTCTGTTCTCAGAGTTGCTTTACCCGAACGCAGAATGGAAGGCGATCAGAATCGAAATCGACCCTGAGCGCTTGAAACGCAACGTGCGGATCGACTCGCCCGACACGATGATCGACGACGCTGAAGCCCTTGGCCGTGCGCGCGCCTCGTGGTGCCTGCTCTGTTTGGCCCTAGCGGAGCTGTGCGCGGGCACACTTCCCCTGGGTGGGAAAACAACGCGGGGACTCGGTGAAGTTACCGTGAGCAGCCTGAGAATCCAAAATTGCAATAGGCGGAATCCCGACGATTCGGAGAAACGAGTCGTTGTCGACGAGCCCACTGGAGACCTGAGAGGCGCGGAAGACATTCTCAAGTACCTAAGAGGCGAAGCGACCACGGAGCCAGCGACCCGGCTCGACGAGCGGGGCTACAATGAGTGGGCCAACGCTTTATATCCGAAGAGAAAGAATTCCGATAGCAGCAAAACGGGTACAGGGAGTGTCGAACAATGAGCAACCAGCAAGTACCGTCCCAGTTCGACCAGCTGTCGGGGCTCCAGAGAGCACACATACGCACGGTCCCATGTGACGACGCCGAGGCACAGTCCCTCTACGAACACGCTCTCCGCAAGTTCGGAAGCGACTTCGCCGGCCTCGCTTGGACAACTGACGGAGTGAAACGCCTGCCAGGCGACCAGGCGCATCTAACGGCTGACGACTTCCACTGCGTCTACGAGCTCCGCCTGTGGAGGGTCAGACGCCGGTCCATGTGCCCGGCTGAGGAGTTCCGCTGGGTGAACGGCGTGGGCGCCGTCCACCTGATTGTGCAATGCGGGGCCGACGACACTGGGCTCCCACACTCACCCGGAACCCCCTGTGATGACAGCAGCCCTGAAGATATACCGCAGGAGCAGAGGTGCTGGGTTCATCGAGTAACCTACTTGCAGCACTCGCAGAAAACGGAAGGGCATGTCAAGCGCCCCGCTTCCAGCGACCGAGAGGATCAAACACCGCACGACACGATGGAGGCTATTGAAGTCTTCAAAGAAACAAAGCACGGAAACCTGGCTTACTTCGACCAGCTCATGATAGGACTTTGGAGTTAACAATGGCTTGGCATAATGCATATAACGGAATACCCACCGTTCGCACCCAGAAAAAAAGACTCCTTCAATCTACTTATGAGGGAAACTGCAGTAGCGACGCATACTTTGACGACCATTCACCTAACTCACTCGACCATATAGACTGTGAAATCTATTCCGGAAAGATTGATCTGAGCATCATCATAAAGTCCCCTACGGTTACGGGACACAGGGATAAGTACGGCCGAATAGTTGTCCCCTCATTTATAGGAGAACCGGAAGGCGCGCAAAACAGTGCGGATGCGATCATTCCCGCGACTGCACTCAAAGGAATGCTCGCGTCGGCATATGAGGCGGTATCCGAATCCCGACTCCGAGTATTCTCCGATCACTCACATCCTCTCACGTACCGGCGGCAGCTTGCTGAAGCCACAAAGCTCGTTCCCGTGTTCTTGCGCCGAACGCCGGGTCGTTCCGGAGCGACGGAGCCCTCCTGGAGAGCAGAACTCATGTTCGGACATAATGGCACTTCAACAGGGGAACCCCCGGCAGGCTTAGACTACATCTGCGCCGCGTACCTTCCTGATTCACCAGATGCGGATATCAGTTTCCACAGTTCGGGTCCCGAACTAGAGGAACTGCTGTCAGATCTTCGGAAGAAGATGCCACACATGGAGGAGGTGTCGTTCCAGGCAGCTAAGTCTCAGTTTTTCAAACAGGAACGCGTGGTCGTTCAGGAGATTTCGAAGAAACGGGACAAGGGATCCAATATCAGAATAGGAGTCGTTCGGAGTCGGCGCAAAGACGGTAAGACCGAGAAAGTCGTCGAGAGAAAGGCTGAAATTGTCACCGGCAGCACTGTACAGGTTGGCTACGTCGTCAGGACAACCCCACCACTTGCGGCTAACGATTCGGATAACAGCAGAACCGCACTAGTCGACACTAAACGCAGTGAATTCATCTTCTATAACGCCGGAAAGCGTAGGACAGTGGTTGACGTTGACAAGGAACTGGTTGACGCTCTGATCGAAGTTCTCTATTCCTCCGCGATGAACTACGAGCAAAGCGCCAACGAAGAGGAAGCCCCCTTGCCAAACATGCTCACATGGCAACTGATGAAGTATATTGGCGACTCCCCGAACCGTTCACTGACGCGACATGCTGTTTACCAGTTTCTCATCGAGCAGGCATCAACATCACAGAGCGAGAGGAACAATCCCGGAGTGCCATTGTTCGCAACGGCTCGCAAGTCTCATGACTCTTGGATCATCACGTCACTTTCAGCGACCACCGCAGGGCGCAGCATGATGACCGGTACCCTTTCCCCGAAGGATCTCGCTGAGCTAGGAGGCGGCACTACATCCCAGGACTGGGGCAAAGCCGCTCCACACTTTCCAATGTCCGTCTACCCGCCTCAACGTTTGGAGGAGGCCAGCCCAGCGGACCGACTATGGGGTTTTGTTCCGCAACAGAAGGATGAGACTTCGTTTAGCGGACTGAGGGGGCGTATTGTTCTTTCATGCGCACGACCCGCCGCCCCTGAGCCCCGTAGTAGCATCCTTGCAATCAAACCGGCAAAGAAGGGCTTCGGCCCCAACGACCAGCCAGGTTGGATACCACCGATCCTCGCATCCCCTAAGCCCAGCACGGCTCAACCGTACTTGCGGGACGGAGAAGGCCACTCCCTGACGAAGACGCTCACGCGCGGATCCTGCTACAAACGAGGACAGACTCTCATCAGGAAGACATATCCCACGCATCGGTTTTTGACCGATCGCGGCACAGTATCTCCGCACCTTTTACAGGATAGCGCTGAACGCCCCAGCCTCGATAGCACCGAAGTAAAAGTCGGTTCCTATCTCAAGCCAAAGGCACGCTTCATTGCGTCGCTTCGCTTTGAAGGTCTCAACAGGGAGGAGCTAGCTGTACTATTATGGCTTCTCGATCCGAAGAATCTGGTACCGGCTCCCGATAGTAAGAAGAAAGGATACCTTCACATCGGATTGGGAAAACCTTACGGACTGGGAGCCATTGAAGTCACTGGGACGCCAGTACAGGTAGAAACAGGAGAACAGATCGCGAAGAGATACAGAACGCTCGATTGGACCAATGACTATACTGCGTTGAATGCAGCCGAGGTCCGCTCGTCGCTTCCTCGACAGTTCACGGGTGCTGACCGTTCTCTCGCCGTGAGATCATTTGTACGGTCCTGCTATGGTTGGCCGAGGGATCACACTGACAGAACCGTGAAGAGACACGAAGAAGACACGGATACGGTCTCCTACTATCCTCCCGATTACGCTGACAGCAAAGACCTATCCCCAATCATCACTTTTTTTACGGATTCCGAGGAAAGCCGTGCGAATGGGGAAGAACCCAAGGTGAGCATCGTTGCCCTTGAGGAGGATAGTAACGATCTGGAGATCACTTCGGCATCGTCTCCGACAGCACTCATGTTACATAACTCCAGATTGTCCACGTCTCGCCCAACGCCCAATCCTGAAACTGGGGACGCACCAAAACCTAGACGTACCACCGCGACTCCAGCAACGGTCGCTCGCCAAATTCGCGGCAGGTCCCGTTAGTTCACCACACTCCCCGGCACAGCCCCACGTCGTCGAGCGCGACCGCCGCTCCTAGGATTTCGGCGCGCTCGGCGCAGGTGGAGCACAGGGGGTAGATGTGCACGACGTCCTCGGCCTCATTGATCAGGGCTGCCAGCCGGGCCCGCATGGCGTTGAGCCCTGCGGCGTCCAGGCGCAGCTGGAACACGGATTCCTGGATGCGGTAGCCCCAGGACTGCAGGGCTTTGGCGACTCGGGTCCGGCGCCTGTTGGAGGAGATGCCGTAGGCGACGATGTAGATCACGGCTGCTCCCCTGCCTCACCGCCAGCTGATACCCGTCCACTGGTAGTCGGGTTCGGCGATGGCGCGGGCCATCAGCTGCGCCTCGTGGTGGATGTGTCTGCGCCAACTGCCGCTGAATCCGGGCAGGGCGCCGGTGACCGAGCGTTGTGCGGTTGCCTCGTAGGCGTCGACGACGGTTTTCTTGCCGTCGGCACTGAGCCACACGCCTTCGCCCTGGGGGCCGGGGGTGCCGTGCTCGGAGCGGAGTCGGCGCGTGCGCAGCAGCGCCATGACGGTTTGGTCGACCAGTAGGGGTCGGAACTCTTCCATGAGGTCCAAGGCCAGGCTGGGGCGCTTGTCGGTTGGAGCGTGCAGGACGCCGAGTGAGGGCTCCAGGCCGGCGGCGTGCAGTGCGCCGACGCATTCGCCCAGCAGAATGGCGTAGGCGTAGGAAAGCGCGGCGTTGGGCACGTCGAGGGGCGGGCGGCGGCTGCGCCCGTTGAAGTCGACGCTGGGCGGCGCGCACATGGCGAGGGCGTCGAAGTACGCGGCTGACGCGGCGCCCTCGATGCCCATGAGCTCGTCCGTATCGGCGGCATGTGCGGTTTCTTCGCGCCAGGCGCGCATGCGGGCGGCTGTGTCGGCGAGGTGCTGGGCGGGGTCGCGCCTGGCGATGCGGTTGAGCACGTGGATCTGGTTGCGGATTTTGGCGTTGACGATGGCGCGGGCCAGCGGCAGTTTCGCCGTTTCGTCGGTGGCGTACGAGGCTTGGGCCAGCAAGCGGGCGGCGTTCCCCGTGGCGGCGGTGTTGACCAGTTGGCCCTGATAGGCTCCGCGTCTGGACAGGCAGACGACGTCGATTCCGTTGCGCAGCGCCCAGGAGCGGGCTCCGGCGGACAGGCCGACGTTGCCGGTGAGCACGATGCGGGTGACGCTGCGTTGGGGGATGGACATTTGGGGGACGCCGGAGGCGCTGTCGACCAGGAGCCTGCCTTTGGCGACGTGGACGCGCGTCCCGTCTTTGCCGACGTAGACGATGCGGTCGGCGCTCGCCTCGTGCGTCGCGCTGGTTGTTCGCGGGACCGGAGTGGTGGCGGTGTAGTCGGTGCCGAGGTGGCAGAACTCCTCGTCGAAACTGGTGGCCTGAGTTCGCGATCCGTCGAGCAGCAGGCCGCGGGCGGCCAAGGTGGCGACCAGCAGAGCGACGGCGGCATCGAGCCGGGCGTCGTCGGGTTCGCAGATGATTATCCACTGCCCGCAGCGGGCGTAGCCGTGTCCGGCGTCGGTCATGGCGTTGTCGATGGGCGCCAGTGCGGCGTCGCGGAGGGCGTCGACCAGTTGGGGCTCGTGGCTGGTGTGGGTGATCGCGGCGAGCAGTGCGGTGACGGGTCCGGCGAGTAATGAAGGGAGGGCTTCGCTGGCGCTTTGGATGATGCGGTGGACGGTCGTGGGCGCCAGGCAGCAGCGGAAGACTCTGACGCGCCCGTCGGCGCGCATGTCGGTGATGTACTCGGAGAGGGCGGTAGTGCTCCCGCTGGAGGGGAATGCGGCGGGCGAGGTTTCTTGTGCCAGGTGGGGGCCGATGGTGTGGGTGATGGCGCAGGCGATGAGTCGGCGCTCGAGGCGGGTCGGCGTGGGTTCGCCGCTGCCCGAGGCGAGTGCGTGGATGTGGGACGAGGCGCGGGCCAGTGTCGTGTCGAGGTCGGTGCTGGCGGTTTGGACGGTGGCGGGGTCGAGGTCTGAGGTGTTGGATGTGAGCATGATTTGCCATGCGTTGGCTAGGGTTTCGGTTGCCGCGATGAGTGCGATGATGCGGTCGGGGTCGTCGGTGTTCATGGGCTGTCCTCACACTGTGGTTGTGCAACATCCATAGAGTTACCTTACAACCTATACAGTGATTTGTACAACATTCCTATGGACACTGGGGTCGATTTTTCGTTGGAAAGTGGTTGGAAAGCGGCAGACCGGGAGCTGATTCGAGCATCGGTGGCGACCCTTGTGTTCCCAACGAAAACTCCCCTAGACTAGGGTTGTGCTCATTGGCCGGAGGGCTCCCTGTTCGACCACTGGCGATCCGGCATGGCGTTTACGCAGGTCAGCTGCGGTTCGACACGCCGAGGGGTCAGGGAGCACCCAGCACCATCAGGTGCATTAAGACCTGGCTTGTAGTAGCCGATGGCCATCAGCTTGGAGTTGTCAGGGAGCACCCAGCACCATCAGGTGCATTAAGAGGCGTCATCGGCAGCAATTCCGATATGCCCGCGCTCAACGGTCAGGGAGCACCCAGCACCATCAGGTGCATTAAGACCGCTGATATCCGGTGTCGCGTGGTCAAAGGGGTTGTCGAGTCAGGGAGCACCCAGCACCATCAGGTGCATTAAGACTCCTTGGCGGGCTTGATGATGAGGTTGACGACTGCGCCGAGTCAGGGAGCACCCAGCACCATCAGGTGCATTGAGACACGGCGCGGGTGATGCGCCCGTCGGCGCGTTGTTCGTCAGGGGGCACCCAGCACCATCAGGTGCATTAAGACGTGAAGTCTGTTTCTTTAAGGACGATTCCGCCTTTCGAGTCAGGGGGCACCCAGCACCATCAGGTGCATTAAGACCCGCTCCCGGTCCCCCTCTATCTGGAACTGAAGGTCGTCAGGGAGCACCCAACACCATCAGGTGCATTAAGACCGCGGGTACGGCGGACGCGACGGCGCATCTGACGGCAGTTAGGGAGCACCCAGCACCATCAGGTGCATTAAGACTGGTCCTTGGCGAGCTGGGTGAGCCCTGTGATTCCCGTCAGGGAGCACCCCGCACCATCAGGTGCATTAAGACCCCCACTGGCCACTCCCCCAGCACCACACCGACCGGGTCAGGGAGCACCCAGCACCATCAGGTGCATTAAGACACGCGGCCCTGTCCGCCTCGTGCGCGCTTGGCCTTGAGGGTCAGGGAGCACCCAGCACCATCAGGTGCATTAAGACGGAATTGCGAGTGCGCCCGCTCTAGCGCGTCTTTGAAGGTCAGGGAGCACCCAGCACCATCAGGTGCATTAAGACAGATGGGGTCGAGGCCCCAGTCGATTCGTTCGGCCCTGACGTCAGGGAGCACCCAGCACCATCAGGTGCATTAAGACGGCGGGGACATGATGGCCCTGCGCATCTGCGTTTGCGTCAGGGAGCACCCAGCACCATCAGGTGCGTTCAATACCTTGTTCCGGAAGG
>ERZ773083.1597-NODE-1597-length-15144-cov-7.334946_pt1 | contig 15144 bp, 14 predicted proteins | sample MGYA00511465_ERZ773083 | MGnify/ENA primary metagenome ERZ773083 (study PRJEB29015, sample SAMEA2738001) | human oral metagenome | biome: human oral; feature: human-associated habitat; material: dental | place: China | collected 2060 ... | reverse complement strand
CATCAACAAGGACATCCCGAGCCATATCGTCTTTGACCGCATCTGGGAGAAGCTTCCGCAGGGGCTGACGGCGCGCAAGCACGTCAAGAGCGGACATATCGCCAAGTGCATCCTGGAGCTGGCGTATGAGGTGCAGAGCGACCTTATCATCATGGGCAGCCGCGGACTCGGCCTCCTCAAGGGTGTACTCATCGGCAGTGTCAGCCAGAAGGTGGTCGAGGAATCCAAGATCCCCGTCATGGTGGTGAAGTAAAGGAAGCACGGATCGACGCTGTGCTTCTCTCAGCAGGAGGTGTGTCAGCCGTGACGGTACGCGAACGCCTGGAGGCGCAGGAGGATGCCCTGCTGTCGCCCTTGGCTGCGCGCAGTGTGGATGCATCGCGCAGCCATCCGATGGAGGAGTGCCCTTTTCGCACAAAATTTCAGCGTGACCGTGACCGTATTCTTCACTCAAAATCGTTTCGGCGCCTGAAGCACAAGACGCAGGTCTATATCGTTGCGGGGGACCACTACCGCACGCGCATGACGCACAGTCTTGAGGTGGCGCAGATCTCGCGTACGATTGCACGCGGACTGCGGCTCAACGAGGATCTGACGGAGGCCATTGCCCTCGGGCATGATGTTGGACATACGCCGTTCGGCCATGCGGGCGAGGCGGTCATGGAGGAGATCATCGGCCATTTTGCCCACAATGAGCAGAGCCTGCGCATGGTAGAGGTGCTCGAACGCGGCGGTCAGGGGCTGAACCTCACAGGCGCGGTGCGTGACGGTATCCTGAACCATACGGGAAAGGGAATGCCGTCGACGTTTGAGGGGCGTATTGTCCGCATCGCCGACCGCATTGCCTATCTCTGTCATGACTACGACGACAGCCTGCGTGCGGGACTCCTCACGGCGGCAGATCTGCCGCCTGAGGTGCGGGACACACTCGGCACGGACACATCGGCGATGATTACGAGCATGGTGTCGGATATGATTGTCACCTCGGAGGTGCGCGGCGACGCGGCACTTTCGGATGCGGTGCAGCGTGCCATGGACGCATTCCGCAGCTTTATGTTCGAGCATATCTATCACTCCAAGACGCTTGCACACGAGCGTGCACAGGCGGGCTATGTCCTGCGTGCGCTGATGGATCACTTCACCGTGTACTTTGACTCGCTGCCGCGTGAATTCACGGCACGAGCAGAGAAGTGGGGACGTGAACAGTGCGTCGTGGACTATGTGGCGGGGCTGACGGACAGCTATGCCGTCGCGCTCTTCCGCGAGATCTACATCCCGCCCGTCGATCAGATGACGATCAAACCAATATAAGGAGAAACCTATGCGTGACCCGAGGATGGAGGCGTTCGTGCAGCAGGTGCGTGCACGAACGGACATCCTCGCCGTCGTGCAGGGCTATGTTTCCCTGAAACGCAAGGGCAGCCGCTACTGGGGATGCTGTCCGTTTCACAGCGAAAAGACAGCGTCATTTTCTGTCGTGCCTGCTGAGGGCTTCTTTTATTGCTTCGGCTGCCATGCGGGCGGCGATGCGTTCAAATTTCTCTCGCTCATCGAGCATATCACCCCGTTTGAGGCAATCCTGCGCCAGGCGGAGCAGCTCGGCATCGAGCGCCCCGCGCGTCAGCGCGATGCGCGGGAGGAGGCGCGGCTGCGTGCCCTTGACGATCTGCGGCGCGTCAATGCGCTCGCGCGGGATTTCTTCCACAACTGTCTCACCATGACACGCTACGGCGCGGCGGGCAAGGCATATCTCGCAGGGCGCGGCATCACGGATGAGGCGATCGAGCGCTACGGCATCGGCTTCGCTCCGGATGCGTGGTCAAAGCTCTCCGATGCGTTCCAAAAGCGCGGCGTTGCTCAGCACGTCCTCGTCGATGCGGGGCTTGCCGTGCGGCGTGAGCGCGGAGGTGGGATTTACGACCGCTTCCGGGGGCGCGTCATCATCCCCATCGCGGATGAGCGCGGGCGCATTGTCGGCTTTGGCGGGCGTGCGCTCGGCGATGCCCAGCCGAAGTACCTCAATACGGCGGAGACTCCTGTCTTTAATAAGCGAAAGCTCCTCTTCGGCATGGACCGCGCACACAGTGCCATCGCCCGCGCGGGCTATACCATCGTTGTCGAGGGGTATATGGACGCGATTGCCGCGTGGGAGGCGGGGGTCGAGAACGTCGTCGCAACACTCGGCACATCGTTCACGAGTGACCACGCTGCTCTGCTTCTGCGCCGCGCCCCGCGCATTGTTTTCTGCTATGACAGCGATCGGGCGGGACAGGAGGCGACACTGCGTGCCCTCGCAGCGGTGCGCGGACGGGCAGCAGAGGTGCGTGTGCTCCTCCTGCCCGACGGCAAGGATCCCGATGAGTACGTCCGCACACACGGCGCAGAGGCGTTCCGTGCCCTCGTCGAGACGGCCGTGCCCGCGCCCGCCTTCCGCCTGCGCCATATTCGTGGACAGATGGCGGATGGGATCGAGGGGCAGCGGGCGGCACTGCGCGCCATGCTGCCTGTCCTGGCGGAGCTGGATGATGTGGAGCGCGCCGCATACGTGCGGCGTACCGCCGCGGAATTCTTCCTCGATGAGGGCGTTGTCGCCGATGCCCTGCGCCGCTTTCTGCGGCGCGGCGGCACGGCAGAAAGCGGCACAGCAGAACCGACGCGTATCGCTGCTGTGCGTCAGCCGGACCGCGCCCTGCAGCGTGCGGGACGGCAGCTCATCGCTGCCGTGTGGCACGATCCTGATTTTCTCGCGTCGATTACCGATGCCGTGCCGCTCGAAGCGTTCCCCGATGACTTTTTCGGTACGATATTGCGTGCGATTGACGCGCACATCCATGCCGGCGGTGCGCTCAATGCGGATTTCATCGCCGCACAGCCGCCGGAGATGGGCGCGGAGGTCACGCGCGCACTGGTGGAGGACGCTCCGTCAAAGGATACCTGCATGGATGCACTCGCGGCATTCCGACGTGTCTACCTGACGGCCGCGCTTGCACAGCATACGCGACGTGCGGAAATGATGATGCAGGAAGGAAAAGCAGGCTATGTTGACGAATTAAACGCAGTGAAGCGCATTCAGGACGAACTTGCCCGTGGGGATGCACAGGAATAAATTCGGCGCATGTCTTTATCAGATGCACACAAAAAACGATATATTAAATAATAGCGTTTATTAAATAAAAACACGAACTGAAAGGAGGGGGGAAGAGTGCAGGCCGCAGCGATACGAAAAAATACGGAGGATATGGGAACTCCTGCGTACATCACACAACTGATGAAAAGAGGAAAGGGGAATGGCGGGACACTTACCTGCAGCGAGCTGATGGAAGCGCTCGTGCAGGAGGGCGTAACCCCCGACGCAATGGATGAGCTGTATCAGCACTGCATGGAGGAGAACATCGAGATTGTCGATGATGCAGATGTCGGCGCGGATGAGGAACTGTCGGACTTTGCCGATATAGAGGACAAGGATGAGACGGATGCAGACGTGGATGTCGATACGGTCCTCTCTGTTCCCGAGGGCGTTGCTCTTGATGACCCCGTCCGTATGTATCTCAAGGAAATCGGACGTGTTCCCCTGCTGACGGCAGAGGAGGAGGTCGATCTCGCACGCCGTATGGAGGCGGGCGATGAGGCGGCACGGCATCGTCTCGAGGAGGCAAATCTGCGCCTCGTCGTCAGCATCGCCAAGCGCTATGCCGGCCGTGGGATGATGTTCCTTGATCTCATTCAGGAGGGCAATCTCGGATTATTGAAGGCGGTCGAAAAATTCGACTACAGCAAGGGCTATAAATTCAGCACGTATGCGACATGGTGGATTCGTCAGGCCATTACGCGTGCGATTGCCGACCAGGCACGCACGATCCGCATCCCGGTGCACATGGTGGAGACCATCAATAAGTATATCCGCATCTCACGGCAGCTTCTGCAGGAACTCGGGCGCGACCCGACACCGGAGGAGATCGCGCACCGTATGGGGCTGAGCGTGGCGCGTGTGCGTGAGATCATGAAGATCTCGCAGGAGCCTGTCTCCCTTGAGACCCCCATCGGCGAGGAGGAGGACACCCGCCTCTCTGATTTTATTGAGGATGAGGCGGCTCCCGACCCTGCGGATGCAGCATCCATGCTGCTGCTGAAGGAGCAGATCTCCGAGGTGTTGACGACGCTTGCCCCGCGTGAGGCAGAGGTGCTGCGTCTGCGGTTCGGCCTGGTGGACGGACGCTCACGCACCCTCGAAGAAGTCGGGCAGAATTTTGGCGTGACACGGGAACGCATCCGCCAGATCGAGGCGAAGGCACTGCGAAAACTCAGACATCCCGTACGCCTGCGTAAACTGCAGGGGAATTTTGACTCATGAGGCGAGAGCCTATCCAATATCGACAGGAGGACAGCGTTATGCCAGAGGGGACGGAGCAAAAGAAAGCGCCGAGCACCGACATCATCGAGCGCCTGCTTGCCAAAGGCAAAAAGAACGGTGGGTCGCTGACGTTTGGCGAGATCATTGACGCGCTGCAAAAACAGGATATGTCCCCCGACGAGATGGACGATATGTACCAACGCTTCAGCGACGAAGGCGTGGAGATTGTCGATGATGTGGCGACAGACGAGCGGGCTGAGGATGAAAAACCTGAGAAGGAAGAGGAAGTCGAGATTGACCTCACCGTCCCCGAGGGCATCTCGCTTGACGACCCCGTCCGCATGTATCTGAAGGAAATCGGACACGTCCCCCTCCTCACGGCAGAGGAGGAAGTCGCCCTCGCCCAGCGCATGGAGGCAGGCGACGAGGAGGCACGGCACCGCCTCGAGGAGGCCAATCTGCGCCTCGTCGTCAGCATCGCCAAGCGGTACGTCGGACGCGGGATGCTCTTTCTCGACCTCATTCAGGAGGGCAATCTTGGATTATTGAAGGCGGTCGAAAAATTCGACTACAGCAAGGGCTATAAATTCAGCACCTATGCAACGTGGTGGATTCGCCAGGCGATCACACGTGCCATCGCAGATCAGGCGCGTACGATCCGTATCCCGGTACACATGGTCGAGACGATCAACAAGCTTGTACGCATCTCGCGCCAGCTTCTGCAGGAGCTCGGCCGCGATCCGCACCCCGAAGAAATCGCAAAGGAAATGGGCATCACCGTTGCGCGTGTTCACGAGATCATGAAGATCGCACAGGAGCCTGTATCTCTTGAGACCCCGATTGGCGAGGAGGAGGACTCCCACCTCGGCGACTTCATCGAGGATGAGGCGGCACCAGCACCGGCCGAGGCGGCGTCCTTCATGCTCCTGCGCGAACAGCTTGAGGAGGTGCTTGAGACACTGACCGACCGCGAGAAGAACGTCCTGCGCCTGCGTTTCGGGCTCGAGGACGGGCGGTCACGCACCCTCGAAGAGGTTGGGCAGAGCTTCGGCGTGACGCGCGAACGCATCCGCCAGATCGAAGCAAAGGCACTGCGGAAGCTGCGCCATCCGAGCCGCAGCAAGGTACTGCGGGACTTCCTTGAGTAGGAAATGAGGTGAACGGTATGACGCAGGTAATGATTCAGCTGGAGGATGAGCTGTCCAAAGAACTGCATCAAGTCTGTGAGGACATTGGGCTTCCTGTATCTGCGGCTTTTTTGATCTTTGCCAAGCGCGTTGCACGTGACCGCAAGATACCGTTTGAACTCTCCGCCGCCCCTGACCCGTTCCACGGGGCTGGGAAAACCGGAGCCACTCAGAGGAGATCTGAGCGGATTTTGGAGCAGACGGATTGATGAGAAAAACAGACTCGTCTACCGTGTTTCTTCCGATTTTCTTGAGATTGCTTCGTGCAAAGGGCATTATGACGGAGAAGCCGCTGCGGCACAACATTTTTCTTGACAGCGGGGCATACAGCCTTTATAATACGCTTGTCTGACACATTCCTCGATAGCTCAGTCGGTAGAGCGTCTGACTGTTAATCAGAATGTCACTGGTTCGAGTCCAGTTCGAGGAGCCATTTGCAACAACAGGAGTGTAACGCAGCAGTTACACTCCTTTCTTATGTTCGGGAAATGGGAGGAAGGGGACGTATGCAGCTTGACGCGCGGCTTGCGGCGATTGCCGCATTTGTCCCGCACGGCACGACGCTCGCCGATATCGGCGGCGACCACGCGTATCTTGCGGCAACCCTCGTCATGGAGGGCACGGCACGCCGCGCCGTGGTCGGTGACCTCAGCGCAGGTGCCTGTGCGGCAGCGCGGCGTACGGTGGGCTTGCAGCGTCTCACGCGCGAGATCGACGTGCGGCAGGGCGACGGTCTCTCCGTCCTCCTGCCGGGCGAGGCGGAGTCCATTGTCATCGCGGGCATGGGCGGCGCATTGATCGTGGAGATCCTTGCGGGTGCGCCCGCTGTTCTCGCGGACGTGCAGACGCTTGTCCTGCAGCCGATGAACGGCGCGGCAAAGCTGCGCCGCTGGCTCTATACAAACGGTTGGGACATCGTTGACGAGACACTTGCGCGTGCGGGCGGACGCCTCTACGAGATCATCCGCGCCGCGCACGGTACGGCGGAGCTGCCTGACGAAGTGCTCCTCCACATCGGAGCGCGGCTCTTTGCAAAGCGCGACCCGCTCCTGCGGGAGCATATTGCGGCGAAGATCGCAAAGCTCATGCGTGCGGCAGACGGAATGAATGCAAGTGCGACGGCACGACAGAGCGCCGCGTATAGTGAAACGGTGTCACGTCTCGCGGCACTGCGGACAATGTTGGCGCTGTGCTGAAGCCGTTGTCGGAGCGGGGAAGCCGTAGTGCCGTATCCCTGCAGCCTTCCCGTGCGGTACGGGGAAGCGTCGATACAGATGCAAAGGAGGACGCTCATGCTTAGCTGCCAAACGATAATGAATGCACTGGAGCGCATTGCACCGCGCCGTCTCGCCGAGGACTGGGACAACCCAGGGCTGCTCGTCGGGAGCTATGCGCAGCGCGTGAAGCGCGTGCTCATCGCACTCGATGTGGACGATGCGGTAACAGAGGAAGCCATCGCGCGCAAGGCAGATATGATCGTTGCACACCACCCCGCGATCTTTCGCGGCATGAAGCAGCTGCGCACCGATCTGCCGCTGGGCAGGCGGCTCACCGTCCTCCTCACGCACAACATCGCCGTTGCGGCGGCGCATACGAACCTCGATGTGGCACGCGGCGGCGTGAACGATGTGCTTGCCGCGCAGCTCGGGCTTGAGAAACTTTCCTCCTTCGTCATCACCGCGCAGGAGAACGGCGTGACCGAGAGCATCGGGCGTGTTGGGACGCTCCCCACGCCTACCTCCATCGAGGACTTCGCCCGTGCGGTCAAAGAACGCCTCCACGTCTCGCACGTTCGCCTCGCCGCTGCCGCGCTGCGCCCCGTGCGCCGCGTCGCCGTCTGCGGTGGAGCGGGCGCCGACTTTATCGACAATGCCGTCCGCCTCGGTGCGGACGCCTACGTCACGGGGGATGTAAAGTACCACGATGCGCAGCGTGCCGTTGAGCAGGGCATGCACATCATCGACGCGGGGCATTTCGGCACGGAGAGTCCCGTTCTCCCCACGCTCGCCGAACATTTACGTGCGGAGCTTGCATCCGAGCGCGGAGAGATTGAGATTTTTGTCACAAACACACAGCGCGACGTGTTCGATGTGATTGTATAAGCAAGCAAGGAAGCGAAGGAGAAACGAAACCTATGGAGCAGAAGCATATACGCAATTTTTCCATCATCGCCCACATCGACCACGGCAAATCCACCATTGCCGACCGCCTCATCGAGTACACGGGCACGCTCTCTGAGCGCGAGATGGAGGCGCAGGTGCTCGACAGCATGGATCTTGAGCGCGAGCGCGGCATCACGATCAAGGCGCAGACCGTGCGCCTCGACTATCGCGGCGAGGACGGTGCGATGTACGAGCTGAATCTCATCGACACGCCGGGACACGTCGACTTCAACTACGAGGTCTCGCGCAGCCTTGCCGCGTGCGAGGGGGCGCTGCTCGTCGTGGATGCGGCGCAGGGCGTGGAGGCGCAAACGCTTGCGAACGTCTATCTCGCGCTGGAGCACGATCTTGAGATCGTGCCCGTCATCAACAAGATCGACCTGCCGAGTGCGGAACCGGACCGCGTAAAGGCAGAGATCGAGGACACCATCGGACTCGACACGAGTGCCGCCGTCCTCGCCTCGGCAAAGACGGGACTTGGCATCAAGGAAGTCCTCGATGCCGTCGTCGCCTACATCCCGCCGCCGGAGGGCGATCCCGAAGCGCCGCTCCGCGCGCTGATCTTCGACTCCTACTTCGACCCGTACAAGGGTGTCATTGCAAATGTGCGCATAAAAGAGGGAACCATAAAGAAGGGCATGAAGCTGAAGCTCATGGCGACGGGCAAGACCTTTGAGGTGACGGATGTCGGCTGCTTCCGTCCGCAGCCCGTCGATACGGGCGCACTCGGCACGGGCGAGGTCGGCTTTATTGCGGGGGCGCTCAAGGATGTGCGCGACGTCCGTGTCGGCGACACGGTGACGAGCGCCGAGCGTCCTGCGACAGAAGCCTTGCCGGGCTATCGCGGCGTCACTCCGATGGTCTTCTGCGGACTCTACCCCGAGGACAGCAAGGACTACGACAACCTCCGCGAGGCGCTCGAAAAGCTCCAACTGAACGACGCCGCCCTTGTCTTTGAGCCGGAGACCTCGATTGCACTCGGCTTCGGCTTTCGTTGCGGCTTTCTCGGTCTCCTTCACATGGATGTGATTCAGGAGCGACTCGAGCGCGAGTACAACCTCGGGCTCATCATGACGGCGCCGTCCGTCGTCTACCACGTCTACCGCACGGATGGAAACATGGTGGAGGTCAGCAACCCCGCAGACCTCCCGCCGACGACGGAGATCGATCACATCGAGGAGCCGTGCGTCAAGGCGACCGTTATCGTGCCGAAGGACTACGTCGGTGCGGTCATGGAGATCTCGCAGGAAAAGCGCGGCGTGTTTCAGACCATGGACTACCTCGACGCAACGCGCGTCACCGTCATCTACCACATTCCGCTCAACGAGATCCTCTACGACTACTTCGATCGCCTAAAATCCGCCACGCGCGGCTATGCATCCCTCGACTACGAGCTGATCGACTACCAGACGAGCAGCCTCGTCAAGCTCGACATCCTCCTCAACGGCGACGCGGTGGACGCGCTCTCGACCATTGTCCATCGTGACCGCGCCGCGCAGCGCGGCCGCCAGCTCGCGACCAAGCTCAAGGAGATCATCCCGCAGCAGATGTTCGAGATCCCGATCCAAGCGGCGATCGGCAGCAAGATCATCGCACGCGAGAACGTACGCGCTCGCCGCAAGGACGTGCTCGCAAAATGCTACGGCGGCGACATCACGCGCAAGCGCAAACTGCTCGAAAAGCAGAAGGAGGGCAAAAAGCGCATGAAGGCGGTCGGCAGCGTGGAGCTCCCGCAGGAGGCGTTTATGGCGGTGCTGAAAATTGACGAATAACGCACGGGTGACACAATGGGGCATCTACGCTCACATCCCCTACTGCGTGAAAAAATGTGCATACTGCGACTTCGTTTCCTCCGCCGTGGGCAAATCTGCGGCGCGGGAGATGAAGGCCTATGCGGCGGCGCTTCGGGCAGAGATCCTGCGTGAGGTGCCGCCGCTTCGTGCGCGGTGGGGCGATGCGGCGACCGTCTACCTCGGCGGCGGCACACCGACGGCACTGCCCGCGCAGCTGCTCACGGAGATTCTGCGCACCCTTATCGACGCAGCGGGGATACCGCAGGAGTGCACCGTCGAGGCAAACCCCGGCACAGTGGATGCGGACTGCCTTGCGCAGCTGCGTGCGGCGGGAGCGAATCGTCTGAGCCTCGGCGTGCAGAGCTTCGACGATCGTCTGCTTCGCATCATCGGGCGCATCCACACGGCGCAGGAGGCGGAGCAGGCATTTCGCGCGGCGCGTGCGGCGGGCTTTGCGAATATCAGTCTCGACCTTATGTATGGTCTGCCAACACAAACACTTGATGATCTAAAGACGAGCGTCGGCGCGGCGCTTGCCCTCGCGCCCGAACACATCTCCGTCTACGGGCTGACCGTCGAGGAGGGAACGCCGTTTGCGGCGGCAGAGGCGCAGGGGCGGCTCACGCTCCCGAGCGAGGAGACGGCAGAGGAGATGTACGACTGGCTGACGGCGGAGCTTCCCGCACGCGGCTATGCGCGCTACGAGATCTCGAACTTTGCACGGCAGGGCTTCGAGAGCCGTCACAACCTCGGCTATTGGAGAAACGTTCCCTACCTCGGCATCGGCGCAGCGGCGCACGGCTATGTGGACGGCGTACGCTGGGGCAACGAACCTGCCACGGAGAAGTACATCCGCGCCATCCAGACGGGCAGGAGTGTCCGCACGCCCGAGGATACGGAGCGCACCCGCACGAATGCAATGGAAGAGTACGCCTTTCTCGCACTGCGCACACGAGAGGGGATTGATACGGCGGATTTTTCACGCGTATTTGGTGTTGGGATTGATGAGGTTTATGGTGCGGTGATTGAGAAATATAGCGCACAGGGGCTTCTTCGTCGCGCAGAGCATCACGTCGCCCTCACCGACGCAGGGATGAAGCTGGGGAATGAGGTGTTTGCGGCATTTTTATTGGGCACGTAATTCCATTTACGATAACTTTGTGCTATGATAGAGTATGTTTACCATGCATATAAAGGAGAACTGCAATGAAAACACTTACCATGATTGAGATGGAGGGCTGCCCGTACTGCGCGAACGCGCATCGCGCGATGGAGGCCCTGCGCACAGAGGGATACGAGGACGTGCAGGTCGCGTTCATCGACGAGAACCGCGCGCCCGAGAGGACGCAGCCGTTCGCGGGACAGTACTACTACGTCCCCAGCATCTTTATGGACGGGAAGAAGCTCTACGAGGCGCAGCCGGGGCAGAGCTACGACAAGATCTATGCCGAGGTGAAACGCGCCTTTGACGCGGCACGTGCGGACTGAACGCGGCGTTTATGAAAAACATGCAAAAGTTGCATAAGAAAAAACGAAAATAAAACTTGTAAAATTATCTGAAATCCAGCATAATAACGAAAGCGCTATTTTCACAATATACATAAAGATCCTCGGACTGTCTCCGTATACGGGTAATGCGGTGATGTTCACGAGGCGAAAAACAAGATGAGGTGAGTTTATGCATCAACCCGTAACCGACAATCCATTTGTCATCATGATCATCAACATGGTCATCGTCTTCGCTGTTCTGACGGCGATCTGGGCGCTCATTGAGCTGACCCACAGACTTGATCCGACGAAGAAGGCAGAGCCGCCCGCAGCAGCACCTGCTGCGCCCGCCCCCGCACCTGCGGCAGCCGCACCCGTTGCACCCGCAGCTCCTGCAGGGCTGAGTGCGGAGACCGTCGCCGTCATCGCGGCAGCCGTCGCTGCCTGTGGCTACAGTGCCGAGCAGATCTACGCGATTCGTCCGGCAGAGCAGCCCGCATGGCGGAACTTTGGGCGCGTGAGCGGTATGCGCACGGCGCGCTGAGAAGGGAGTGACAGATTATGGATTTTATCAACGCATTTACTGTCTCCCTGCAGGCAGTCGTCGACGGCAGCGGATTTGTGGGCATGACCGGCGGCAACATCATCATGATCGTCGTCGGGCTCATCCTGCTCTACCTCGCGTTTGCGCGTGACTTCGAGCCGCTGCTCCTCAGCCCGATCGCATTCGGCTGTATCCTCGCGAACATCCCGTTCAACGGCTTTGAGGAGCCGGGCGTTATGTCCGCGATCGGCATGGGTATCAAATATGAGATCTTCCCGCCGCTCATCTTCCTCGGTGTCGGCGCAATGACCGACTTCGGTCCGCTGATTGCACGTCCCTCGTCGCTCCTCATGGGTGCGGCGGCGCAGTTCGGCGTGTTCGTCGCCCTCCTCGGCGCGATGCTCCTCGGCTTCACGGCACAGGAGGCGGGCTCCATCGGCATCATCGGCGGTGCGGACGGCCCGACCTCGATCTACCTCGCCACGAAGATGGCACCGCACCTCCTCGGCGCGATTGCCGTTGCGGCATATACCTATATGGCTCTCGTACCTCTGATCCAGCCGCCTGTCATGCAGCTCCTCACCTCGAAGAAGGAGCGTGAGGTCATCATGGAGCAGGCGCGTGAGGTCACGAAGTTCGAGCGCATCGCGTTCCCGATCGTCTCGACTATCTTCATCAGCCTCCTCCTCCCGTCCATCACGGCGCTGCTCGGCATGCTCATGCTCGGCAACCTCTTCCGTGAGAGCGGCGTGACGGATCGTCTCTCCGATACGGCGCAGAACGCGCTCATCAACACGGTCACGATCTTCCTCGCGCTCGGCACGGGCCTCACGATGAGTGCGGAGAGCTTCCTCGTCAAGGAAACGATCCTCATCATCTGCCTCGGCCTTGTCGCGTTCATCTTCGGTACGGCGGCGGGCGTCGTCCTCGGCAAGATCATGTGCCGTGCGACGGGTTGGAAGGTCAACCCGCTCATCGGCTCTGCGGGTGTCTCCGCTGTTCCGATGGCCGCACGCGTCAGCCAGATCGTCGGCATCAAGGCGAAGCCGGGCAACTACCTCCTCATGCACGCCATGGGACCGAACGTTGCCGGTGTTATCGGCACGGCGGTCGCGGCAGGTACGATGCTTGCGATGCTGATGTAGACAGCATCATTTTGAGTGAAAATACGCCTAAAAGAGATACTTTGCATTTGACAAAATCCTCCTTCGTATGTACTATGAGGGAGGATTTTTGATGCCGTATCTTGGGAGGCGCTGATATATGCGGCGGTTCCTCTGCTCTGTTCTTCCACCGGAGCGCAGATAAAGGCTACTTTTACATGGAAGGAAGATTTTATGCGCGGAACATTCTATGGCATTGGCGTGGGCCCGGGCGATCCAGAGCTGCTCACCGTCAAGGCGATCAAGGCGATCGAGGCGGCAGATGTCCTCATCGCACCAAAAACCGAGAAGAAGGAGGGCAGTGTCGCCCTCGAAATCGCACGCCCCTATTTGAAAAAGGACATCGAGATTGTCTACCAAGTGTTTCCAATGGTGAAAAACTTTGCTGATGATTCGGGTGCGTGGGAGGCGAACAAGGCGGAGATCCTTGCGCTGCTGAATGAGGGAAAGAACGTCGCATTCCTGACGCTCGGCGATCCGATGTTCTTCAGCACCTACATCTACGTGTTCCGCCTGCTCGAGCATGAGGATGTGGATATCGTCACCATTCCGGGCGTTCCTGCATTCGCCGCGATTGGCAGCAAGATCAACCGCCCCATCGTCGAGGGCAACGACGTGCTCGCCATCATCCCCGGCACAGCGGATCAGAAGCGGCTTGAGGAAGTCATGGCGGTCGCGAGCAGTGCCGTCATCATGAAGGTCTACCACAACTCCGCCGAGATCATTGATCTCCTCAAACGCAACAACATGACGAAGGAAGCAGTACTGGTCAGCCGTGCGGGACTTGACGACGAGCGCATCATCTACGATCTTGAGGCGCATGCCGATGAGAAGCTGAACTACCTTTCCACCATTCTCACGCGGAGGAGCTGATATGATGCGCGTATGGGCACTGGCTCTTTTCACGACGGCATCGCTCCTGCTCTCTGCATGCGGTGCACCCGCTGCAGAGCAGAGTTCGCAGGGCAGCTATGCCACCATCACGGATGACAACGGGCGCACCGTCAGCTTTGACAAGAAACCCGAGCGCATCGTCGTCACATCGGCATCCTTCCTCGAACCGCTCTACGCCGTCGGCGGTGAGGTCGTCGGCCGCCCCGACTCGAAGTCGAAGATCCCGGAGGCGGCAAAGAGTGTCACGAACATCGGCAGAGTCTACCAGATCGATGCGGAGAGGGTCCTCGCGCTCACGCCCGACCTCGTCATCCTCAACCGGGGCATGAACGAAAAGCTCGTTGAGACCCTTGCGGCGAATCACATCAAGACGCTCGTCATCGAGATGAAAAGCTATGAGGACGTAAAGCGCGAGATCGGAACATTTGCGACGCTCACGGGCGAGACGGCAAAGGGGGACGAGCTCATCCGCAAGATGGACGCAGACATCGAAACCGTCCGCACCTCCATCCCGCAGGAAAAGAAGCGCGTCGCCATCATCCACAGCACGGGACAGGGGCTCTCCGTGCAGCTTGACGGCAGCATCGCGGGCAACATTGCAAACATCCTCGGCTGGGAGAATACGGCGGCGGGGATGCCGGCGCTCGACAAGAATCCCGATGCCGCGCCCTACAGTATGGAGACACTCGTCGCACAGAACCCCGATATCATCTTCGTCACAAGTATGGGCGAGGAGGCGGAGATCCGCGCGTCGATGGAGGCGATGTTCGCCGAGAGCCCCGCGTGGCAGAGCGTCAGCGCCGTCCGTGACGGACGTGTCTACTACCTGCCGCAGGAGATGTTCCTGTTCAGCCCCGGCATCGAATATCCTGCCGCCGTCAAGTATATGGCGAGGCTCGTCTACCCATGAAACGGCGCATCCTGCTTCTCGTCCTGTTCGCCGCACTCGCGGCATTTGCGATGATGCTTTCCGCCGCGAAGGGCTCCGTGGATATTCCCCTCGGGGAAATCCTGACGAGCCTCGGCGGAGCGCATGATACGGCGCATGCACAGATTCTCTGGAACATCCGCCTGCCGCGCACGATCGTCGCGGCGCTCGTCGGAATCAACCTCGCCCTCTCGGGCGCGATTCTGCAGGCGATTCTGCGCAACCCGCTCGCCGACCCGCACATCATCGGCATCTCCTCCGGTGCGGGCCTTGCGGGCATTTTTATCATGCTCCTCATGCCGGGGGCGGCGTGGCTCATCACGCCCGCCGCATTCGGCGGGGCGATGGTCGCTGCGCTCCTCATTTACATCCTCGCGTGGCGTGACGGCATCCGCCCCACGCGCATCATCCTTGCGGGGGTCGCGGTATCGGCGTTCCTCGGCGCAGGTATCTCGGCTATGATGATCCTCTACAGCGATCGCGTGCACAGTGCGCTGATGTGGATGGTCGGCGGCCTGTCGGCACGCAGCTGGCCGCACGTCGAGCTGCTCCTTCCGTACACGATCGCAGCGGGGCTCCTTGCACTTGCGGCAGCGCAGCGGCTCAACATCCTGCAGCTCGGCGACGACATGGC
>ERZ773083.1594-NODE-1594-length-15157-cov-3.093034_pt1 | contig 15157 bp, 15 predicted proteins | sample MGYA00511465_ERZ773083 | MGnify/ENA primary metagenome ERZ773083 (study PRJEB29015, sample SAMEA2738001) | human oral metagenome | biome: human oral; feature: human-associated habitat; material: dental | place: China | collected 2060 ... | reverse complement strand
CTTCGGATCTGTAGAAACATTATGTACAAGAGCAGTATGGCTTCATCAAGGTAGAATAAAAATGGATGGAGATAAAACAGAAGTTGTAAGGGCATATATAAAAGGAACAAAATAATATAAAAGATAAAAGTCAAATTAAGAAAATAGGAGACATTAATGAAATTAATAAAAGAAATTTTTAAATATAGAGAGCTTCTAAAAAATAATGTAAAAAAAGAAGTAAGGGGAAGATACAAAAACTCTATATTAGGTGTAATGTGGACATTTTTAAATCCATTATTACAAATAGCAGTATATGCATTAATATTCCCATATATATTAAAACAACAACAACCATATTATTTAATATTTGTATGTGTAGGTTTAATACCATGGAGTTTTTTTACAACAACAATAATACAATCAACAAATACAATAATAGGTAATGCAAATATTGTAAAAAAAGTATATTTTCCAAGAGAAATATTACCACTTTCTGTAGTATTAAGTGGAGCAATAAATTTTTTAATAGCAACAATAATAATACTAGCATTTTGTATAGGAGGGGGAAAAGGAATTACATGGCATATAGCAATATTTCCAATAATCTTACTTCTTCAAATGGTATTACAACTTGCAATATCTTTTGTACTTGCTGCAATAACAGTATATGTAAGAGATATAGAACATTTTGTACAAATAATATTAATGCTAATGTTTTATGCTACACCTATTGTATATTCAGCATCAACATTAGATAGTACATCAACAACAGGAATGCTTATAAGAAAAGCAGTACAACTAAATCCTATGACAACAATAATTGAAGGATATAGGAGTATATTTTATACACAAACTTTACCAGATTTTAAACATATAGGAATATGGTATGTATTATCATTTATACTACTTATAATAGGTTGGCTAATATTTAATAAGCTGCAAAAAGGATTTGCAGAAGAATTGTAAAATAAGAATTTTAATATTAGAGAAACTGTACGAAATTTAGTACAGTTTTTCATTTATTTATTTAGTGATATATTTGTATTTAACTTGTAAATTCATTGCTAAACAACAATTATTAAATTTATGCTACTATATTTAATGTTATATAGAAAAGATAGTAGTAATAATATATAATTTAGCTATAGATTTATTATTCTATTATATAGTTTAAAATATATTAAAAGGAGAAAGTTTATGGAACAGAGAATGAAAAAAAGACCAACAGATGGAAGGAGAAGACAAGGTAAAGGAAATATAGGAATAATATTATTAGTATTAATATTAATAATGGGTGTAGGGTATTTTGTATATATTAATTATATATTAAAAAAAGGTAATAATACTACAAATACTCCTAATTCTAATGATCAAGCACAAAATACACCAAATTTGGATAATATAAAAGTTACGAAAACATCTGTAGATCAAAAAACAAAAGCAGTGGAAGAATTTGCAAAAGAATTTGATGGTAAAGCAGAATATGATAAGGAAAAAAACATTATAGGAATAAATTTAAAAGATAGCAATATATTAGATGGAAAAAAAGAAAATACAGGTAAAGATACAATACAAGTAAATGAACTACAAGAAAAGTTTAAAAAACTTATATAAGATATGGGACTTCGGACTTGTAGAAATGCATCAACCATCAGAATCTCAAGAAACAGATGCAGTAATAGTAGCAATTGTAAAATTAGAAAGTCGGTGATGTACGTAGTATGGAAATGAGGCTTATAAGAAATACAGATGGAACAATTTCTAAAAAAATAAGATATTTAATATTAGCATTATAAACTTAGATGAATCAATGTTTAATGATTGAAAAAAAAGGTAAAATATAGTATAATTTAATAGTATAGATTGATTTGAATTATAATAGAAATAGGAAGGAAAAAACAAGTATGAATCAAATATTAATGTCTGAAAGTTATAGTGTTTCACCTGAAATAAAAAGAAAAAGACTTATATATAAAGTGAACTTTTTTATATCACTTATATTAAGCGGAGGATATATAATATCTGTTGAAGCTATACAAATATACATAAATAAAAAAATTAATTTAGCAGAGGCAGTTGCTATGGCGGTTGTAAGGTCAATATATATAATACCGCTGCTTCTTATTTCACTTATTGTTTCACTGCTTAATATTTATCTGGCAGTATTTCTTATAGTATGCAGCATATTTACTTCAGTTACAATTCTTGGAGGATATGCCATTTATGAATATACTGTTGAAGAAAATAAAAGATTTGTGGCAGTGCTTATCGGAACTTTAGCGTTTATTATTATATTTAGTCTTGTTATGAGAATATCATTTGATACATATTTTGATTATGTAAAAAAAGTAAATTCACTTATAAATTTCTTTTAGTATTTAATTTATCTTTATAAAGGTTGTATTACTTGTAAAAAGTTTTACAGCCTTTATTTTTTATTTTTTATATAATTATGATTTTTTATATTACTTGCAATTTCCTTACTTTTCTGTTAAAATTGCCCTGTTGTGTTGTACAATGAAAATTAAATAAGGAGGTGCTCCTGTGTCACATATAATAATTGCAGTGTTAATTACTGCGGTGGTCGCAGGGTTTCTTTCTTGGATATCGGCTACTGCTTATAGAAAAAAAACATATGAAGATAAGATTGGTTCGGCTGAAGTTAAATCAAGAGAAATCATTGAAGAAGCCTTAAAAACCGCAGAGACAAAGAAGCGCGAAGCTCTCCTTGAAGCAAAAGAGGAGTCGTTAAAGACTAAAAATGAGCTTGACAAAGAAGTTAAAGAAAGAAGAGCTGAGTTACAGCGCTATGAAAAACGCGTATTAGTTAAAGAAGAAAACATTGACAAAAAACAGGAAACATTAGAAAAAAAAGAAATTTCCCTTTTAACTAAGGAAGAAAAGCTTTCTGAAAGGGCAAAGGAGGTTGAATCGCTTTATGAGCAGGGTATGAGCGAGCTTGAGAATATATCCGGGCTTACAAGCGATCAGGCAAGGCAGCTTTTGCTTGAATCTGTTGAAGATGATATAAAACATGATACTGCCAGACTTATTAAGGAATATGATAAGCTTATAAAGGAAGATTCAGAAAAAAAAGCAAGAGATTATATCATCACGGCTATTCAAAGGTGTGCGGCAGATCAGGTGGCAGAAGCTACCGTTTCCGTGGTACAGCTTCCGAATGATGAGATGAAAGGACGTATAATCGGGCGTGAAGGAAGGAATATAAGAACCCTTGAGCAAATGACCGGTGTTGAACTTATTATTGATGATACTCCTGAAGCTGTTGTTCTTTCAAGCTTTGATCCGGTAAGGCGGGAGGTTGCAAGAATTGCACTTGAGAAACTTATAATTGACGGGCGTATTCATCCTGCAAGGATTGAAGAGATGGTTGAAAAAGCCCAGAGAGAAGTTGATTTGATTATGAGGGAAGCAGGTGAGGCTGCTGTGCTTGAATCAGGTGTACATGGACTGCATCCTGAGCTTGTCAAGATGCTTGGAAGGATGAAATATAGGACAAGTTACGGTCAGAACGCCTTAAGACATTCTATAGAGGTTTCTGCTATATGTGGGATTTTAGCTTCTGAGGTCGGTGTTGATATACGCATGGCAAAAAGAGCAGGACTTTTACATGACATAGGAAAGGCTATTGATCATGAAGTTGAAGGTTCACATGTGCAGATTGGAGCAGAGTTATGTAGGAAATATAAAGAATCAGCCATAGTTATAAATGCTGTTGAATCACATCATGGTGATGTTGAGGCTGATAATGCAATATCCTGTCTTGTCCAGGCGGCAGACACTATATCTGCGGCAAGACCCGGTGCAAGGAGGGAGACTCTTGAGACTTATGTAAACAGATTGAAACAGCTTGAAGATATAACTACATCGTTTGAAGGTGTTGAAAAGTCATTTGCCATACAGGCAGGCAGGGAAGTCAGAATAATGGTTGTACCTGAAAGAATAAATGATGATGATATGGTGATACTGGCACATGAGATTGCCAAACGCATTGAAGAAGAGATGCAGTACCCCGGACAGATTAAGGTTAATGTAATAAGGGAATCACGAGTTTCAGATTTAGCTAGGTAATATAAGATTTTGGGTATTTATTAAAATAAATTTGAAAATTAAAATTGAAAAAGATGATGTTTTTCTGTTGTTTTAAACAGTAAGGAAAGCACAGTAAAAAAGCTTTGCAGAAATTGCAAAGCTTTTTTGAGTGTAAAATAATAATATAACTTTAAATATTTAAGATTTTATAACATTACTTAAGTATATATTACAACAAAAGCTTGCAAAGCCTTTGTTTCAGGGATTTTTAGCGGTATTGAAATAATTTTGGCATTTTTTATAACCTTGACTTAATATAATTATTAAGCTAAAGTATACTGTGTAGGTATAAATAATAATATATATAAAATAGAGAGGTGTTTATAAAATGAGAAAGGGATATAAAATTATACTCGGCTTAATTGCGTTATGTGCTTCAGTTACACTTTTAAGTACAAATGTATGGGCGGCAAAAAAGAAAAAGATAAAGTCTGTAAATATTAAAATTTCAGGTAAAGTTGAAGCTGACACAAAACCCGGAAATGAAAATATTGAAGTTACTACTACCGGAGAGACTTATTCAGTTGAAGATTTTTCATTTGAAAATACTACATTTGCATGGTCTGCAGATGATGTACCTGAGCTTAAAATTCATCTTGTATCTGATGAAGATCACTACTTTGAGGTTTATCAGGGCAGCCAGATAAAAATTAATGGAGGGACATTTAAAAAAGCTGACAGGCAGGATGGTGCGACTTCGTTGTATGTTACTGTACTTCTTCCAACACCCGCAACTCAGATGGATGTTATTCAAAAGGCAACTTTCAGTGAAGATGGAAATGCTGTATGGAATTCCGTGGAAGGTGCCGGAAACTATGAAGTTAAGTTTATGAGAAATGAAACTGCCGTAGGAGGACTTCAAAATACCGTTTTAAATACTATAAACTATAGAAAGCTTATGACAAAAGAAGGCTCATATTGGTTTAAGGTACGTCCTATAAGTAAAGTAAATCCGGATTTTGCAGGAGAATGGGTAGACTCAAACAGGGTTTATATCTCAAGGAGTGAAGCTGAGGCAATTGATGCGGAAAATGTTGCCAGAGACAGTGCAGGAAATTGGGAACAGCTTGACGGAGGTAAATGGAAATTTAAGACAGCTGACGGAGTTTATGCTAACAACGAATGGAGAAGAATAAATAAAAAATGGTATTACTTCCTTCCAGATACATATATGGCAGCAGGATGGCAACATATAAATAATAATTGGTATTACCTTGATCCGGCAACCGGAGCGATGCTTGCAAATTCAACAACTCCTGACGGATATTTTGTAGGGCTTACAGGTGAATGGATTCCATAAAATATAATGCCGGTATAAATTCAGGAGTTAATTCTGGTTAATATGTTTTAAATTTATACATTTAGTATCAGGTTTTGTAAAGAAACAAGAGAGCAGGGGACAAATAATCTAATTATTTGTTCCCTGCTCTATAAAATTTCAGACATATCAATACGGAGTAAATAGCGATCTATGATATTATCGGACTGCAGTAAAAAAAAGAGGGTTTAAATTATATGTCAAAATACAATGAAACAGAGTTTATAAAGCTTGACAGTTTTTACACCAAAGATATTATATATGGCTGGATACATGGTACAGGCGGAGTACTTTTCAGGCAGAAACTAAGCAGATGGGCTAATATAATGGGAGTGCATTTTAACAGGGCATGTGTAAAGGATTTAAGCAGCAGGTGGGGAAGCTGTTCTTCAAATAAAAACCTGAATTTTTGCTGGAAAATATTTTTGTTGCCTGAAAGCCTTGCTGATTATATAATGGTACATGAGCTTGCTCATCTTAGGTATTTAAATCACTCGCAGAAATTCTGGGATATGGTAAGTACATATATTCCGGATTATAAGCAAAGGCGAAATGAGCTGAAAAAATATATATAGTGTGCTTTAGCTGATTTATTTTATATTGACCAGGAGATAGTATATGACTAAGGATGAATTTTTAAGCAGTCTGTCAAGAGCACTTTCAACTGCCGGGGACCAGAATCTAGTTGTAAAAAATATGGATTTTTATCGTTCATATATTGATGGTGAGACTGCAAAAGGAAGGAGTGAAGATGAGGTACTTGAAGAACTTGGGGATCCGAGGCTGATAGCAAATTCTATCAAGGAAGCACAGGGGCTTGATGAAGATTTTGCCTATGAAGCAAGTACATTTTATACAGGTGAAAATTATGAATATGAATATGCAGGCGAAGATGGTGAAAAACAAAAGAAGACTTGGTATAGTAAGGAAAAAGAAAAACCAAGAGGCGGGTGGACTGATTTTCATATAGATAGGACCGGTACAGATGCTCAGGAGGTTTATGAAGAAACTTTTTTTTCAGAGCCGGAGCCTGACATTAATCATACAAGGTACCAAAATAATGATATTAAACTGGAGGCTGAAGCCATGGTTGAAAAAACCTATATTATACTTGGAGTAATTGCATTTGTAGTACTGGCAATAGTTATAGCGGTTATAGTACTTTTTACCAAGCTGGTTATACTCCTTTTGCCTATATGGCTGCCGCTGCTTATTATATTTACTGTATATAATGCAATTAAGCATTTATCAAAGTAATAAAATAATGTTTTGTGGGCATATTGTTTTGATAAATAAATTTTTATAGAATTTTAAGAATTATTCACAATATTATGCTTGACATATGTGTTAAAAACATTTATACTCCGACTTGTAATACTTGCTTAATATTTAAGCAATAATTTTAATATAATACTGAAGTATATGTTTGCAGTGCGGCAGATTATATTATTATATTTCAGATGTAAAAAAACATAATAAATTATAATTAAGGTTTAGGAGTTTTATGTTTAAAAGATTTCTTTTACTTACGTCAACTTTATGTTTTATGGCAGCCGTTACATCAGTACGGGTTAATGCGGATAATGATAAAACCGATATAAATACATTTGAGCTTGAGCCTGTAAATATGGTTACAAGGACCAGTTATATGGTAAAAACATTAAATGATGACACGGCAGTAAGACAGGAACCGGACAGTTTTTCTTCGGAGATTGCTAAGATTCAAAAGGATTCCGTTTATGAATTACTGGAAAATATTGATGATACATGGGCAAAGATTGTGGTTGACGGGCAGGAAGGTTATGTCAATATCGAGGAAGATGCGGTAGTTTACGAGAACATCCAAAGAGATGCAGATGAAGAGTCTGAACTTAGAAAAAATGTGGTTGAAAATGCTCTTTCATTTGTAGGCGGAGATTATGTATGGGGTGGTGAGGATCCTTTTTCAGGAGTTGACTGCTCAGGATTTACCGCTTATATTATGGAAGATACAGCAGGCGTAAACCTTACACATTACTCAGGAGCACAGGCATCTGAAGGCAAAGTAATAGGGAGAGATGAGCTTCAGCCCGGTGATCTGGTGTTTTACAGCGGAGAAAATGGTATAAACCATGTTGCAATATATGCAGGGCATGATAAGATTGTACATGCATCTTCATCTACAACAGGTATAATACTTTCGGACATGGAAAATGGACGTACTCCTGTAAGGTTTGTTTCAGTGCTTGATGACTTGCAGACAAAAGAATAAAATGATATACTGTATTATGTATACAGCGAAAGACGTTGTACGGGGAATATATTTTGATTTATTCCGAGATCCGGCAGCGTTTTTTTGTGTATATAATTTTAAGAAATAATGAACTGTCGTTTTAAGACAGCTGTGTATGAATATGCCAAAAATCGCATAAAAATTGAATAGGAATGAAATAAATTGTCTGAGGTTTTTGTACCGGAAACATTTAATCAGCGTTTCTATAAATATATACAGCTTCTTAAAAATTGAAATACCGGTTTTTAACAGGAGGTTTTTATGATTAAATTTAAAAAGATTTTGCAGATATCAGGAATTTTTGCAATTTCACTTGCGGCTGCCGCATGCTCTAAGAACGGTGCTGCAGATAATTTAAGTTCACAGGAAAGTGTTGAAAAGCAGGATCTGCGTTCTGAAAGCGTTCAAACTAAAAGTGATGCTACTGACGGTAAAAAACTTTCGGGAACTGAAAATGATAAAGCGGATATATATGTGCAAAAACTTACGCCTATTACTGTAATACATAGTAAAAAAACTGAGCAAAGCCCCGAGTCGAAATCATTAAGACTTTCGTATTATTGCGGTCTGAAAGTAGAAGATAAAGGTTATGATGAGCTGAATAAAATATTTGCCAAACTTGAAGCGGAAAATAAAAACGAGCTTTATAAGTATATTGAACATAACAGAGATAAGTATGCAGTTGATAAAGACAGTGAGCAAGGTGCTGAATCATTTGATTATGAAGGTGAAATTAATTTAAGTATTAAAATAAAACGTGCTGATGATATCGCTGTAAGTTTTCTTGAAGAAACCTATGAGGATTTTGGAGGCGCACACCCGTTAAACGCAAATAAAAGCCGCAATTTCAATTCAAAAACAGGTGATGAAATAAAAACGGACGATGTAATAACGGACAGAACAAAATTTTATGAGACATTAATAAGGCTCATTGAAGATGATGAAAGGTCTGCTGATTTTTTTGATGACTATAAAAAAATTATAAAAGACGAAATTGAAAATGACAGTCTTACATGGGTACTTCTTGACAGAGGGATACAGGTAATACTTGACCCTTATGAAGTTGCCTCTTATGCAGTAGGACAGATTGATATTGATATAGATGCCAATGAAAATCCGGAGCTTTTTAAAAAAGGGTTTTTTACAGATAAAAAATCATATACAAAATACCTCAAACCCGGATATAAAGAAACATTAAGACTTTCATCAGAAAATGAGGCTGTTTCAGTGGGCTATGATATAGAAACAAATGAAAACACTGATGGCAGCAATAAAAATTATGATAAGATAACTATAGATATAGGCGATGGGGATTTAGAGCCAAAAACCTATGATTTGAGCGGGTTTTATAATTTTGAAAAAGATTCATCAGCAGTCCTTCATACTGAGGAAGGGGGCTCATGGCTTTATGTAAATTCTGAAGCGGAGGGTTCAAATCTTAAGGTGGATATTTTTAAACTTACACCCAAGGACTCTGAATTTGCAGGTTCATATGATGGTGCAATTTGGGATTATCTGTCATCCCCGGATAATTTTATAATATATAATACTGAGAATATTTTTGGTAATCATATTGTATATAGACACTATTTTATTAATGATAAAGGTTTGCCTGAGACTGAGGATAAAGCTTATACCTATGCTTATTATGAGGGACTTGACAATATGATGCTCAGATCTTCTATGAAGGCTTTTGAGCTTAATGAACTTGATGATACTGTCGGTTTAGAAGTTATGCTTGAGAAGGGAACGGTCTTTTCATGTGTAAAGACCGATTTGGAAAGTTACTGTGATATAAAAACCAATGACGGGAAGTTTTATAGGGTAAATATAACCGTTAAAGGCAATAATATAAAGGCAAATGATATTTTGCAGGAAAAATTAATGCTGCAGCAGAATGCTGATAGTGATAATTACGATCCGATTAAAGGAGGATTATAGAAAACATATAATGCCATCTTTTAGAATATAAACCTTAGTGTTTATTTTCTTTAGTACTGTTGATGATACAGTCGGTAAGTGTTATAATAATATTGACATATAGTCGAAAAAAGCTTATGCCTTTAGTCATGAGTTAATCGGCTAAATATAATAAAACCGTAGAAATTACGGGGTCAGCAAGGAGGAAGTTGTTTTAATGAGCAAGGTTTACGATTTAATTATACTTGGTGCAGGACCCGCCGGACTTGCGGCAGGACTGTATGGAGGCAGGTATAAGCTTGATACTCTTATAATAGAAAAAGGTATTGACGGAGGACAGATAGCTATAACCGATGAAATTGAAAATTATCCCGGACAGATAGTAGGTGAAGAAGAATCAGGTCCTAGCCTTATAGCAAGGATGACTGAACAGGCAAAAAGATTCGGATGTGAGAGAGTATCTGCAAACATTGAAAAAGCGGAGCTTGAAGGTGATATAAAAAGATTTACAGATACAAAAGGCAATGTATATGAATCAAGGGCGGCTATTATAGCTACCGGTGCACATCCAAGACCTATAGGCTGTAAAAATGAAAAAGAATTTGTAGGAAAGGGGATTTCATTCTGTGCCACCTGCGATGCAAATTTTTACGAAGGATTTGAGGTATATGTGGTAGGAGGCGGTGATTCCGCTGTTGAAGAAGCGATTTACCTTACAAAATTTGCCAGAAAGGTTACTATCATACATAGAAGAAATGAACTTAGGGCTGCAAAGTCAATTCAGGAAAAGGCATTTAAAAATGATAAAATTGCTTTTATGTGGGATTCTGTAGTTGAGGAAGTTAAGGGTGATGATATACTTGAAAGTATGATAGTTAAAAATGTAAAAACAGGTGAGCTTACTGAAGTAAAAGCCGATCCTGATGACGGCATGCTTGGACTTTTCGGATTTATAGGGCTTCTTCCGAATACCGAACTATTTGCCGAGTCGGGGCTTGAGATGGAGGGAGGCTATCTTGTAACCGACCCTGATATGAAGACAAAGTTTAAGGGAGTGTTTGCAGCTGGTGATGTGAGAGTTAAATCACTGCGACAGGTTGTAACTGCGGCGGCAGACGGTGCTATAGCTGCTTCACAGGTAGAACATTTCATAGCGAATAATTCATAAATATATAATATTTATTTTTAAAAACAAACATAAGAGGCAAGAAATTTAAATATATAAGATAATATAATTCTAAATACTGTTGATTTAATTTTAATTACGTTATATAATATACTTGGGGTATAAGCGGAAGTTTATGCACGCCCATGCCTAGTTACAAAATTAACGAACAATTACATTATAAAAATATTCGATAGTAAACAGTCAATTTTGTATATTCAATTTTAAAAGGAGGAATTAAAAGTGTTAGAAGTAACAAAAGAAAACTTTGAAGCAGAAGTACTTAAAGCGGAAGGATATGTTCTGGTAGATTTTTTTGGAGACGGTTGTGTTCCTTGTCAGGCACTTATGCCGCATATACATGGTTTTGAAGATAAATATGGAAAGAACATCAAATTCACATCACTTAATACAACAAAGGCAAGGAGGCTTGCAATTGCACAGAAAGTGCTTGGACTTCCTGTGATAGCAATCTATAAAGATGGTGTAATGGTTGATTCAAAGGTTAAGGATGATGCGACTCCTGAGGCATGTGAAGAAATGATTAAGAAGTACGCCTAGATTTTGGTGGGCTTTGGTTTTAAATTTGAAGAGTATACAGGTGTTTTATTTGCACAGGATTTAATAATATATATGCTTAAACCGGTAATACCGGTAATTAACTTTGTTACCATACTGCATAAGCAGTTTGAGTATAAATAATAATTTTTTACAGGAGGAAATCTCAATGGCTATTTTAAAAGATAAGTATGTCGTTGTTATAGGAGACAGAGACGGCGTACCTGGTCCAGCCATAGAAGAGTGTGCCAAGACAGCCGGGGCTAATATAGCTTACTCCTCAACAGAGTGCTTTGTCTGAACGTCCGCTGGTGCTATGGATCTGGAAAATCAAAAGAGAGTTTTGAATATTAGTGAGGAACATGGTGCTGAGAATGTAGTGATACTTCTAGGTGCTGCTGAAGCAGAGGCTTCAGGTCTTGCGGCAGAAACAGTTACCGCAGGTGATCCCACTTTTGCAGGTCCGTTAACAGGAGTCCAGTTGGGACTGACGGTTTATCATATTTGTGAGGACGAAGTAAAATCTGAGGTAGACCCATCTGTTTATGAGGAACAGGTTGGTATGATGGAGATGGTTATGGATGTTGATTCTATCCATGAAGAGATGGAAAATATCCGCAAAGAGTATTGTAAATATCTCGGATAAGCCTTTCCCTCGAAAATATTCAAAAAGGCTGTTTCGATAGTTTTCTGTCGTGGCAGCCTTTTTGTTTTAAAATCACTTCTGTATAAAAACAGCGGACGATTGTATTGTCGTCAGCCTTTTATAAAATGCCGTATTTTTAAATGTTTTAATTATGGCTTTATTAAATATATAAATTACTGGAGCAATCTGGTGATATGTCAAGAGATGATTTTAAAAAAAGTAGAGATGTTTTTTTGAAAAAGGGTAACTTTAATAGACCTATGTAAAAACACAGGTTAAAAAGAGCTATTCAGTTGATGTATCCAGCGATACACCGGAGTACAGTTGGTTTTTGGCCAGCAATCCATAAACCAAACGAACAAATTTACGTGAAGTCAGCGCGAGTGCTCTTTTGTATTGATGTTTCGGAACTTCGTTGTACTTCTTTAGATAGTACGCTCCGTACTCAACATTGTGTTTTTTCATACTGTTGGCAGCTTCGCCAAGATAGTACCTGAGATAACGGTTACCGGCCTTGCTCATAGGGGTGTCCTCCCCATCGAAGTCTCCAGATTGGTTAGATTTCCACATGAGACCGGCATATTTAGCAAGAGCATCCGATGAATGGAAAGCAGCGATGTCTCCAATTTCGGCGATGATACCACCTGCAAATACAGGACTTATGCCATCAATGGATTGAAGAATAATAAATGCATTTGGGTTTAATCCTTTGATCTCACGTTCAATGGCCGCATCGATTACTTTAATCTCTTTCTTGAAAGTTTCGATGCAGTTGAAGGAACTGGCTATGGATACATTTAATGGTTCGTATAGTGCTTTGTCAAGGCGATAGGAGTCTCTTGCAGCTTTCTTTAGCAGATCTGCAGTCTTGCTTATATCCTTAATGCGGTTGCGGCTCTTCTCTGCCAGGAAAGCTACGAGTTCTTCTTCGGAAGAATCAATAATCTCTTCTGGAGACAGGTATTGCGTTAAAACACCTGAAGAAGTGGTACCATATATATCGCAAAAAGGCTGGTCATCCTTCTCCAACATCTGAAGTTCGCTGAATTTCAGATAGAGGTTAGATACAAGATAAGCCTTTTCGCGGGTCATGCATTCGACAAGGTGAAGACGATGTCTTGTAAGACGTTTAAGAGCCAGAAACTGGCTTCCGCGCCAAGGCTTCGTTTCGATATTTCCGGCTCTTGCATAATCTGCAATGACGAAAGCATCAATCGGATCCGACTTGCCGACACTAATGTAACTCTTTTTATAGTTGGCAGTACATTTGGGATTAACAACAAACACATATGGCTTGAAACTCATGAGTTCCTCACAGGAAGAAAGATAGTTAGCTATGTGGATGCTGTAGACAGAAGTTGCTTCTAAAGCAGCAACAACAGTATTAAGGTCAGGATGTTCCTTTAAACACTCTAAAATCTTCTTAGCCAGTTCATCAGCACCGGGCTGATTATTGGCGAAAGAAGAGTTAATGTACTTGTTTTTGTAGAAATCCAATGCACAAACGAAGTTGGATTTCGAACTGACGTCAATACCGACGTAAAGCGTAGATAATGGGTTGATCTTTAACATGATATCACCACCTTTCCGACCATGTATTCTTGGGGTCTGAAGCAAAAGGTTTATCCTGGGAATCATATGCTGACCGAAACCTCGCATAATAAGCATGGACTCCGGCAGCTCTTTTGCTGGTGCTTCGCCGGAGGATGAAACATCTGTGTAAGCGGAATATGACATATGATTCAGGCTGAAAGCTCCATAAGCAGGTACCGGATAACCGGGCTGAAAGGTAGAAAAGCAGTGCCTCTAGACATCAGACTCTGCTGATATCATACCACAGAATAACCTATGAATTTAATAACCAATGTAGATGAGAGGGAAAGGATTTATCCAGGTGTCTCAGATCATCTATAAATTTATAGAAAGGATAAGTGCATAACCATCATTTCTACTGGCTATACACTTATTATACGAGGTAATTATTTATGAACAACTTTCCTGTTATAAAGGGAAGCAGCTATGTACTTGCTTTTACTCCCGATATGATAATGCACAGCGGAACTACACAGACAACTGAAAAGGTTGTAAATCCGGATTCGGAATATTTGCGTGAGCTGCCTAAACATTACAGAACATATGAAGAGGTGGTTTCATATATACCTAATCAGGTCTATATAGGTAATGCTACATATGATGACCTTGGAAATACGCCTTTTCCATTTTATGATAAGAAATGGGAAAATGCTAAATCTGATGGCGCATTTGGAAGTATAGTAGATGAAGAAGAATTTTACGGTACAATGCATATAAGTGATGTATTTGAACTTGTACTTTTTGAACCTGAATTTGCAAAAAGAGTGAAGGAAAAGCTTGAAAAACGTAAGTTTTTTACAGAAGCACAGCTTGAAAAACTTATAGCGGATAAAAGTACGGCATCCAGAGAAGAACTTGAAAGGCTTGTAAATGAAGAGCATGCGGAAGGACTGTATATTAATCTTACAGAACTTGTGGGTGTTATAAAAAGAGCACATGATGTTGATGTAAACCTTTCTGCACATGTTATGCTTGAAAACCTGGTTGCTAAAGCTTCAAATGTTATAGCACTTATTGAATTGGTAAAAAAGAATAATATAAAGCCTGAGGACATAGATTATGTTATTGACTGCTGTGAGGAAGCATGCGGTGATATGAACCAGAGAGGAGGCGGCAATTTTGCAAAGGCATCTGCAGAAACCGCAGGATATACAAATGCAACCGGTTCTGATATAAGGGGATTTTGTGCAGGTCCGGCACATGCCATGATACATGCCGCTTCGCTTGTACATTCAGGCACATTTAAAAATGTTGTTGTTTCAGGCGGAGGATGTACTGCAAAGCTTGGAATGAACGGAAAAGATCATGTTAAAAAAGGTCTGCCTGTACTTGAGGATTGTGTTGCTTCATTTGCGATACTTGTATCTGAAAATGACGGCATACATCCGGTTATACGTACTGACATAGTTGGTTCACATAAGATAGGAACAGGTTCTGCACCTCAGATGGTTATTACTGCACTTGTAGGTGAACCCCTTACAAGAGCTGGGCTTAAATTTACTGATATTGATAAATATGCACCTGAGCTTCAGAATCCGGATATTACAAAGCCGGCAGGTGCCGGAGATGTTCCTGAGGCAAACTATAAGA
>ERZ773083.1588-NODE-1588-length-15185-cov-3.009319_pt1 | contig 15185 bp, 11 predicted proteins | sample MGYA00511465_ERZ773083 | MGnify/ENA primary metagenome ERZ773083 (study PRJEB29015, sample SAMEA2738001) | human oral metagenome | biome: human oral; feature: human-associated habitat; material: dental | place: China | collected 2060 ... | reverse complement strand
CCGCCACCGGACTGTCCGACAAAGGCCGCCATCTGCCCTTGCTCGATACTGAACGACAGGTTATGCAGCACTTCTTTATCCCCGTAGTCAAACGACACATTTTTGAATGTTATTTCCGTATCGGCTGTTTGCGGCAAAGACTCGGTTCCCGTATCCTCAAGCTCCCGTTCGTTAAATACTTCGTTCACACGATTCAGCGCAGCTTGCATGATCGCCAGTATACCGGTTTTTTGATAGAGCTGTTTAAGCGGCGTAAAAAGATTGAAGGCAAACAGCATACAGCCGACAAATACGGTGCTTGACAGGGCTCCGTGTTGAAACAACCAAATGTTTAAAGCAAGTATTGCGGTCATACCGAGACTGTAAATGATCAGCAGTGTCCGCTCCTTGGGGGAATATTCTTCTTCAAAAGACAAGCTCGCCTCTTTCATGCGCTTAAAGCTGGTTCTGATATCTTCCGCACCCGCTCCGGTGAGGTTATAGCTTTTAATTACGCCGAGCCCTTCCGTGTATTCCAACACGGCGCCGGTCAATGCTTCGATGCTTTGTTGGCGCAGCTTTGAATTACGGGCGGAAAGCCGGATCATCGACTGCGCGAAAAGAATTGCCGTAAGCTCCGTCGCAATGGCAACAGCTCCGAACAGCGGATGCAGCGCAAAGAGAAACCCCGTCAAAATAATCTGCGCTGCGATGCTGCTTGTAACCTCCGAAACAGCCGCCATCGCCTGCTCCTCGATAAAGACCATATCGGCCGACAACACCGAACTGATTTTTCCGATATTCCCCGCAGTAAAGTATCCCATCGGCAGCCGGCGCAGATGCCGCCCAAGCTCAAGCCGCTTTTCCGCAAAGACCTTATATCCCGCTCCCGCTTGCAGCCGGTCTGCGATATTTTGACAGATTGCCTGAATAGCCAGCAAAAGCAGCATGACCGCTGCCGCATAGATTGCCGTTTTAATGTCGGCTTCACCTTTGATAAGCATGTCGATAAGTTTTACGGCAACCATCAGCGGCGCATTTGCTGCAACCGCTTTTAAAAAAGTAAACAGATATGCCAATCGGATTTTCCGAGCGTACGTGCCGGTAAATACGAGTAACTGATGAACCATCGCAATCATAGAGAGCGACCCTCCTTTCCCCGTACCGTCCAGTCTGCGGTTTCTTCCGAGATGCGCCAGAGGTGCCGGTATTCCGTGCAGGTTTCCATAAGCTGGGCATGGCAGCCAGAAGCGGCAATGCGTCCGTCTTTGAGCACGATAATGCGGTCTGCGTTCATAATGGACTGCATTTTATGCGCGATAACGATAACCGTTTTGTCCCGCACGATTTCGCCTATGGCCTGATTCATCTTTTGCTCGTTTTCAGGATCGATAAAGGCGGTTGCCTCATCCAAGATAACAATCGGAGCATCTTTAAGTATTGCCCGTGCAAAGGCAATCCGCTGCCGCTGCCCGCCTGAAAGTTTACTGCCTGCTTCCCCTGCAAGCGTTGCGTACCCGTCCGGCAGTTCGCGGATAAACTCATCCGCCTGCGCTTTTTTTGCTGCGGCAATAATCTCCTCATCGGTTGCGCCTTTTTTGCCGATTCGGATATTGTCGGCAATGCTCTTGTTAAAAAGGAATACATCCTGAGAAACGTAGGCAATCTGTTCGTTGAGCGCTTCTAAGCTCATTTCACGGATATTCTGTCCGCCGATTAACACCTCGCCGCCCGAAACATCGTAATAATGCACCAAGAGCTTTGCCGCCGTGCTTTTCCCGCTGCCGCTCGCCCCGACTAAGGCGGTCATCTGCCGCTCTTGCGCCGTAAAGGAGACGTCTTTCAGAACTTCCAAATCCTTGTATGCAAACCGGACATTGCGGAACTCGATGTCGTGCCCCGTGCCGGAAAACGGCGCCGTTCCCGTTTTCAGTTCGGGGTAATCAAATGCTTTTTCCAAGGCTTGAATTTTATAACTTGCTTGCGGTACGGCGCCGATAAAACTCATGCAGCGGAGCAGGAGCGGCGCAATTCCGAAAGAAAGACAAATTATCAAAATGTAGCGGGCAAGGGTCAGCTGACCGAGCAAGATAAGCAGTGTGCCGAAAGGCAGGCTGTATAGTAAAATGTTAGAAAACAAACTGCCGTATAGGGCCATCCACGGGAATGAAACCTTGTACCATGACAGCGCAAAGTCGCGGTACGCAGTAACGGAAGAGGCAAACCGTTCGCCGAATTCATCCTGCCGGTTAAACACGCGAACCACCTCCATACCGTTTACATATTCGATAATGGTATTGTTCAGCCGCTTTGCTGCGGCGAAGTAACTGCCCATCTGCTCGACACCGACACGGTACATCTGTCCCGAAACACTGATGCCTAGCGCAATGACAACGCAGGTAAGCAGTGCAAGCTGCCAATCTATAACGAGGATGGTCACAAGCGCAAACACGGCAACGGTGAGATTGGCAATCCCTTCGGGGATCATGTGCGCCAAAAGGAGTTCTATCGATTCAATGTCATCGGTAAACAGCTTTTTGATAGCTCCGCTGCCCATCTCCCTCACTTTTCCGAGCGGCTTGCGCTCCAAGTTTTCCTGCAAAAAGCGGCGTATGTTTTCCAGCGTGTTGTAAGCCGCACGGTGCGAAAGCTGAAAGCCGTACATATAAAAAACAGCGTATACGATTTCCGCAAGCAGGATACCTGCAAGCATTTTCCCGCTTCCGGCTAAGGTCGGAACCGAACCGTTTAAGACCTGCTCAAGGATGGTGTATACCAAAAGATACGGGATAATACTCGCCGCTGCTCCGAGTGTCATACAGAGCGCTGCCTGATATATCGTGCGGCGGTGCGCCCCTGCGTACTGCAAAATCTTGGAGATCGAACTTTGCTTATCCCGTTTCCGGCTCGTGTTTTCATCGCTTTCCTGCAAGAAATAGGAAGAAACCCGTTCGATGCCTGCTTTATTCAAAGGATAGAAAGCTAAGACCCTGCCGTTTTCGATATGGAGAATGTGCGTGCAGCAGCTCATAATCAATTCGGGGTCGTGCGTAATAACGAGCGAAAGGGCGGCGCTTGTCTGCAGATCGCGTAAAAGAGAGCCGAAGCGTTCCATACCGCGGCGGTCAAGTCCGCTGGTCGGTTCATCAAAAATCAGCACATCTTTTTTTGCACAGAGTGCGGAAGCAATTGCCGTCCGCTGTTTTTGACCACCCGATAACGAGGCCGGATGCCGGTCTTTCAGTTCGAGGATACCGAGTCGCGCCAATACCGCTTCGGCATCAGCTGCGGAAGCGCCGGTGTTCATCATCACTTCTTCCAACACGCTGTCGGCAAAGAGCTGCCGGTTGACATCCTGCATCACCATAAAACTGCGTTTGCTGCGCTCCTCCGCCGTCAAATACGCGCCGCCGACTGCGATGCTCCCGTTTGAAGGAATCAACCCCGCGAGCGCTTGCGCAAAAGTGCTTTTGCCCGATCCGTTATCACCGATGAGCGCCACAATCGAATGTTCGGGCAGCGCGAGCCGCTCTATATCGAGCACACGGGTAGAGCCGTAGCCGCAAGTTACATCGAGCGCTTCAAGCGCGGGCTTTGACACGGGTTCTGTGTAGGACTGCGATACCGACGGTTCACCGTTTTTTGCAGGCCGCCCCTCCGGCAGTTCACCGTCTGTTATCGGCGTACTGTGCTTGACCGTCGTTTCTTGTGCCGCATCCTCTTTCCGTGCAAGCACGGCGAGGGACTGCATATTCGTGAGGTGCAAGCCCAGCGCGGTTAAATCGGATTCGCTGAGCGCTTTCATTTCGTCTCGTGTAAAAATACGCTCGATCTTTCCGCTGCGCATATAGATAAAGCGGTCTGCTACATCCATCAGGTAATAGAGCCGATGCTCTGCAATAACAACGGTCTTTCCCGCCGCTTTGATTTTTACCAGCATCCGATGCAGCCGCTGAATTGCCCGTTTATCCAAATTAGAGGACGGCTCATCCAGCACAAAGACTTGAGGGTCTGCGGTATAGCAGGAGGCGCAGGCAATTTGCTGCTTTTCTCCTCCCGACAGTTCAAAAATATCCCTGTCCATCAAATTATCGAGCTGCAAGTCGCGTTTTGTTTTTTCGAGGCGCTGTTGAATCTGCTCTCTTGGGATGCCGAGATTTTCGCAGCCGAATACAAGCTCGCCGGTGGTGTCAAGGTTAAAGAATTGGCTCTTTGGATTTTGAAAAACGCTTCCGGTGAGCGCTGCAATATCGGATAAGTTTTCCGTGTTGACGCACACATCGCCGATCATCACGGAACCGCTCATTTCACCTTCATAAAAATGAGGAGCAAGCCCGTTTATCAGCCGCGTAACGGTGGTCTTGCCGCAGCCCGACTCGCCGCATAATACGACAAATTCGCCGTCTTTTATGGTAAGGTCTATTTCGGATACGCCGTCTCCAGTACCGTGTTCTCCGCTGTAGGAAAAAGAGACATTTTTAAAATTGATCACACTATTACTCTCCGATAGTATTAGAGATTTTGTATACTATAATACGGATAGACAAAGATGTATATGTAATGAGGGAGATTTAATTTCAGTAAACATAGTCTTAATTGTAGGCGATCGACGGCAAACAGATGGCTTTGCAGAACGGCTACGAACGTTATACATTTTCCATTGACACATCCTCTTCTTTGTCATACAATGCTAACAAAGTTATCAAGAACAAGAGAGATGCTCTAAAAGCTTAAAGTTAGTTTTTGAGGGCGACTACTACGGATATGGCAAGCGGAACATACGAAGCAACCCACACAAGAATTTTAGAAAGCGGCAAAAAGATGTTTTTGCGGAATGGTTATGAACGTACAAACCTGCGGGATTTGTGTGGTGAGGCGGGCGTAACGACCGGTGCGTTTTACCGTCATTTTAAGGACAAAGAAGCGCTCTTTTCGGCTTTGGTGGAGCCTGCCGTCAAGAGTATTCACGATACATACGAGACCGCTGCGGATGAGTGCTTTCATTGCCTGAGTATGGGAAACACGGAAGACATTTGGGCAATTTCGGCAGAGACGATAGAAGCATTTGTCCGCATCATTTACGCGCATTTTGATGAGTTCAAACTCCTTTTGTGCTGCGCGGATGGAACACCGTATATCGATTTTACCGACCGGCTGGTTGAAAGGGAGCTACAAAATACGCTCCGCATGTACGAATTTTTGGATAAAAAGCATATCTCATACAACCGGATTGATGGAAAAAAACTGCACATGCTTATCCATTCCTATTTTTCTTGTATTTTTGAAACGGTTTTGCATGATTACACACAAGACGAAGCGCTTGAAGTTGTGCATACCCTTGCCGAATTTTTTTCTGCCGGCTGGCGGAAGGTTTTGCGAGTGTAATATATTTTTTTTGAAGAAAAGATAACAAAGTGTGCTATCAATGTTATCACAAGAGGTGCTCTAAAAAATACAGATTTTAGAGGTTTCCAATATTTTAATGGAGGTTTGCGTATGCAAAGCAGTAAGTTGTCGGCGAAGGATCTGATAAATATCGGTATCTATACGGCGATGTATTTGGTTATTTTTTTTGTGATCGGGATGATCAACGCGATTCCGGTGCTGTATCCGTTTTTGTATGTGATTGTGCCGATTGCGACGGGAATCCCGTTTATGCTGTTTTTGACAAAGGCGGATAAGTTCGGCATGGTTTTTATTATGAGTGTTATTTTAGGCCTGTTTTGGTATCTGATGGGGTACACGTATCTTCCGATTATCGGCTATTGTGTGATGGGCGCACTTGCCGATCTAGTGCTGAAGGCGGGTAAATACAAGAGTTTTAAGGCGAGTGTGCTTGGCTACTGGCTTTTTTCTTGCGCGATGATAAGCTGTCAGGCACCGATGTGGCTTTTTGCTGCAACGTATATGGAAAAGGTGCGCAGTTCAATGGGGGATCAATATGTTGAAGGGGTGCAAAAGTTTATGCCGCCGTGGATGGGATTTGCGGCAATCGGTATCCTGTTTGTCTCTTCGCTGCTCGGAGCGCTGCTTGGAAGGCGAATGCTGAAAAAGCATTTTGAAAGAGCCGGTATTGTATAGGCGCGTATAGATGCCGCCGGTACTGCATGGGGTGAGATAAAGGTTCGCTGAGAATCATTGAGGCAATGGCCATATACCGGATAAGGAACAGATATTAGATAAGGATTGTATAATGGAAGATTTTGAGCCGTATAGACCGCCGCGGGTGAAGGGGGTGCACATCGATCCCCGCACCAAGGTGCTGTTTATGTTTTTTCTTGCAACGCTGATATTCTTTGTGGAAGAGCAGAGTATGCTGAATATGGTGATTGTGCTTATTCCCATTAGTCTGCTTTTTCTGAACCGCCAATACCGGCCGGCGCTGATTTACGGAGGGCTGTTTGCACTGGCGGCTGCGGTCAAGCTGTCGAACATGGCGGGGTCGCTTCCGTACCTTGCGGCAATGCTGTGGGGGCTTTTAAGCGAGCTGATTTTCCGGTTTTTTCCGGTGTTTATGTTCGGCTACTATATTATCGAATCGACAAAACCGAATGAGTTTATCGCAGCGATGAGCCGGTGGCATGTGCCTGATGCGCTGATTATTCCCATATCCGTTGTGTTCCGGTTTATCCCTACGTTGGGAGAAGAAAACCGTTCAATCGGCAGCGCGATGCGGATGCGGAAAATCGGGTTCGGTACGCCGCGGTTTTGGAGGAACCCTGCGATGATGCTGGAGTACCGGCTGATTCCGCTGATGATGTCGATTGCCAAAATCGGTGAGGAGCTATCGGCGGCGGCTTTGACGCGGGGCTTAGGGGGATTGAAAAAGCGGACATGCCTTGTTGAGCTGCACTTTGGCATATACGATGCGGGCATTGCCGTTATTGCTGCTGCGCTGCTTGTCTGTACGGTGTGGCGCATTGGGGGATGAGAGGGGAACGACACGGATTAGACAATGATATGGAAAATGATGCAGATGAGAGGATGATAAGATGATTGAGTTAAAAAATGTAACCTTTACCTATCATAACGCGGAGCGGAGTGCGGGAGTGTACGGCATTGACTTACAAATTCCGGCGGGACAGGTGGTGCTGCTATGTGGGCTGTCGGGCTGCGGTAAGACGACGATTACCCGCCTGATTAACGGGCTTGCTCCGGCGTATTATGCGGGGACGCTGGAAGGACAGGTGCTTATCGACGGGGAGGATTCGGCGTCCGTAACGCTGTATGAGCTTTCACAAAAAGTCGGGTCGGTGTTTCAAAATCCGCGCTCTCAGTTTTTCAGTTTGGATTCCACGAGTGAAATCGCTTTCGGCTGCGAAAATACCGGCGTTCCGCGGGAAGAAATGTACCGCCGCATCGGGCAGGTAAGCAGAGACCTTGATATGGCTGACCTTTTGGATAGAAACCTGTTTGCGCTTTCAGGCGGAGAAAAGCAAAAAATAGCGTGTGCTTCCGCGGCGGCGATGCAGCCTGCCATATTCGTCTTGGATGAGCCTTCTTCCAACCTTGATCTCCGCTCCATTGCCAATTTGAAGGCGGTAATACGGAAATGGAAGGAGCAGGGAAAGACGGTCGTTATTGCCGAGCACCGCCTATACTATCTGATGGAGATAGCCGACCGCGTGATCTATATGGAAAACGGGCGGATTATCAAGGATTTTCCGATAGCGGAATTTCTGAAGGTGGACACGGAAGCGCTGCACCGGAAAGGATTGCGTTCTCAAAAGGCGATGGAATACACTCCGGGATGTATCCGTACATGTCAAAGCGGAGAGATCCTTGAAGGAATCTTTGAATGTGCCCCCGCCGGAAAGTCTCCGGCATCCGAATGTGCTTCCGCCGAAGAGCCGCCGGTATTCGAGCGGTATGTTACGTTTTCCGGTCTTGCGTTCTCCTATGGGAAAAAGCACGTTCTCGATATACCGGAGCTGAAGGTTCCTTCCGGTGCGGTTACCGGTGTGCTTGGGTTTAACGGCGCAGGAAAATCGACCTTGGCGCGGGTTATCTGCGGTCTTAAAAAACGAGCAAAAGGTATCTTAAATGATAACGGGAAATCCTACACGGCGAAAGCGCGGCTGAAAAAGTCCTATATGGTGATGCAGGATGTTAACCATCAACTTTTTACGGAAAGTGTTATCGAAGAAGTCTTGTTGAGTATGGATTCAGGTAACGGAAGTGACGAAGCGGCGCGTCAAAAAACTCGGCAAAAAGCGCTTGATATTTTGGAAGCGATGAATCTTTCGGAATTTAAGGAAGTGCATCCGATGGCGTTATCGGGCGGACAAAAGCAGCGTCTTGCCGTCGCAAGCGCGATAGCTGCCGATAAGGAGTTCCTTATTTTTGACGAGCCGACCAGCGGCCTTGACTACGCGCACATGCTGGATGTTGCGGAAAATATCACACGCCTCGCCCGTGCAGGCAAAACCGTGTTCATTATCAGCCACGATCCTGAGCTGATCGCTGCATGCTGTAATTATCTCATTTTTATGGATGGCGGAAAGTTAGTATGGAGTGGCGGCTGGTCGCAAGCGATTATGGAGAAGGTACAGGCGTTTTTTGAGGGGAGGTAGCTGGGAGAGTGAGCGGCAAGCTTAGCTTAAAACGGTGCTCATTAAACAGTATTTGCTGTTTATAACCTTTAAGTCGATTCCGGTACATTCTATCGAAAGCAGGAACACGGAAATCAACGTAATCATAAATCAGTACTTCTTCTTTTCCTGCAAAATTTCTGTGCAATCGGCCGCAGTATTGCGCAAGCGTCCCTTCCAGCTGAACGGCATTGCAAGCATAAGCGTATCGAGCCGAGGATTGTCAATTGATCTTTTCCTGTGCGGTACTGTTCCGAGTAACAAGTACATGCCATGGATGATAGACATCTGCTGTTACCGATTCCGTCATCGTCTGGGCCATTATTTGTAGGTTGTATTCAACCGCAGCAGCATCTTTATTTTTTGTGCTTTCTTCGGCGACTTTTTCTTCAAGGGCAAGCCGAATATCTTCATGAGTCGTTGCAAAAGAATGTAGTAACTCTATAAGCTCATCATGAGAGAGGGTTTCTAAATATGATAAAACAGCAGGTGATATATCGGACATTAATAAATGCCCTATTAAAGCCGGTTGAGTTCCAATAATCGAAACCGGAAAATTTCATCTGAACAATTAAGGCGATCCAAACTCCATACGACAGTATAAAACGTGCGCTGTTCCACAAAGTCATACCACATTTTCCATCAACTTCTCCCTCCTACAGCAGCATAGAACGCAATGCCTACAAACAGCAGTATAATGATGTAGTCCGGAAAACGCATCTTTACCGCTTCGTATGATGTCCGTTTCCGTTCCGCATCAAGACCGCGTGCAAGGGAAGCGGAGGCGAGCTCATCCATAACGGAGATACAGCTGAAAAGGAGCGGTATCAATATGTACTCGATTGTTTTAAAAGGCGCCCGTATCACCGCGCCCGGTTCAAGGGATATGCCTCTAAATGCCATAGCCTTCCGCACGCCGTCCCATTCTTCCTGCACTGTCGGGATAAACCTGAGCATTACGGATAGGGGGATAATAACAAAGAGCGGAAGGTGCAGAGCCGATAGCGCCGCGATGAGTTGACTGATGCGCGTTGTTTTAATTAAAAATGAGAGGGATAGGAGCAAGGGAAAACCGTACCGGCACATCATAATAAGTGCGACAAGAATTCCGGTTAGCGCGGGAGCGCCTGTGCCGGAGGCGATGATGCGGTAGCGCAGATATTCCATACAAGCAATGAGAGCACCGCACTTGAGTGCAAACCATTTTTCCCCGCACAAGGCTAATAGTGCGCACATCGCTGCGCAGTACATCCACAACGCACATTCATTATAGGAAAAGGTACTGACAGCGATACCTGCACAAAATAAAAGCAGCTTTGTCCGCGGGTCAAGCTTTAAAAGCCCGCTCCCGCTTCCATACAGCCCGAACGCCATTTATACGGCTCCGGCTTTTTCAAAATGCTTTTTAACCAAATTTTTTGCGATAAGCGCGCCACCAATTCCCCCTGCAATAGCGCAGCCCAGTATGACAAACCATATTTTTCCGTTAAATGCCAGTTTTGCAAACGACTGTGCATAAGCGGCACCACTGTATTTTTCCGAAAGCATCATAAATTTGTTGTAATCGGTAAGCAGCATCAGAGTCGGTGCCGCCATATTGAGGTTGAAAAAAACAAATGACAGCAGATACATCTTGCGGGATTGATACTTACCTAAGAACAAAATCAGCTCGGCTATAAGCGCCGCCGCCAGTGAAAAAATCACTGCATACAAACTTTGCGTACAAGTGATTAGCGTAAAAAACGCACCGAATATCAACGCAGCGCCGAACTTATGCACTTTAAGCACGCACAGCATATACACCGTACCGCAAATCAACCCAACCGTCAGCGGCGCCATGAAATACAGCACGGGAGAAATGGCGGAAGAACCCATTACGATAATCAGCATCAGCACGATATACAGCGCACCGAATGCTCCTGCATAGATAAAATCCTTTGTCCGCATTTTTTTATCGGATTGTGTCGTTGAACTCATGTATAAAACTCCTTACGTTTAGAAATTAATAGGACGGTAGTATATAACATAGTTATGTGTCAATAGGCTTACTTTTTTCAAGAGGCAGCTGGTGTGATTGTCCTGATTGCGTTTCCGGTTGCATAATTTTGTTCCAGCAAAAATACATCACATCAGTCAATATATCCATAAAGGATAGGGCTTTTTCATAAGAATATTCATGGGTAATAATTTCAAAAAACGGCGTTAAGGCGGTACTGTAAATCAAATGGAGTTGATCGTCAGTGAGAGGATGTATATTGATTCCTCGCAGTTTTAAGTCGCCGATAAATTTTTTGCATGCAGCAACATCCGCCATTACAAATTCATGGCGAATGTTTTCGTATTTTGTTCCCGCAGAGCGGTTAAACAAAAGTTTAAATTCATCAAAGCGGCTGTAGGCAAGATCGCACAAATCTTGGATAGATATGCGTATTGCTTCTTTTGTCACGGAGTTGCCCTCAGTTGTGAATAGATGGATTGCGGTTTTGGAAAAATCGGTGCCGATATTTAACGTTTGTGTAATAAGCGGCTGCACGAGCGCTTCAAATATTGCAGCCTTTGACGGAAAGTGTTTGTACAAGGCGCCGGCCGTTATTCCCGTCATTGCTGCGATGGAACGCATAGACGCTTTTTCAAAACCTTTTTGCAAAAATTCTTTTTTTGCGTTTTTAAGGATTTCAGCATAAGTGTCGTGTTTTTTCCTCGATTCTTTCATCACTGATAGTATTATAGATTGTCGTTTATAAATTGTTAAGAGGACAATCGCCTCCGCCTCAATCCTCTGTCAGTGGGGTATGCTGCAACAGCTGCATCGTCCGGCGGTTAAACCACGAAAGGGAGCCGCCATAGTTCACGCTGACAATGTATGCATCCGTCATCAGTGCTTTACGAGATAAAGCATAATCCCGCGGAAGCTGCCGGATCGATCTCCGCTTTTTATCGTAGTAACTCAGCTGATTTTTCCCGAGGTTGGTAAGCACTGCGTATCCGTCATCATAGAGCGAGGCTTGTAAGTTCTCATCACCATACGAAAGCGCTGCGGTAAAAGCGCTGCGGGCTGGATACACCGTATCGATTTTCATCGTCATTAAATCGGTTTGTGCCGCCTTCTCCGTTTTTAACCGAAAGCAGGAAAAGGTGTTTTTTACTTTATTATTTGCCTGTGCGGAAAACGCGATGTCTCCTTCCATATTAAGCGGGATGGTTTCGCTCGTTCTGATATCAATCAGCAGGAGCGGCTGGCTAATAACACCGCCCGTACTCTTGGTGATAAGCACGAATGTGTCGTCAACCTGTACGGCATCCTGTAATCCGGCGGCTTGATACGTAAATAACGGTGCGCCGCTTTTACCGTCCAATAACACAAGCCCACTAAATGCCCGTACCGCCGCAATAGTATCATTATAAACGGAAACCGAATTGAGCCGTTCCCGTGGGCGATAGAGAACAGCAGGTGTTTGTCCCTCCTCTGCATAATATAGCGGTGCGTTTTTTTCTGCCGACCAAAATAAAAAACCATTACCGTATACAGTACACCGTTCGCCTGAAACGGATTGAATGATGGGTTCCGGCTTATCCTCCGGGGAAGCGGCTACATAGAGCGTTGAACCGCTCAGCATATAAATTTTAGAATCCTTCGTGCATATATCGCTCACCTGCATTGAAGTGTCGATATTCAACTCCGTCAGCGAAATTGCCGCATCGCTATTTTGCTTCAAACGATATAGTCTACCGTCATCGGTTCCGATTACAACCGTCGAATCAACATGCCGCGCTGCCGTGATTGCTGCCGGATACGGAAGGCTAAAAGCAGGGGATCTTTTATCGCCTTGACACAAATGCCATGTTTGCCGTGTATCGCCTTTTTCAATCCATACCGGTAGGCTGTCCGTAATCTTCCCTGCAAACAGCGCCGAACGCGCGGGATAGCTTTTTAATACCTCGCCCGAAGCGGCCTTTACAACTACGACATTCCCGTTTTTATAGCCGATAATCTGAGTATAATTCTTAATAAGCTCAGGACTTTCCAATCGATCCTCTGTCTCGTATTGGGTGAGAATAGATTTTTTCGCAATATCGGCATACACAAGCCGACCGGTTTCTCCGTATGTTACGATACTTTTTTCGCTCGGGCCGGTCGCGGCAAGTAGCACGATTCCCGGCGGACGCGGATACACTTTTTTGATCTTTCCGCTTGCGTCAAGGATGGTAATACCTTCCGTCGATGCGGTTCCGATAAAAAGGTACGTCCCTTGAGCCGACCACGATAGCGAAAGGATGGAACTGGAAAAACGTTTCGCATACAGCTGTTTTTTTGTTTGCCAATCCCAAAGAGAAATTTTATGAACGCTGAAACCATCCGTTTCATAGACGGCAATCAACGCTTTTTTAGGATGTGCGGCTATGCGCTTAATCGGCATGGTCGATACCTGCCATGTTTCGGGCTTCATCGTTCCATATGAAAACCGAGTCATAAAACCGTCTTTTCCGGCAGCAAAAAAAGAACGCGTCACAGATGAGTCGGCAACAGCTGCTACGCCTCCCTCAAATCGATGAGAGATATAGGCTCGTTCCAAGATGTTTTTTTTAAGAGCATTAGGAGTTACCGTATCAGGAGTGTTTTTATCGGTAAGAGATGCAGTGTCATCCGATTTTTCTAATGGTGTACCTATATCGGTAGTTTTATCGGATTGGGATTGCCGATGCGTATCCGAATTGTCATCGTTATCCAATGCACCGGACTGTGATTGTCCGTCAGCTGCAGTTTGTTCGGTTTCGGAGAGCGAAGATTCGGATTCTTCTGTAGTTGGAGGCGTCACAATATTGCCAGTTGTCTGAGCTGCTGCACTTGCAAGGAAGCATATAAACAAGAGCAAAAACGAAAATCGTTTAAACTGATGCATCATGATCATCTCCTTCGGCATGAATATTCTTATAGGAAAGGTAGGGGCCGAGCCATAAGGCTTGGAATACCTCTTTTTGCTTTTTTGCTTTACGATCTGCTTCGATCGAACGATAAAGATTTAGTGGAATACGCATCACTGCAACTTCTTTTTCTCTTAATCCATGCACATGAAATTCAATTACATCATCATAAAATTTTTCAAACAGGATTTGAATTTGCTTACCCTTGATATTCTTCCCGTTATCCAATAAAAAGAATTTTACCGCTTCAATAATCTCCGGATCCAAACCGGAATCAAGGACGGCAATCCGATCGGCAAGTTCAGGGTAGCCGATAACGGGCGTTTGTCCTTTCTTCAGAAATTCAGTCTTTAATTTTTTATTATTTTCCGCATTAATTCTGACGGCTCCCGCACAAAAAGCAAGACATTCCATACGCTTCTTTTCGGGTACAAACAATAGCGTTGTTTTTTTCGATTTCCACACAAATTCCGTTTCAAGTTCGATATTGACTTTTGAATGGCAGGACGGGCATACAAAAGACAAAAAGGAGCCTCTTTTTATATCTTCCTTTACTGCTGGGCGGGCATCAAGATCGATTGTTTTTTCGTATTCCACATCAAATGAACAGTCGCATTTACAGGTAATTTTTTGCATAAGACCTCCTAAAAAAACGCCGTGCTTGTTTCAAACGCAGGTAACTTCCTGCCCTTCATTTCATAATATATAGGATATCCGCCCATAATGCAAAGAAAAAAAGCACGGCGATAAAGGCGAATCCTACGAACTGGAGATAATATAACACACGAGGCGGTATTTGCCGGCGGACGATACATTCGACAAAGGCAGTAAAGATCAATCCGCCGTCCAGAATAGGAATGGGCAAAAGGTTCATTAAAAAGAGAGACACGCATATTACCGCGACAATTTCAGCAATATTCACAAAGCCCGCTCGTGTATTTTCGCTAAAGCCATCCGCCGCGAGACTACCGATCATCGAACTGATTCGTACCGGCCCGGCAACCGCGTCAGTCATATTCACGCCTTTAAACAAAAGCCCGAGGCTTTTCAGCGTAACGGCCGTCAGTTCTCCGGTTTGCACTATCCCTTGGCGTAAACTGGCAATAAAACCGGTTCCTTTCTCGGTTACGGTGATATAGGCCCAATTCAAACCGAGATCGACGCTGCCGTTTTCCGTGCGGACAAGGTTTACCGGCAGCTCAATCCGCTCGCCGTCGCGGATAAGCTCAAAGAGCGCGGTCTTTTGCGTATAGTCGCGGAAAAAGTATATCAACGCCATCTGGTTATCGAGCGCTGTGCCGTCAATACCGGTAAGCCGGTCACCTGCTTTTATTCCCGCCAAATCGGCAGCGGAATCTTTCCGCACGGATGCAACTTCGAGCGGCACATAACGGTAAATACTGACCTGCCCCGCGCCCGTTTTTTTATTCAAATCAGGGCGTATAGTCATACTGAGCTGTTCTCCCCCCCGTTCAATCAGCATTGTAAGCGATTCTTCGGGATGAAGCGCGATAATCTGCTGAATATCGGCGAAGTTCGCTGTCTTTTGATCGTTGATTTGGAGAATACGATCGCCTATCTGTAGACCGGCTGTCCGCGCAGGCGATTGGTCGCTCGAATCGAGGCAGTATACCGGTACGATACGGTTATCGGTGGTGTAGTATGTCCTGCCGAGTCCGCTTATCATGGCAA
>ERZ773083.1587-NODE-1587-length-15200-cov-14.907560_pt1 | contig 15200 bp, 28 predicted proteins | sample MGYA00511465_ERZ773083 | MGnify/ENA primary metagenome ERZ773083 (study PRJEB29015, sample SAMEA2738001) | human oral metagenome | biome: human oral; feature: human-associated habitat; material: dental | place: China | collected 2060 ... | reverse complement strand
TGAAGAAGGGACTTGAACCCCTGACCCTTCGGGTATGAACCGAATGCTCTAGCCAGCTGAGCTACTTCACCAAACATTTATAATTATACTTGAAAACAGAATTAATGTCAATTAGAAAAGGTAAAAAATGAAAATACATGAAAAGTTAGAAGCTATAATATTTTTCTCAGGGGAACCTATTGCTATTGAATTATTAGCAGAAACTCTTGAGAGCACAAAAGAAGAAATTGTTGAAAATATAGAAAAATTAATAAAAGAAAAATATTCAGATGAAAATAGTGGGATAGAGCTTGTTGTGACAGATGGGTTAGTTCAGTTTGTTGCAAGAAAAGAAGCTCTTGAATATATAAATAAAATATTTGATAAAAGAACAAATCCAAAACTTACAAAGGCTACTATGGAAGTTTTATCAATTATTGCATATAATGAAGATATAACAAGGGCAGAAATTGAGAATATAAGAGGAGTATCATCAGATGCTATAATATATAAACTTATAGAATATGGTCTTGTAAAAGAAAGTGGTAAAAAAGAAACACCTCGGAAGACCAATGGGGTATAGAATAACAGAGAAGTTTTTACTAACATTTGGGCTTAAAAGTTTAGAAGAACTTCCAAAATTAGATGAAATTAATTTAGAAGAAAAATAATGGTGACAATATGGGGGAAGCAGAAAAAGGAAATGGAAAAAAAATACTATTTACTATACTTTTTGCAATAGTATTTACAGGAATAATGGTTTTTGCACTTACTTCAGATATATTTAAGGTAAAGAGTGTTGAAGTTAAAAATGTTAAAAATCTTGATATAGATAAAATAAAGAAAGATAGTGGAATAGTAGAAGGTAGAAATATATTTTTACAAAGGTATTTTAAGGGAATTTTTAAATTAAAAGAAAATGCAAGGATACAAGAAGCTAAAATATATCCAGTATTTCCTGATAAAATTGAGATATATATAGAAGAAAGAAATGAAAATTATCAAATATCTGATGAAAATGGATATTATATAATTGATAAAAATGGATATATATTAAGAAAAAGTGATGAACTTCAAAAAGTAATAATGTTACTTGGACTTAAGACAACAGAATTAAGTCAAAAAAATAGAATAGATAGAGAAGATTTAGATGTCTTAGAAAAAATTAATAAGATAAAATATGTTTTGGATTATTATAATTTAACAGATAAAGTTACAAGTATTGAGAAAAAAGATAGACAGTTTATTTTAGATTTGAAAGATGAAAAAAAGAAGATTATCTTAAAAGAAGAACTTACAGAACTTAGGGCACAAATTTCTATTTCAAAACATATAATAGAAACAGAAAAAGGAAAAGAAGGCGAAATATTTAATGATAAAAATCAGAAAAGAAGTTATATGGTTTTTAGAGAAAAAATATAAGGAAAGTTTATGTTTGAAGAGTTAAAAAAAATAAATAAACAATATTATGATGATAGCTATAATGAAGGTAATGATAAAAAAGATGAAGAAACTGAAGATATAATGAATAAGGAAAACCATAAAGAGACTAGGAACCAAAAAATAATGTTTAAAGTAATAATTTTCGTATCAGTATTTTTAATAAGTTTAGGAATTATGGTATTATCAAAAACAAATAATAAGAATTCAGAAGGTATTGTTAGTTCAGAAACAAATGAACTTAGGGATACACTTACAAAAGAAACATCTAAAAATAAAGAATTAATTGAAAAGGTGCAAAAAAGGCAAAAGGAATTAGAATCTTTAAAAGGAAAGTTAACAGAAAAAAATGATATAGCAGAAGGAAAGAAAAAAGAAGTGTTAGAAAATAACATGAAGCTAGGACTAACAAATTTAAGAGGAGAAGGAATAGAACTTGTTTTAAAAGACCGGAGAAGACAAGAAAAAAGTTCGGAAATGATGTGCTTCAGATAATAGTTCATGATACAGATATATTAGAAATAGTAAATGTACTCAGAAATGCAGGAGCAGAAGCAATATCTATAAATGATCAGAGAATTATTGCTACAACTCCTATAAGTTGTATAGGTACAGTTATTAAGATAAATGATGAAAAGATTGGTGGGCCTTATGTTATAAGAGCAATAGGAAATAGTGATTATTTAAAAACTGCATTAGATATTCCAGGAGGAATTTTAAAGATTTTAGAAAGCTCTCGGAATAGGAGTGAATTTAAAGAAAGAATCTAATATATTTATACCTAGGTATAAAGGAATATATAATGCGAAATATATTAAAGTTAATAATAAAAATATAACTAATAAAAATAGTTAGTTATAATAGATGTTTATAAAATAAAGAATGAGGATAATAATTTGCTATTTTTGCTATTATTATTCTTTTTATGGAATAGTTATAATAATTATATGATATAATAAAAAGATAATGAATTATAAATAATAGGGAAAATATGGAAAAAGATAAGAAAAAAGATTATTATGATGAAGAAAAAGTTTGGACAAAAAGAAAGCCAAAAATAAAAACAAAAGAACAAATTGAAGAAGAATTAATTGAAGAAAAGAATAATAAAAAAAATAATATCATAAAAGGAATATTATATGTTATAGTTACAATAATTACAATTTCTATAATATTTATACAAGTAAGGACTGTTGAAGAAACAGATCTTAAAGGAATTAAGATATTAAAAGATACAGAACTTAGAACAGAAATTTTAAATGAAAAAACTAAAAATAAAGAATATATGAAAAATATAGAAGATATTGAAAAAAAGATAGAACAATATAAAAAATCAGGTACATCAGGAGAAAAAGTACCAGATATTCTTGAAAAAGAATTAGAAGAAACAAGAGTTAGATTAGGGTTGTTAGATATAACAGGTGAAGGTATATCTGTAATTCTCAGAGATAATGAAAGTACTATAATTTCTGCAAATGATATATTAACACTTGTAAATCAACTTATAATATCAGGAGCAGAAGCAATTTCTATAAATGGTAATAGATTTATGAATAATACTGAAATAGTTGCAGTAAATGGAAAAGATATTTTAATAAATTCTAAAAAAATTACAAGTCCATATAGGATACTTGCAATAGGAAATAAGAAAAATTTAGAAAGTGGAATTAGTACAAAAGATCGGATATATAAACCAAATGCTTGCAAGTGGTAAAAGTGTTGAATATTCAGTTGGAGATAATATCGAGATTTCAAAAAGTTCAGAGGAGGTAAAATTTAAATATGGAAAATCAGAATAAATGTCAGGAAAAAAAGAAAGATTTCCCCAAAACACATGAAGAATGTGGATGTAAAAGAGAAGATTTTATAGATTCTTTAAATTATATACCAAGAGAAGATCTTCAAAAATTATTGCTTCAAGGATATGTTGAGGCAGAATGTGAAAATTGTGGAACAGAATATAGGATAGAAAAAGAAGAACTAGAAAAGATAGTAAGTGAAATAACAGAAATGAATATATCTTGTGATACAAGTTTATGTAATACTTGTGATATTGGATGTTTTGATTAGAGGAGAAAATATGTTTTATATATTAATAACTTTAGGAGCGGTATTAGGAGTGATTGTAGGTAAATATTTACCAGTGATTCCATATACATATTCAGTATATGTATCTGTAACAATACTTGCTATATTAGATACAATACTTGGTGCTATAGCTTCAAAATTAAAAGGAAGATTTGATTTTAAAGTTTTTATATCAGGATTTTTTGGGAATGCATTACTTACAATGATGCTTGTATATTTAGGAATAAAATTGAATCTTGATATACATATTGCAGCAGTCGTTGTTTTTGTAAGCAGAATGTTTAATAATTTGTCAATAATTAGAAGACATTATATTGAAAAATTTAATAATAAAAAAAGTAGAAAAAGTAAATAATTGCTGATAGATTAAGTTTCCAAAAAAGAAAAAATAAGATTAAAATTATTTGACTTTTTTACAGAAATGTAATAATATTTAAACAGTAAAATTAAGTAAAAATGGAGGCAGTCTTGGCAATTGGTGATATAATTGTTGGAGTTGATATAAGTTTTTCAAAGGTAAGCTTAGTTATAGGTAAGGTTGATGGGTCAAATCAGATTCAATTAATAGTAGCATCACATAAAGAATGTGATTTAGAGTCTAAGAGTAATTCATTAGGGTTTGATGAAGATTCTCTTATTTCTATTTTAAGCGAAGTAGTGGAAGAAGCTGAAAGAATTTCAAAATTGAAAATTAATTCAGCATATGTTTCACTACAAGGTAATAAATTACAAATACTACAAAAACAAGCAACAAAAATAATAAATAATAGAGAACAAAGAGTAACAGAAAATGATGTTATAAGTACAATATTAAATATAGGAAAATCTGAAGTTCCTGATGGAGATACAATAATTGATATAATACCAGATGTGTTCGAATTAGAAACAGGAGAAATGGTGAAAGATCCTATAAATAAAACAAGCTCAAAAATAACATTATATGCACAAGCGATAACAGCAAAAAAAAGCTATATAAATGATTTAAAGAGAGTTTTTGAGAAAGCAGGATTAAATATTGATGGATATTCTCCAAAGATATTAGCAGAAAAGAGATTTTATCTTGAAGATGGAGAACAGCAAGAAAATGTATTAATGATAGATATGGGACATAGGAAAACTGAAGTAGGTTTATTTATTCAAGGAACATTTATATATGCAAATACATTAAATGTTGGTGGAAATGATATTACTGAAGATATGGAATATGTGTTTGGAATAAATCATACAGAAGCTGACAAATTAAAGAAAACATATGGTGTAGCATTGAAAGAATATATAAAAAATGATAACAATATATCATTAACAACAGTTGTTACAACAGATCCAGATAAAAGGACAATAAAACCTTCACAAGTATCTAAAGTAATAGAAGGCAGACTTACATATACAATAGAAGAAATTCTTACAAATTTAAAAGAAGTTGGACTTGATAGATATATTAGAAAAATCATAATAGCAGGACAAAGTTTAGAAAAAATTGAAATGAGTGAAAGTTTAGTTTCAAAAGTAACAGGAATTGAAGCTAAGAAGCCAACAAATAGAATTGCTATAAAAACAGATGAAAATTATAAAGATGCATATTCAATAATATCATATTTTGCATCTAAACCATTTGCAAAAAGTATTGCAAGTAATGTTGGAGCAGAAGAAGAAAAAGGTGCTATAAAAAGAATATTAAATAAAATAAAAGAGTTTTTCTATACATAATAAAATGATATAATAAAATTAATAAGTGAAGAAATGATAATAAATAAAGATTTAAAATATACATAAGATAATGATGATGATTAAAATAAATAAAGAAGGACTTAAGGGGGAAGAAATGTATATAGAAAATAAAGTAAGAGAAATAGTTGAAAGAGAACAATTTGAAGAAGCTATAATTAAAGTAATAGGTGTAGGAGGAGCAGGAAATAACTCTATAAATAGAATGATTGAAGCAGGAATAAAAAATGTAGAGTTTATTGCAATTAATACAGATAGACAAATATTATCAAAATCAAATGCAGAAGTTAAACTTCAAATAGGTGAACAATTAACTAGAGGTCTTGGAGCTGGTGGAAGTGCTGAAATAGGAGAAAAAGCAGCAGAAGAAAGCAGAGAAGAAATAGAAAAAGTATTAGAAGGTGCAAATATGGTTTTCATTACTGCAGGAATGGGTGGTGGAACAGGTACAGGTGCAGCACCAGTAGTAGCAGAAATAGCTAAATCTAAAAATATATTAACAATAGCAATAGTTACAAAACCATTTACTTTTGAAGGAAGAAAGAAAGCATTACAAGCAGAAAAAGGATTAGAAAAATTAAAATCAAATGTAGACTCGCTTATAGTAGTACCAAATGATAAATTATTACAAATTATAGATAGAAAAACATCAATGAAAGATGCATTCATGATTGCAGATGATATCTTAAGACAAGGTGTTCAAGGAATATCAGACTTACTTATTATATCAGGAGAAGTTAATATTGACTTTGCAGACTTAAGAAATGCAATGAAAGATAAAGGAATAGCACATTTAGGTGTTGGTAGAGCAAGTGGAGAAAATAGAGCAGAAGATGCAGCAAAACTTGCAATACAAAGCCCATTACTAGAAACTACTATAGATGGAGCAACATCAGTAATATATAATGTTACAGGTGATAAATCATTAACATTACATGAATTTGATACAGCATCACAAATTATTAATCAAGGTGCAGATCCAGATGCAACAATAATTATGGGTAGAGTAATTGATGAAACAGCAGGTGAAGATGTTATAGTAACAGTAATTGCTACAGGATTTGAAGGAGAAAGAAAACCTGCAAAAGTAGAAACTACTACACAAGAACCACAATCAACACCATTTTATGAAAGATTAAATACAAGACAAGAACCACAATCATCATCTGATGAACCTCGTATACCAGATTGGTTAAGAAAAAATGGAGGAAGTTTCTAAATTAATCTTTTGAAAAAATAAATAAACAAGGAAAATAAAAAAGATATAATTGGTATAACATAAATAGACAGATTATGATATACTATATATATCTTTTTATTTTATATATTAGATATATTAGATAAATAATATATAAGATAAAATAACAAAATTGGAGGGAAAATTGAAAGAAGTATTAAAAATAGAAAATTTAGTAGTAGAAGTAGACGGAAAAAGAATATTAAATGGTGTTAACCTTTGTGTTAATGAAGGGGAAATACATGTACTCATGGGAAAAAATGGTACAGGGAAATCAACACTTATGTATACAATAATGGGACATCCAGATTATGAAATTATAGAAGGAAAAATATCTTTTATGGGAAAAGATATAACAGATATGGAAACATATGAAAGAGCAAGACTTCGGAATATTTTTGTCCTTCCAAAATCCAGAAGAAATAGCAGGTATAAAGACTACAGACTTTTTAAGATTTGCAAAAACAAAAATTTCTGATGAAAAAATATCAAGTATGAATTTTGCGTTAAGAGTAGCAAAAGAAATAGAAAATTTAAATATGAAAAAAGATATGCAATCAAGATATTTAAATGTAGGTTTTTCAGGTGGAGAAAAGAAAAAAAATGAAATATTGCAATTAAGTATATTAAAACCAAAACTTGCGATGTTAGATGAAGTGGATTCAGGACTTGATGTTGATGCAACAAGAGATGTTGAAGATGCAATAATGAGATATTTTGATAAAGATAAAGCAATAATAATGATTTCACATCATTCAGAAATGGTACATAGGGTAAAACCTGATTTTGTACATGTATTATCAAATGGAAAGATAGAAAGAACAGGAGATATAACTTTAATAGAAGAAATACAAAAATATCGGATATGGAAAACAAAGATAAGAATATAAGGAAATAGAAATGAAGAAAAAAACAAATATAGAAGAACTTGACAGAGGAATATATGATATTATAGAAGATGTAGAAATATCTAAAAAGCTTGAAAAAGGACTAACAGAAGAAATAGTAAGAGAGATATCTAAAGAAAAAGATGAACCTAAATGGATGTTAGATATAAGACTTAGAGCTTTAAAGAAGTATAATGAAACATTAAATCCAAATTGGGGTCCAGAGTTAGATGGTCTTAAGATGGAAGATATAGTTACATATATAAAGCCAGATGCAAAAAAAGAAGCATCATGGGATAATGTACCAGATGGCATAAAAAATACATTTGAAAGACTTCGGAATTCCATATGCAGAAAAAAAATATCTAGCAGGTGTAAGTGCACAGTTTGACTCTGAAGAGGTATATCATAATGTAAAAGAAATGTTAACATCACAAGGCGTAATATATATGGATATGTCAGAGGCAGTTAGAAAGTATCCAGAGCTTGTACAAAAATATTTTACAAAAGCAATAGATGAAAATCTTCATAAATATACAGCATTACATCTAGCGGTATGGTCTCGGAGGATCTTTTGTTTATGTACCAAAAGGAGTACATTTAGATATACCAATACAATCATATTATAGGTTAAATGCAGCAGGTGCAGGACAATTTGAACATACATTAATAGTTGCAGATGATGATGCAAGTATATCATATATAGAAGGATGTTCAGCACCAAGATATAATGTAGTAAACTTACATGCTGGGAGTGTTGAAATATTTGTGGGAAAGAATGCAAAGGTTAGATTTTCAACAATAGAGAACTGGTCTAAAAATATGTATAATTTAAATACTAAAAGAGCAATAGTTGAAGAAAATGGTAAAGTAGAATGGATATCTCGGATCATTTGGATCAAAAGTATCAATGTTATATCCAACATCTGTATTAGTAGGGAAAAATGCAGCAAGTGAATTTACAGGAATAACATTTGCAGGAAGTGACCAATATATTGATAATGGGTGTGCAAATATACATTTAGCAGAAAATACATTTTCAGCAGTTACAACAAAAGCAATAACAAAAGGAAATGGTATAAGTGTTACAAGAAACTATGTATATATAGATGAAAAAGCAAAAGGTTCAAAATCAAACTCTGATTGTGAAAGCTTAATGCTTGATAAAGAAGCAGTTTCAGACACTATACCTATAATGACAGTTAAAACAGATGAGGCAGATTTAGGACATGAAGCAAAAATAGGTAAAATTGGTGATGAACAAATATTTTATCTTATGAGTAGAGGACTTAGTGAAGATGAAGCAAAAGCTATGATAGTAAGAGGATTTGCAGAACCAATATCAAAAGAATTACCTATAGAATATGCAGTTGAAATGAATAATTTGATAGGATTAGAATTAGAAGGAACAAATGGATAATGAAAAAAATATATTTAAATAGGATGGAAAAAAAGACTTGGAATCATATTAATATTAATGAAAAGGTGATGACAGTTCCATATATAGAATTTAAAGAAAATGAAGAGATTATAGGAAGTATAAATGATAGGATAAGAAAAATACCAAATCCTGGAAATTATACAAGAAAAGATCAAGAACATGAAAATAATAGTATAAACAATATATATGTTATAGAAAAAATAGAAGAAGCAGAAGAAAAAGTAAATTTAAAACAAGAAAATCTAGAAGAAATATTAAATAATGGGAAAAATACAGAACATAAAAGAAGGTATGTTTATGGAAAAGATTTAATTCAAGAATATGGAAAAGATTATTTCTTAGATGATGAAGAAATAAATAGAATTATACAAAATTCTAATATTAATATTAGTGATGATAAAAATGAAAAAATAAAAGATCATAAATATAGAAAAAATATAGAAGAAATAATAATATCTAAAGATAAAGAAGAAAAAATAGTTGATATAATAAATGATGGAATATTATTATCAAATAGACAAATAATTTTAAGAAAAGATATATCAGCAAAATATGTATTAAATTTATGTGAAAATAAAGAAAATACATATAGAGATAATAATATTATAATAAAAGCAGAAGAAAATTCAAATTTTGAAGTTGTTATTATATTTAATGAAAATAAAAGTAATTTTGCACTTGATAGTATATATGTTGAAGCAGGGAAGAATGCTAAAGTAAATCTATTATATGTATTTTTAGGAAGTGGAAATCAAATGATAAAACATGTTACAAGAGTAGATGAAAAAGCAAAAGTTGATATAAAAGGAATATATTTACTTCGGAAAAGATAAAAAATTGGATTTCTTGTATTATGCAGATCATATAGGAAAAGAATCTATAACAACACTTCATATAGAAGGTGTACTTTTTGAAAATGCATATAAGGATTTTAGAGGAATCATAAATTTTAGAAAAGGTACTCCAGAGTCTGATGGTAGAGAAGCAGAAAATGTATTATTATTATCTAAAAATGCAAAAAGTAAGTCTTCACCAATACTTTTATGTGCAGAAGAAAATGTTAATGGTAATCATGCAGCATCAATAGGTAAGATTGATGAAAAGAAACTATTTTATCTTCAAACAAGAGGATATAGTAAAGAAGAAGGAAAAAGAGAAGTTGTACTTTCTAAAATAGTACCACTAATATTTGAAAATGAAGAATATATGGAAGAAAATACAAAGAGTATATATTTAGATTATAAGAGAAAAATATATGAAAATATCGTAAAAAGTTTACAAGAAATTTAATGATTATATAAATATAAATTAAGAGAAGGAGAAAAAATGTTAACAGTAACAGGAGTTAGTTTAAGGTTTGGAGCAAGAGTACTTTTTGATGATGTTAATTTAAAATTTGAAAAGGGAAATTGTTATGGTGTTATTGGTGCAAATGGTGCAGGTAAATCAACATTTTTAAAGATATTATCTCGGAGAAATAGAAGCAAATAAGGGAGAAGTATCTATAACTAAAGGTGAAAGAATATCAGTACTTGGACAAGATCATTATGCATATGAAGATTTTAGGATAATAGATGTTGTAATAATGGGAAATACAGAACTTTATGAAATAATACAAGAAAAAGATAAAATATACTCAAAACCAGAATTTACAGAAAAAGATGGAATGATAGCGGCAAAACTTGAAGAAAGATTTGCAGAACTTGACCGGTTGGAATGCAGAAACAGATGCAATAAAAATGTTAGTAGAGCTTGGAATAAATGAAAAGAAATTATACCGGAAATATGTCAGAGTTAGAAGGTAAAGATAAAGTTAAAGTACTTTTAGCAAAAGCACTTTTCCGGAAATCCAGATGTACTTCTATTAGATGAACCAACAAATGACCTTGATATAAGAGCAATAGAATGGTTACAAGATTTCTTAATTGATTATGAAAATACTGTTATAGTAGTGTCACATGATAGATATTTTTTAAACACAGTTTGTACAAATATTGTTGATGTAGATTATGGTAAAATAAAAATATATCCAGGAAACTATGATTTCTGGTATCAATCAAACCAACTTATACAAAAACAAATGAAAGAATCAAATAAGAAGAAAGAAGAAAAAATAAAAGAATTAAAAGATTTTATTGCAAGATTTGGTGCATCACAAAGATCAAAACAAGCAACATCTAGAAAGAAGACATTAGAAAAGATACAATTAGATGAAATAGTAGCATCAAATAGGAGATATCCATATATTGATTTTTCAAAAGAAAGACAAGTAGGTAAAGAGGTTATAAAAGTTAGTCATATATGGAAAGAAAATGGAGAAGCAAGTATAAGAGATTTAACTTTTGATATCAAGGTTGGAGATAAAGTCTTAGTGCTTGCAGAAAATGAAAATAAAATAACAACACTTTTTAATATTTTAGCAAAAGAAGTAGAACCTGATAAAGGTTATGTAGAATATGGACAAACAATAACAACATCATATTTGCCAAAAGATAATAATGAATATTTTAAAGATAAAGATGAAAACTTGGTAGATTGGCTTAGAAAATATTCAAAAGATCCAGATGAAACATATTTAAGAGGCTTTTTAGGAAGAATGTTATTTTCAGGAGAAGAAGCATTAAAAAAGGCAAATGTGTTATCAGGTGGAGAAAAGGTTAGATGTATGTTATCAAGACTTATGTTATCTGGTGCAAATGTGTTAATACTTGATGAACCAACAAACCATTTAGATATGGAAAGTATAACAGCATTAAATAATGCACTTATAAAATTTGATGGGGTTATAATATTTACATCACATGATCATGAGCTTGCAGAAACTGTAGCAAATAAGATTATAGATATAACTGGAGATAAGATTATAATAAGAGAATGTGGATATAATGAATATATAGAATCAAAGGAAAAATAGGAGATAAATAATGAAAGTAGCAGTAATATATTGGAGTGCAACAGGAAATACAAAGATAATGGCAGAAGCAATAGCAGAAGGAGTAAATGAAAAAGGTGGAAATGCAGAGATTTTTTATGTATCAGATTTTGAAGGAAATATAGAAGATTATGATTTAGTAGCATTAGGATGTCCAGCAATGGGAGCAGAAGAACTAGAAGAATATGAATTCAGACCATTTTTTGATATGGAAAAGGAAAAATTAAAAACAAGAAATGTAGTACTTTTTGGATCATATGATTGGGGAACTGGTGAATGGATGGAATCTTGGAAAGAAGAATGTATTGAAAATGGAATAAATGTTACTAAAACATATATTGCAAATAATACTCCAGAACAAGAACAAATAGAAGAATTAAAACACTTAATTATAGAATAAAATTATGTAATAACTCTTGAGATTTAATATCGAGAGTTATTTTATATTTGATAAGTATTAAAAAATATGTTATTATGTATACATAAGCTGTTTACAAATTATTTAGAAATTAATTGATTTTTAGAAAGAAGGTGAATGAAATGGCAAGAATACTGGAAATTGTAGTATATATCTTATTTGCAATGTTATCTTTTTATAAGTTTTTTAATGATTATATTGAAATCAATAAAGAATATGGATATAAGATAGCAATTTATATAGCGATATTCTTTTATTTAATTTTCGAAAAATATGGTCATAATATAACGTATATTGTTATTATTGGGGCATTCATATTTATTCCATCAATGGTGGAAAATTTCAGTAACAGTGATGAAGATGAAGATGAGTCAAGAAATGCATTAGAAGTTATGATTACAACCTGCAATATATTGGTAATTCTAATTAAATTTGGAATTATTCCGTTATTTGCAGGCTAATGAAAATGAGAATAAAGGAGTTGATTTAGATGTTATTTAATACAGTTATTGGGATGGTGATTGCTTCAATAATGTATACATTATATGGAAGTAATTTGAGAATCAAAAATATTTTTGTTAAAGAAATTGTTGAAAGATATAAAATAAGTTGTATTTATACAATAATATTTTATATTGTCGTAATGATAGCCTTAATTACTTATAATACAGTAATAATAGATATGAAACTTACATTTATTATTATCTGTTATTTAATATACTTGATCACAAATATATTAAATTATAAATCAGAGGCTTCAGGGATTATAGAGGAAATATCCCGAAGCTTAGAAATCACAATATTCACAATGAATGTTATAATCATTGTGATAAAATATGTAATGTGGGTATAGATTTTAATGGGAAGTGATTTAAATGATGGGAGACACAGTTACAAGAGAAACACTCTTTTTGTATGAAGTCTCAATGATATTTTGGGGCTTGAATATTTGTTCTTTTCTATTGTATTTTAAAGGAAATCTAGAATTATGGGCTTATCCAATTTTTACGGGTTTTCTGAATATATTGAGTCTTATTGGAAATGCACTTTATTTCTGTGCAACAAAATTCAATTTCCAATATGATGTATATGTTGTAATACTATTTATCTTAAACATCTATATTGTATTTTTGTATGAAATAGTGGGAGGAAGAAAGTTCTTGAAAACACGAAATGTGTTAATAATTGTGGTGTTTATTACAATCTTTCTAAGAATACTTGGAATTACACCATTGAATAGCGTACTAATTTCAATTTTAAATGTTTTTAGTTAAAATAGCCGGCATAATTGCCGGTTATTTTTTATCTTTAAATATGGTATAATTTATAACATAAAATCAAAGATAAAATAAAAAATGAGGTGAATGTGGAATATAATGTAGAAGAGATAAGAAAAGATTTTGAACAATTAAAAGAAGGAAATATATATTTAGATACTGCTGCAACTGCATTAAAGCCAAAAGTTGTAATAGATGCAATAAAAGAATATTATATAAAATTTAATGGGAATTCACATAGTAAAATGAGCATATATGGTGATAAAACAAGTGAATTAATTGAAAATACGAGAAATATTGTAGCAAGATATATAAACAGTAATAAGAGAAATATAATATTTACAAAATCAGCAACAGAAAGTTTAAATACATGTATTTTTGGGATAGAGGATATAGTAAAAGAAGAAGATGAAATATTATTAACAATACTTGAACATCATGCAAATATAGTACCATATCAAATATTATCTAAAGAAAAAAATACCAAAATTAAATATGTATATTTAAAAGAAGATTATAGTTTTGATTATAATGATTTTGAAAAAAAAATAAATTATAATACTAAGATTATAGGTATAACAATGCAAAGCAATGTTACAGGTGAAGAGATTGATATAGAAAAAATATGTGAAATTGTAAAAAAAAGAAGTAAAGAACTTAATATTGAAATACCATATTTAATAATAGATGCTTCACAAGGAATAACACATAAGAAAATAGATGTAAGAAAATTAGATACAATATATGCATTAGTATTTTCAGGACATAAAATATATGGGCCACAAGGAGTTCGGAATATTATATATATCAGATAAGAATATAAATGAAGTAAAACCTAGAAATTTTGGCGGAGATATGATTGAAGTTGTTTTAGAAAATGAATTTAAATTTAAAGAATATAATGAAAAGTTTGAAGGTGGAACATTAAATGCAGAAGGTATTTATGGGCTTCGGAAAAGCAATTGAATATATTGAAAATATTGGGATAGAGAATATTGAAAAATATTTAAAACAACTTACAAAATATACGGTTAATATCTTAAGAGAAAAAATTAAGAATATAAAAATATATAGTACTGAAAATACATGCGGAATAATATCATTTACAATAGATAATATACATTCACATGATATAATTAGTATATTAAATTTAGAAAATATATCAGTAAGAGCAGGACATCATTGTGCAATGCCGTTACATAGATATATTGATGAAGTATCAACATTAAGATTAAGTTTTGGTATATATACAACAAAAGAAGAAATTGATTATGTTGTTGAAAAATTAGTTGGAATAGGAGAAATGTTTAATGGGAATATCTAAAGAAGAAATGATGGATATATATAAACAGGTAATAATAGAAAATACAAAAGAAAAAGAACATAAAAAAATTATAGAAGGAATATCTAAAGAAGGAATAAATCCAAGTTGTGGTGATGAACTCAAAATATATGTTAAGATAGATAGAAAGAAAAAAATAATAGAAGAGATAAGCTTTACAGGAAGAGGATGTGCAATATCAGAAGCATCAGCAAATATAATGGCTGAAATACTTAAAGGTAAAACAAAAGAAGAGGCAAGAAAGATAATAAATACATTTTTTGATATGATAAAGTTAAATGAAACAGATGATGAAAAACTTATGGAAATATTAGGCGATGCATATGCTTTTAAAAATATTTCATATATGCCATCAAGAGTTAAATGTGCATTTTTAGGATGGAAAACACTTGAACAAATCTTGGAAGAATTGAACTAATAGAATAAATTAAAAT
>ERZ773083.1585-NODE-1585-length-15236-cov-11.507608_pt1 | contig 15236 bp, 14 predicted proteins | sample MGYA00511465_ERZ773083 | MGnify/ENA primary metagenome ERZ773083 (study PRJEB29015, sample SAMEA2738001) | human oral metagenome | biome: human oral; feature: human-associated habitat; material: dental | place: China | collected 2060 ... | reverse complement strand
CGGGCATGGACGGCGACTATTATCTGGAGAACGGCGTCGTGCGCCTGCAGGACTTCCATATCTTCTCCCCACTCGTCGACGTCGACCTCAACGGCACGGTCACGCGCGACGGTGCGCTTGACCTCTATGCCGATGTGCACGATGTGAGCCTCGACCGCTTCGGCAGCAGACTGCCGTATCCGGTCAGCGGCCACGGCACGTTTGCCGGGCATATCGCGGGTACGCTGCAATCGCCTGAATTCATCGGCGTGCTCGATGCAAAGACGCTTCAACTCAACGGACAGGCGATTGAGTCTGTGCACGGCGAGATCGTCTATGGCGCAGATGTGCTGCGCGCCGAGAACATCCGCTTCAAGCAGAACGGGGGCGCCTACGCGATGAAATGCACGGCGAATCTCGAAACGCAGGAGCTTGACGGCATATTGAACGTCGAGAACGGTAACGTGCGCGCTCTCTTTGCGATTGCGAACCTCAAGAACGATATTCTCGACGGAAGACTAAACGGCACGATCCGCCTTGGGGGTACATTGGATAATCCCATGGCGGCGCTTGATGCCGTCGTCGTCGAGGGCAAGGCGGCAGGCTACGAAATTCGTGATATGGCCCTGGATATCAAGCTCGCCGACCACGTCGTGACGATCGATGAACTGCACGGCAGGCAGGGAGACGGCGTATTCGCCGCCAAAGGGCGCATCCCATTGGACGGTGCAGTGATGGATGCGCAGTTTGCCGCGAACGGCATCCCCGCCGGCATGGTCGCGAAGGCGGCAGGGGCGGACGCTGACGTGCGCGGCACAATCGATCTCGCCGTGCAGTTCGGCGGCACGCTGGAAAACCCGCTGGCGAATGCTTCCATTGAAGTGAAGAACGGCGGCGTGGGCGCGTCGACTTTCGACGATATGACGGGACTCTTGGAGCTCAAGGATGGCGTCATCGACATCGAGCAGCTTCTTGTGAGAAAAAGGCTCGGTGAGCGCGACTACAGTGCGAGTGCCAAGGGAAAGGTTCCTGTGAGAAGTCTGACGGCGACTACGGATGAGCGGCTCGCCGCGTCCGAGCAGATTAATCTTACGCTTGCACTCGACAATGCCGATCTCTCGCTTCTGCCGATTCTCTCTCCCGCCGTCGAATGGGCGATCGGTCCGACGAAGGGCAAGGTGCGTGTGACGGGGACGCTCGAAAGGCCGCAGTTTGCCGGCGAGGTCAGTCTCACGGACGGAGCACTGAAGTTCAAGGACGTCGCGACACCCGTCACGGAGATGAGGGCGCGGCTGCGCTTCTTTGGCAGCAGTATCACGCTTGAGGATTGCACGGGCAAGATGGGTACAGGCTCTTACCGCATCGCGGGCAGGACGTCGTTCGGTGGCGGCAGGTGGCGCGATTATGCGCTCGACTTTAAGGCGGACGAGCTTTCCGTCGTCAGCAGTTTCTATGACGGACCACTGACGGCAGACTTTCATATCGAAGAGGGCGAGATGTTCGGACAGAAGATGCCGAAACTCACAGGAGACATCCGTATCCATCATGCGACGCTTTCCGTTCCCTCCCTTCCCGATGCCGAGAGCACGTTGCCCAAGATGATCTTGGATGTCGGCGTGACGCTCGGCGAGCGCGTGCGCTTCTACGATCCCACGCTCTATGATATGCGCCTTTCAGGCGCTTTCCGTTACGGCGGCACGACGCAGCAGGTCGCACCTTCGGGCACGATCCTCGTCGAGCGCGGCACGATTACCTACAACAAGACGCGCTTTACGATTCGCGACGGCGAGGCATACTTCAATCAGATCGGTTCATTCTTGCCGAGCCTCACGCTCGAAGCGGAGGCTCACGTCGGCAGGGTGCGCATCTTCCTGCACTCGAAAGGTCCCATCGGCGCGATGGAAACGCACCTCAGTTCGATGCCCGAAATGAGCGAGACGGAGATCGTGAACCTCCTGACCTTTCAGACGCCCGATTTGAAAAGTTCCCAAGCACTCACATCACTTTTGACCTTCGGCCTTTCCATGACGGTTCTCAGTGAATTCGAGACGAACGTGAAGAATGCGCTCGGCCTCGATGAATTCCGTATCGCGGGCGAGGACGTGACGACGACGGACAAGGAGGCCATGAAGCCGGGCGAGGCAGCGCACGGACTCGAATACACACTGGAAGTGGGCAAGTACATCAACGACAAAGTCATGTTGCGCTACAAGCAAGGCATCGGCAACAAGGTGCGCGAATTCGGCGTGCGCTACGACTTCAACGATCGGATGAGCATCTATTGGAATCGCGACGAGGACGCTAAATCCGTCGTTGGCATCGAAGCGCGCATCAGGTTCTAATCGCGAGGAGGGGGATCATCATGAGACTTGAGGAATATTTGCAGGAACTCGAAAAGGTCGAACTCCTTGCGCCCGAGGAAGAAAAGTCCTTGTGGCAGGCCTTCAAGGAGCGCGGCGAGAGGGAGGCGAGGCAGCGCCTGATCGAGTCGTACCAGCCGCTCGTGTTCAAGACGGCGCTGCCGTGGCGCACGAGCGAGAGCATCATGGACATTATACAGGAAGGCACGGTCGGACTCATCGAGGCGGCAGAAAACTTCGACTGGAAGCGCGGCGTTGCCTTCAGTCTCTTCGCCGTCCACCGCATACGCGGCAGGATGCTGAATTTCCTGCAGAAAGAGGGCAGCCGCGATGTCACCTGCATGGATGCGCCCCGCGCCGACGGCAGGGCGCCTTGGGAACTTCTGCCCGATACAACGCCTTCCGTTGCCGAGCAGGCGGAATTGGGCTTCATGATGCGAGAGCTTCATCGGGCGCTCGCGCGTCTGCCGCAGAAGGAGCGCGTCGTCCTCGAGAGCGTGTACCTGAAGAGCGAGACGATTCCGAAGATTGCCGATGTGCTCGACGTCAGCGCCTCACACATCTACCGCTTGCAGAAGAGCGGCATACGCCGCGTGCGCGGCATGCTCTCGCGCATCATGCGCTTTTAGGGAAGGAGGGAGAGGAAGATGGCCGAGGAAAGGGAAAAGATTTGTGCGCACGTCAAGGCGGCGAAGGACTGGCTGGGGCGTGCGGAATCCTCGTTGGAAAAAGAGGAAGACGTCAAGGGCGGACTCAATCTCATGCTGGCGGAGGCGGAGCTGCAGCGTGCGCGGGAGACACGCACAGGGAAGAGCGCCGCACGTTTTTTGGCTCCGGCTCTCGCCGTGCTCCTCGTCGCAGGCGGCGTGACATTGCAAAGAAGCGCGGAACCGACGCCGGCGTCTGTCGAGAAGAGTCCCGCGTCCATCGTCAGGCAGGGAATGACTGTTCGTGAAGAACGGGAAGGGGCGGCGCCCGCCGGGCGCTCGGAGTCCGTACAGAACCCGCCCGAAGTTCGCGAGGCGAAGACGCCGCCCGCACCTTCGCAGCTGGAAGAAAGCACGGGCGCAGAGGCGAGATGGAACGCGGCGCTCGCTGAACCGCCGGCGCATCAGCCTGCCTTGGAGCGAGAAGCGGAGAAGACGGAGAAGACCTCTGCCGCCTCGCTGCCGACGGAGGACATGCAGAAGCTCATGCTCTCTGCAGGGCGCGTGCTGCGCGAATGATTCCTATAATTTGATGAATCTGCCGTTGAGCATTCGTGTCCCTCTTGACCTCGCTGACATTCATGGTTAGAATAGAAAGGACACGAAGAGCATAGGAGGTTGGAAACTTGGATATGAAGAGAACGCGAATCCTCGCCGGCGCCGTCGCACTTGCTGCGGGTTTTGCCGGCTTTTCTGCGGACGCATCTGCGGCCGTTGCCGTCGTGGGCACGATTGAGGGCGACCAGGAGATGAAGAACGCCGCCGCGGACGCCGAAGAAATCCGGCGCGTGGATGCGCAGACCGCTGCTGAAAACGCCGCTGTCGCCAAGACGCAGGTGAAGGATGCGCGCGTCGAGGCGTGGGAAGCCAAGCGCCCTGAGGAGCGCAAGCTGGAAGAGGAGGCGAAGATCGCCGATGGCAAGACCATCGTCGACATCGTCATCGAGGGCGCAGGCAAGGAGACGATGTCGACGGCTCGCGCCGCTCTCGTGCAGCGCGTAGGCGACGTGTATGATGCGAAGAAGGCGCAGAATGACCGCTCCGCCATTTTCGATACGGGATACTTCTATGACCTCTATCCGTCGTGGGAGTACGTGCCCGAGGGCGTCGTCCTCACCTATCACGTCCTGGAGAATCCTGTTCTTCATGCCGTGAAGATCGAGGGAAATACGGTCGAGAAGACGGAAGACCTTGAAAAGCTCGTCACGCTTGAGCCGGGCAAGGTGATGAACAGCCGCGAACTGCAGAAGAACGTCTCTGCCGTGCAGGAAAAGTACAGGGCGGACGGTTTCATCCTCGCCAAGATCGAGGACATGAACATCGATCCGGCGGGCGATCTCACGCTCAAGATCAACGAAGGAAAGCTTGAGGGATTCGCCGTCAAGGGCAATACGAAGACAAAGGATCGCGTCATCCTGCGCGAGATGCGCCTGAAGATCGGCGAGCCGTTCGACGTGAAGAAGGCGCGGCGCAGCATGCAGCGCATCTACAACCTCGGCTTCTTCGAGGACGTGAACATGAAGCTCAATCCGGGCGAGGCGTCCGGCTCCGTCATCCTTGAGGCGGACGTCGTCGAAAAGCGCACGGGCAACTTTGGCATCGGCGCGGGCTACAGCTCGTCGGACGGCCTCGTCGGCATGGTCAACGTCGGCGATACGAACTTCCGCGGCACGGGCGACGCCGTGAGCCTGCTCTATGAGATGAGCGGCGACGATACGGACGCGCACGGCTTCGTCTTCTCGTACCGCCGCCCGTGGCTCGACAGCAAGGAGACGGCCGCCTCCCTGCGCATCTACAACCGCACCTACGAGTATGACGATTACGATACGGAAGGCAATCTGGAAGAAGAGTACATGCGCAGGTACTCGGGCGGTGAGATCACCTTGAGCCGCCCTGTCAACGAGTATGCGACGAACTCCATTACGCTGCGCAACCGCAAGGACACTTACGAGAATCACAAGAGCAGCGGCAACAAGGGAAATCGCAGCACGCCGGCGTGGAAGTCGTGGCGCGATGCGAACTTCGGCACGACGCGCAGCATCACGCTGCAGCGCGTGACCGATACGCGCGACAACATCTACAACCCGACATCGGGCGGACGCATGAGCCTTGAGGCGGAGTTCGCCGGCTTTGGCGGCGATTTCAATTACCAGAAATTCACGGCGGAGGACAAGCGCTTCTTCAAGGTCGGCCGGGCGCAGACCGTCGCCGTGCGTGGGCAGCTCGGCTACGCGCGTGGCACGATTTCCGAGTCGAACCTCTACAAGATCGGCGGACAGGACTCCCTGCGCGGCTACCGCGACGATCAGTTCCGCGGCACGCATCTTCTGCTCGCGACGGTCGAGTACCGCTTCCCCATCGTGAAGAAGGTGCAGGGCGCCGTCTTCACTGACTGGGGCAATGCTTGGAGCGACAGGCGCTGGCCGAATACGATCAAGGGAAGTGTCGGCGTGGGGCTGCAGCTTGAGACGCCGATCGGCCCGATCCGCCTCGACTACGGCCGCGGCTCGGATGGCGGGCGCGTGCACTTCAGCGTCGGCGGCTCTTTCTGATGCTTGGGCGAAGGGCAGGGGCAGAGGCGCTCTTTGCGCTCTTCGCCCTCGCGTTCCTTTGGATGGGAGAAGGTCACGCCTTCGCTTCGGGCACGATCGCAGCGGTTCGCGCTGAGGTTGTGACCGTGGACGGCGCCGTGCCGCCTACGGTCAAGGCGCGCATGGAAAGGAGCGTCGCCGCCATCGCCGCCCAGCTCATCGAGGGCAAGCCGCTCTCCTCATACGGGGGGCGCAGGGCGACGGACGAGGCGACGATCCGCGAGGTCTTCGACAAGGTGCTCGTCGGCTACTCCGTCGCCTCCGTCGCCATCGAGCCGGGCGAGGAGGCGTGCGTCCGTGTGGCGCTCGTGCCGTGGGCGGATCGCGTCGAGAAAGTCGAGGTCGCGGTCTCGGTCGAGGGCGTCTCGCCTGCCGTTGAGAAGATGGCGAAGGAAGACATCGCGGGCGTCGACGCCGTCTTTTGCCAAAGCCTCGAAGGGCTTCCGGCGGCTGCCGCCGACTGGACGAACGGCGTCTTGAAGGAGAGTCTGAACGCCTACATGGCGGAGCATCTGCCCGAGTTTCGTGCTGACTTCGACATCGAGACGGCAAGCCGTGCGCATGTCGCGCTGACCGTCTATCCGAAGACGCCTGTCGTGCGCACGATTGATCTGGCCATGCGTTCGGATACGATCGCGAACTTCGCCCTGCTCGAAAAGCGAAGCGTCCTGCAGACGAAGGCGAACGAGATGCTCGGCGTTCCCGTCGCCTTCGTGGCACGCCACGAGACGGAGTTTGCACGGGGGATGGAGGACACGCTCGACGCATCGAGCGTGTTTCGCGCACTTGGCCTCAAGACGCATGTGACGATCGCGGCAGGGGAGCAGGCTTCGGTCATGAGCCGCAGCGACACCTCGCGCTTTCGTCTGCGCCTTGAAGGCTGGGGGGATGTCGGCAGACGCGCAGCCGACGGCAAAGACATAGCGTTTCGCGCCCATGCGGGAGCGATGTTGTCTGCAGCGGACGAGTTCTTCGTGCAGGCTGATGTGCTGCCGCAGGACTTTGGCTGGGGTTGGGAAATGGGCTATGAGAGGCGCGTCCTTCCGGCGCTTTTCGCGCACTTGCGCTATGACATGCGCGAACATGACTGGACGACGGGCATGCGTGCCAAGTTCTTGCCGCGCGTCGAGCTGCGCTGGGAGCATCGCCGCGCCGGCGGACGCTCTGAGGCAGGGCTCAGCTACCGGCTGCACGATTTTTTGCGCGTCGAGCTGGTGCGGGACTCTTCGGAGGGCTGGCTGCGCCTGATTGGCGATTTTTAAGGCCTTGGCCGTCCTCTGGGGCTTGAATCCCTGCGAGGAGTTTGCTATAATGTTTAGCGTTGGATATTTGCATAAGGAAGAATCGCGGGCAGCGTTCTTCAAAAGGGAAAAGGAGACGAAAAAATGGTAAAACTTCAAAAGACACAGGTCAAGATTTTCTGCGTGGCGCTCGCGCTTGTATTCATCGGCTCGGTCGTGGCTCTCGGACTTTCGCAGCTTGGCACGAACACGGCGTCTGCAGCGTCGTCGTCCGTCGGCGTCGTCGACTACCGCAAGGCGATGATGAGCCATCCGGACTACGCCTCGGCTTCGAACGAGATGCAGAAGGCGATGCAGGAAGCGCAGATGCGTTTCGAGGCGGACAACGCGAACAAGAGCGACGAGGAGAAGGCGAAGGCGATGCAGCAGGCACAGATGGAGCTGCAGCAGAAGGAGCAGGATCTCATCTCGGGCATTCAGAAGAAGATCGACGATGCCGTCAAGCAGGTCGCCGAGGCCAAGGGTCTTTCCGTCGTCATCGACAAGAGCGCTGTCGTCTATGGCGGTCAGGACATCACGGACGACGTCATGAAGAAGTTCAAATAAGAAATACGGATATGAGCGCGCGAGCGCATGCAGTACCGGGCGGGCTTCCTGCCCGGTATTTTTGAATGCAGGGCTTTTCGGGAGGTGGGAAAGATGCCGCAGGAAAAGACGGAAGGGCAAGGGAGCGCCTTTTGGGCAAAAAATAAAAAGGCGCTTTGCGGCGCTCTTGTCTGCGCGGTCTTTGCCGCCCTCGGCGGCGCATTCCTTCTCTTTCGAGATGTGCCGCCGCCCGCCGTTCCTGCAAAGCAGGAAGAGGGCGGCATCGGCGTCGTCGATCTGGCGCGTGCCGAGAAGGCGCATGAGGCGTATGCGCAGCTTGCGGAGCTTCAGGGGCAGCGTGCGGCGCTCGCCGCTGACATCGAGCGCCTGAGCCGGGCAAAGAGCGCCATGAAGCCGCCCGCGCTCACAGACGAGCCGTTCCGGCTTGCAGCGGAGCAGAAGGATCTGCAGCAGCGGCGCCTCATGGCGGAAGCGCAGGCGCGTGAACGGCGCAAGGCGCTTGCCGCATGGGAAGAAGAGACGAAGGAAGCCTTTCTCAAAAAAAAGAAGGCGCTCGAAGACGCCTATCAGAACCGCATCGTCAACATCGAGATGAAGATCGACAACCGCGAGGCAATGTTTCTTTCGGAAGCCGACGTCAAGGCTCTTCTCAAGGAGCTTGCAGCCTTGCGCGAGGAGCGCGGCGAACGCATACGGGCGCTCTTTGCCGCGCGCGACGAGGAGAAGCGGCGCTATCTTGACGCGCTCATCGCACGCGACGCGAAGAGCGGAAAGATAGCAGCCGCGAACGCGCAGGAAGAAGCCGCACGCCAAAAGGCGGAAGCGGAAAGGCGCAACAGCGAGGCGCTCCTGCGGGCGATGCAGGGCGTGGAGATTGACGAGATCCTGCGCCACAAGAAAGCGGCGCTCGCGGCGAAGGACGAGGAAATGCGCATCATCCGCGAACATATCCGCAAGGACATCGAGAGCAAGGCGGCGAAGCTTGCGCTGCTCCATCATCTCTCCATCGTCGTCGCGAAGGAAACGGATGAAGCCGCGGATATGCGGCGGACGGAGACGGACGCTCCCGCACTCCGCTTTTCCGTCGTTGCTCCCGCCGCGCTCGATCTGACAGAAGAATTGATTGCCGAGCTTGCGCCCGGAAATACTTAGAAAGAAGTGAAACATCATGAAGCAGAACAAGAAGCGCATGGCGCTGACCGCAGGCCTCTTCGCCGTCATGACGCTCGCAGCGGGATGCGGCAAGGCGGAGATCGGCTATGTCGATCCGAGCCGCGTCGAGAAGGAAGCTCCGGCCATCATGAGCATCGATGCCGAGATGAAATCGAAGATGGAAGAAGCGCAGCAGCAGGCGCAGGAGGAACTGAAGGCGAAGCAGGCGCAGGGTGCGCCGCCCGAGGAGCTGCAGAAGGCGCAGCAGCAGGTGATGGGCAAGATGCAGCAGACGGCGAGCATCTACGAACAGCAGAAGACGATCAAGCTGCAGACGGCTGTCGGCGAGATCGCGCGCACGAAGAAACTGGATGCCGTCCTGCCCAATCTGGAGGAGCAGAAGCTCGTTCATCTCGGCGGCACGGATATTACCGACGATGTGATCAAGGCCCTTCAGTGAGGAAAGACCATGGAAAAAACACTGGGTGAAGTCGCGCGCTTTCTGAACGGACGTCTGGCGGGCGATGAAGGCGTCATCATCACGGGCGCGACGAACATCGAAGCGGCGGGCAGGACGGAGATCACCTTCGCGGCGCCGCCCCATATCGAGGAGGCGAAGGCCTCGCAGGCAGCCGCCGTCCTCCTGCCCGAGGATGTGCAGGACTTTCCGCTGCCCGCTGTCCATGTGAAAGATCCGCGCGCCGCCTTCGCAAAGCTTTTGGAGCTTTTCACGCCGCCGCTGCATATTCCCGCGGGCGTCAGTCCTCAGGCTTTCGTGGCGAAGAGCGCCGAGGTGGCGCCGGGGGCGAAGATTCTGCCGTTTGCCGTCGTCGACGAGCATGCGAAGGTCGCGGCCGGCGCCGTCCTCTATCCGCATGCTTACGTCGGGCAGTACGCCGAAATCGGCGAGAAGAGCGTCCTCTACGCGAGCGTCACGGTGCGCGAGCGCTGCCGCGTCGGCAAGCGCTGCGTGCTTCATGCGAATTCGGTCGTCGGCTCCGACGGCTTTGGCTTCACGACGGCGAACGGCGTGCATACGAAGGTGCCGCAGGTCGGCAACGTCGTCGTCGAGGACGACGTCGAGATCGGCTCGCATGTCGGCATCGACCGCGCGACGACGGGATCGACCGTCATCGGACGCGGCACGAAGATCGACAATCTCGTCCATATCGGCCACAACTGCAAGATCGGCGAGGGAAACCTCATCGTCGCGCAGACGGGCATCTCCGGCTCGACGACGACAGGGGCGAATGTGACCTTCGGCGGGCAGGTCGGCACGGTCGGACACATCCACATCGGCGGGCATTCCGTCTACGCGGCGCGTTCAGGCATCATCGGCGACATGCCCGAGGGCGTGTTCTGCGCGGGCTTCCCCGTGCAGAGCCATCAGGAATGGCTGCGCATGCAGGCGGCGATGAAGCGTCTACCTGATCTCGTCAAGAGGGTCAAGCAGCTTGAAAGGGTGCTTCAAGAGAAGGAAGAGAAGGCATGACGTACTACCTCGTGCGCTTCTTGAGCAGCGTAGCCTGCTTGCTTCCAAGGCATTTTTGTGACCGTTTGGGGCGCGCACTGGCACTCGCTCTCTGGCCTTTTTTGCCTGTACGCAGGAAGACGCTTGCAGTCTCGCAGGTCGCCATGTGTCTTGGGACGGACGAGAGGGAATCGAAGCGCATTGCCAAAGAGAGCGCCGTGCGCTTCGGCTCCATGTTCTTCGAGGTCCTGCGTTTTCCCGTCATCGTGCGTCACATGGCGGACTACGTCGAAATCGAGGGCAGAGAGCATCTGGAGAGGATTCTCTCTCAGGGCAAGGGCGCGGTTATTGCTACGGGGCACACCGGCAACTGGGAACTCATGGGCGGCGCGCTGTCGCAGGCGGGATTTCCGCTCATTGGTGTCGCTATGCGCCAGAAAAGTGCGGCGATGGATCGCTTCATCAATGAGTATCGACGCCTTGTCGGCATGCACATCATCTACAAGACTGATGTGCGCGAAATGTTTCGCATGATGAAGGACGGATGGGTCGTCGGTCTTCTTGCTGATCAGGATACGAACCGGCACGACGGCATCGTACTCGATTTCTTCGGCAGGCCGACGAACTGTGTGCCGGGACCTGCCACGATGGCGCGTTCAGCAGGGATTGGTCTCATCCCTGGCTATATCACGCGTAGGAAGGACGGCACGCACAGGATCATCCTGCATGCGCCCATCGAGGTGCCGCGCACGAAGGACAAGCGTGCCGATATCCGCGCGGCCGAACAAGCGGTCAACCGTGTCTTGGAACAGCATATTCGAGAACACCCGGAAGAATGGTTCTGGCTGCACGATCGCTGGAAGTCGATGCGCAAGGAGTCATAGCCTGCTCCTTGCGCGAAAATGAAAAAACCTTTATAATCTAAAGAAGAATCGTAAACCGTACAGGCGGAAGGTGGCTTGTAAATTTATGAAGATCGATGCTTTGAGCTCGCAGCGCTCTGCGCTGCAAACCCTTGAGCGTGACGTCGCTGTACATGAACCCTCGCGCAGTGATGCAGACTTCGGAACGGAACTCGCCGATCAGCATGCGGCGTTCTCTGATCGTCAACTGCAGGAGATCCTGAAGAAGATAGATGATCAGGGCGCACGCCTTACAGATACGCCTACGTACGATGAACTGAAAGCGTATCGCGACCTCGTCAAGAATTTCGTCGATGAGGCGGTTGGCCGTATGTATCAGCTGCATGTGCAAGCGGGATGGGATCGTATGGGGCGGCAGAAGGTTTATACTACAGTGCGCAAGATCGACCGAAAGCTTGAGGAACTGGCGGAGAGGATCCGCACAGGGCAGACGGAAGCCTTGGACATCGCGGCGAGCCACGATGCGATTCGCGGCATGCTTATTGACCTTTATATGTGATGATGGATTCTCTCTGTTGGCAGGATGTTCTCGGGCACGAGGAAAATATCAAAAGGCTGCGGATCATGCTGCGTGACGGTCGTCTGCCCCATGCGCTCCTTTTTTCGGGGATTTCCGGCGTGGGCAAGAAGAAGGTCGCACGACTCTTGGCCGCAGCTTTGCTGTGCGGCAAGAAGGATGCGCCTTGCGGCGACTGTCCGTCGTGTCGTGCTTTTCTTGCAGGTGCGCATCCCGACTATGTCGAGGCAGCGCCCAAAAGCCGCGGCAAAGGCGTGCGCGTCCTGCGTATTGATGTTGTGCGAGAGCTTGAGAAGATGGTCGCGCGAAAGCCGCTCCTTTCGGGGCGTTTCGTCGTCCTTATTGACAATGCCGATGCGATGAATGAGCCGGCAGCGAACAGTTTTTTGAAAACTTTGGAAGAACCGCAGGGCGCGGTATTCTTTCTGCTTGTGACGGCGAAGCGGGCAGCGCTTCTGCCGACGATCCTCTCGCGCGTGCGTGACATGTACTTCGGTGCACTCGCACCCGAGACGATTCAGGAAGCGCTTCTCGCGCACGGGGTGGAAAGCGGGAAGGCGCGTTTGCTTGCCATGGCGGCAGACGGAAGCCTCCGGCACGCGCTGCTCCTTCTCGAAGAGGATGGTGTGCATCTCATAGAAGATGCGGCACGCACGCTCCTTTCACTGCAGTCGCTCGACTTGTTCAAACTTTGGGCGAAGGCGGAAGAACTTGGGGAGCTGCCGCGCGAACGCGCCGAAGACTGGCTGCTTGCATTGTCGAGACTTCTTCGCGACATGCTCGTGCTTCTCGCGGGGAGTGGAACGCTCTACTACGAGGAGAGGCGCGGGGAGTTGGCGCGTGCTCTTGCGGACTTTTCTGAGAGACGCATCCTTTCCCTGCTCAGCCTCGTGTGTGAAGCGCTCAGGCGACTCAGGAGCAACGCAAGCGCACGCCTTGTATTTGAAGGACTGCTGCTACGCCTTCGGGATGCGCAGGTAAAAAATGAATGATGTCATGTGCGGCAGAAATGAGAGCTGCGCTCTCTATAGATGAAGGAGGCAAGGGCTTGCAGACGATTGTAGGCGTTCGCTTCAAGAAAGCGGGCAAGATCTATTATTTCAACCCAGGAAGATGCGAGCTTGCGGTTGGCGACGACGTCATCGTCGAGACGGTGCGCGGCATGGAGTGTGGACACGTCGTCTTAGGGGCGCGCGAGGTGGAAGAAAATGGTTCACAGCCCTTGAAGACGGTACAGCGCAAGGCGACGGAACAGGATCTTCGCAAGGTTGAAGAAAACCATCATAAGGAAAAAGAGGCGTTCAAGGTCTGCGAGAAGAAGATCAAGGTACACGGCTTGCCGATGAAGCTCGTCGATGTCGAGTGCACGTTCGACTTGAATAAGATCATTTTTTACTTCACGGCGGACGGGCGCATTGACTTCCGTGAACTCGTCAAAGATCTGGCCTCCGTATTCCGCACGCGCATCGAACTACGGCAGATCGGAGTACGCGATGAGGCGAAGCTCATGGGCGGCATGGGATGCTGCGGCAGGCCGCTCTGCTGCTCGATGTTTCTTGGCGATTTCGAGCCGGTGTCCATCCGCATGGCGAAGGAGCAGAACCTCTCGTTGAATCCGACGAAGATCTCGGGCATTTGTGGCAGGCTCATGTGCTGCCTCAAGTACGAGTGCTCAAGCTACAAGAAGAGCTGCCCCAAACGCCACCCAAAGCCGCCGAAGCAAGGAAGTCGTGTCGCGTCGGCGGAAGGAGAAGGCAAGGTCATCTCCATCAATGCGCAGCGGCATACGGCGACGATCCTGCTCGATTCGCATAGGACGCTTGTGGCGGCATGGGAGGATGTCGTCGCCGTAGAACAGGAGGACAAGGTGTAGATGGGACGCACGGAAGGAGCGCAGGGAACGCCAACGAAGAAAACCCGGCATGCGAAAGGCACGCTCTACCTCTCGGCAACGCCCATCGGCAATCTTGAGGATATGACGTTTCGTGCCGTGAGACTTCTCAAAGAAACGCCGCTCATCGCAGCAGAGGATACGCGTCACACGCGCAAGCTTCTTGCACGCTACGACATCCACACACGTCTCGTGAGCTACCATGAGCACAACAAGTTTGAGCAGGGACCACGCCTCGTGGACTTCCTGCTCGCAGGAAACGACCTCGTCTGTGTCAGCGATGCGGGGCTTCCCGGCATCGCTGATCCCGGCAGCCACCTCGCCGCCCTGGCCATAGACGCAGGACTTGCCGTGTCTCCCCTGCCCGGCGCGAATGCCGCACTCTCAGCACTCATCTGCTCGGGGCTTGATACGCGCCGCTTTGCCTTTATTGGCTTTTTGCCGCGTACGACGACGAAGCGCGACGAGCTTCTCGCCGAAGTCGCCGCGCGAAAGGACACGCTTATTTTCTATGAAGCGCCGCACCATCTGCGGGATACGCTCAAGGCTTTGGTCAACTCTTTCGGTGGAGCGCGTCCTGCGGCGGCCGCGCGCGAGCTTACGAAACGCTATGAGGAGTTTCGGCGCGGCACACTCGCCGACCTGCTCGTACACTACAGCGAGGAGGAGCCGCGCGGCGAATTCGTCCTCATTGTTGCGGGTGCGGCAGGAGAAGAGCAGGAGGTTGCGCTGAAGGAAACGCCACAAGAGCTTGTTGCACGCTTTATGGAAGAAGGCAGAACGAAGAAGGAAGCCATGCGCGAAGCAGCGAAGTATCTCCATCTGAGCCGTCGTGACGTGTATCAGGCCTTGCTGAAAAAGTGAAGCCCGCCAATTTCCTGTCGGAGAATGGCGGGCTTCTTGGTGCTTTCTTGAGAGTTACACCGCTTCCTTTCGCAGATCCTTCGCGCACTTCCTGCAGACGTTGCGTCCTTTGAAGAGCGATACGTCGTCTGCGCTGCCGCAGAAGATGCATGTGCACGTCGGCTCGTACTTTCGGAGTACGATGCGATCCTCATCGGTGTAGATCTCCAAGGCATCGCGCTCTGCGATGCCGAGCGTGCGGCGCAGCTCGATCGGTATGACGACACGACCGAGTTCGTCGACTTTTCTGACGATTCCTGTGGCTTTCATAGCTATCTCCTCCTTAGAAGCAGGCCAGCCAACTGCGGGGAAATAGTCATTCAACGTGCAAAAGCAGGGTTGAGTGATTATTACATGTTTACAAGGAGCCCCGAGAAGTCAAGCCGAAGGCGCAGACTGATCGGTTAGGCGTCTGTAAGGCGTGAGGACATATGTACAGCGTGTTTCTTTGATGATGCCATGCAGGAATCGGAAGAAAAAGCAACGCATGTCGCTTTGTGTGACGCCTGAATATATGTCCTAAAAGTTTACAACATTTACATGAAGAAACATTTTTTGACTAAAAATGTATACTTTTTCCTTTGCTTACAGTATAGCATTTTCAAGAGAATGTTTCAAGTGAAATAATTAAGAAGAAATAATAAATCTATATGAGGGAGATATCGGGTCTTTGGTGAAGGATATGGCGAGAGCGAAAGTTTTTTGCTGCCGAATCTTCAAGGAAAGGTTGAATGTATCGGCACTTTCTCAATGTGTGGAGCTTGAAAATCTTGCATAGGAGGACAAATTTATTCTATAATAGGGAAGATATATAAATGCGGCATCATGCCGCTGAGGAGGTTTTTTGATGACAAGGAAATCATTCTACATAACGACGCCGATCTACTACCCGAGC
>ERZ773083.1583-NODE-1583-length-15242-cov-3.798249_pt1 | contig 15242 bp, 15 predicted proteins | sample MGYA00511465_ERZ773083 | MGnify/ENA primary metagenome ERZ773083 (study PRJEB29015, sample SAMEA2738001) | human oral metagenome | biome: human oral; feature: human-associated habitat; material: dental | place: China | collected 2060 ... | reverse complement strand
GTCTTTTAACGCGCGGGCTGTGATTGTAAGCGGCGACCAAGAATTTCAAGGCGAAATTCTGCACTAAATTTTAAAATTCCGCGCGCTAGGACTTGGACGGATAAATCTGCTTTAAGACCTCGGCTACGACGATCATAAAAAGAACGATAGATATTAATGCGCTAAGCAATGCGGAATAGAAGTCAACAAGGTTTGTATCCGAAATGCAAACAGCCGCAATTATTATCCCTAAATATGGCGATAGTATCCAAATCGCCACGATCGGCAAAAACAGATTGACGAAAAAATTCACAAGCCTATCAAAATCCTTTAGCTTTTTGGCAAGCACCGCGCAAACCCCGCAAAAAGATATCCACAAAAATATGAAATATACGCACTTCTGCTGTAGCCATTCTATTGGATCGTCATCCCAGACGCTAGACGTGTCAAAAATCCGCCATACCACAAAATCGCCCAAGCTCGAAATATTCATCAAGCAAAAACCCATCGAAAATGCGCAGGCTATAATTTTTAAAATAATCATCAGAGTTCCTAAAATTCTAAATTTAGCTAAAAAATTCCTCGATCAGCCGAGTCATTTCGCTCTCGGTGGCGACGTGGTTGATCTGCTCGCGAAAGCTTGCGGCATTTTCGCGCCCCTTGGAGTATTCGTGCAGATGCTTGCGAAATATCGCCACGCCGTGGCTACCGTAATGGCTAAGCATTTGAGCGAAATGATAGAGCACGACCTCTCTTTTTAGCGCGTCACTTGCCTGCTCGCCCGTTTTGATCTCGCGAAAGATCCACGGCCTGCCGATTACCGCGCGACCGATCATCAGCGCGTCTGCGCCGCTAAGGTCTCGCACTGCGGGCGCATTGGAGGAGTTTATGTCGCCGTTTGCGATCACGGGGATTTGCAGCGCGCGTTTGGCTCTTGCGATCGCGCCGTAATCCACTGCCGCGCTGTATCCGCCCGCTCTGGTACGTCCGTGAATAGCGATAAAATCAGCTCCTGCGCTTTGTACGGCGCGCGCGATATTTTCGATATCCACGGCGCCGAAGCCCAGCCGCACCTTCGCGCTCGTAAATTTTTTGTTCGAATACTTTTTTATAGTCTCGACCAAGCGCGATAGACGGGGTGGATCAAGTAACAGCGCCGAGCCGGCGCCCTGTTTTACGACTTTGGGGACGGGACAGCCGCAGTTTAGATCGATGCCGTCGATGCCGTCAAATTTATTGATGAGAAAAACCGCCTTTTTTATGATTTCCGCATCGCTGCCTGCGATCTGCACGAAAAATGGGGTTTCCGCGGCGTTTTTTTCGAGCATCTTTAGCGTCTTTTCGCCCTCGAAAACAAGGGCGTTTGCGCTTATCATCTCGCTTACGGTCGCGTCACAGCCGAATTTTTTCACTACGCCCCGCAGTGGCGGATCCGAAAAGCCCGCCAAAGGCGCCAAAAATAGAGGGTCTCTTTTAAAAAAATCTTTTGTCATTTTAAATTTCTTATTTTGATTTCGTTTGAATTTAAACCTTTAAATTTAACGCCGCAGCGCTTGCAGCGGATTTTGCCGCGAGCTTTAAAATTTAAATTTCATAGGCTGCGGTATTCGCATTTAGGCGCGAATTTTATTTTTAAGCTTAGCTAATTTACATGGCGGCAAAAACGGCAGCAAGGATGATCGCCACTAAATTTTATTTGCGCGGCAAACCTGGCAAGCAGCTTGCAAAACGCCGCGCGGATTTTAAAATTTCATCACTTTTATTCGGCTAGCAAGTCTTGCGCTTTACGTTTAAATTTTAAATTTCGTAGCATAAATACAAAACCCGTTTATACGCGCACTACGCAAGCAAATCTTTTAAATTTTACCGCTTGCGCGCATTGATTTTTCGATAAATTTTGAAATTTCAAATTTGCGCGAGTTGGAATTTTATCCGCACTTTAAATTTTATCGCGCAGGCTGTGTTTAATAGCCACAAAGAACTTAAAAGCAATCTCTCTTACCCGCATAAAACGAACTCGTAAAATTACCGAGCTAAAATAACAGCGACGCAGGAACGTTTTTGCCGTTGTCACGCAAAAATAACAGAATTTTAAACTTCTCAAACTCGTCGCCGTCGGCAAGGCTTAGCTGCTCTCTAAACTCGTCGATCATGCCAAGCTCATATAACGCGTACAGATATGCCTCACTCGCTTCTTGATTCTCGTTTTTGAGCCGCTCGAAAAAGGCTTTGTATTGCTCTGGAGCGAGATGATTTTTTAGCTTTTTAGCAAAGCCGATAAAATCCTGCTCGCTAAATTTTTCATTATTTACAAGATCGAAAAGCTCCTCGCTACTGATCTCAAAGCTCGCGTCATTCACCGCGCGATCCACTAAAATATTTACCTCGGCTATATCTTGAGGAATTTTATAGGCCTTGATCTTATCGTAGCTTCCTTTGGCAAGCGCTACGGCATAGGCTTTTTTAGTGATATTTTCGCTATAAACGCCCTTGGTTTTTAAAATTTCATACGCATACGCAGGCTCAGCGTCGAGGCGGTTGAGCTCGTTTTGCAAAAATAGTCCGTTATCTTTAGGAAGTTTATATTTTCGCAGATCCGCCACTTCGCCGTTTTTAACCTTCTCAATAACACCTATGACCTCTTTTAGATCCTCATTTTTGACATCTATGCCAGTGCTATCGTACCACGGAGATAAAATTTTAGTAAGCTCGCTTGGGTCTTTAAAATACTCGGTTTTAAAGTCTTTATTGGTATCAAGACCCAGCAAAACCTCTTTACTCATCGCATCGTACGCGCTTAGGTCCTTTGCGATCGCCCTTTTTGTGCGGTAAAAAGCAAAGCTATGAAAAACGATATGAAAAATCGCCAAAATCATATATAAAATTAACGGCAGTACGATCCACACCGCCACAGGAAGCGTAAGCGTAAAACCGAAAAGCCCCAGTGTATAGCTACTGCTTTGCTGCGTAAAAACTAAAATCGCGACGATTGCGATATAGACGATCGAATATAAAAAGAATTGCTTGGTTTTCATAGCTAACTCCTATTTTGCTTTTCCGCCTGTTCCTTGCACGAAATGCACAATCTCGCCTCCGGATTTACTTTAAGACGCTCTAAGCTTATCTGCTCACCGCAGCTTTCGCAAAGCCCATAAGTGCCGTTTTCGATACGTTTAAGCGCACTTTCAATCTCTAAAAACGCCTTTTGTTGATTAACATTGAGCGAGTATTCGATGCTTAAATCCGTATTCATGCTCGCTACGTCAAAATCATCCGCAGCTTTATTTTCGCGCAATTCCGAAATTTCATTTACAGAGCTATTAATATTGGCGATGAGTTGCTCTCTTTTTTCTTCTAAAATTTTCTTGTAAAATTTCAACTCGTTTTTCTTCATTACTTCCCTTTATTTGTGATATGGATGGTTTGCGTTAATACACAGTGCGCGAAAAATTTGCTCAAAGAGCAAAAGTTTAGCGATTTTGTGCGCTAACGTAAGCCTACTAAGACTGATTATTTTATCGGCTTTTGCCTTAAAATTTTCACTAAGCCCGTAAGCGCCACCGATGAAAAATGACACGCTACTTTTATCCTTTAGCATACTCGCAAATTCCACGCTATCTAGCTCCTGTCCGCGCTCATCCAAAGCTACGACGTATCCGCTAAGGCGCGGTAGATAAGCTTCATCATACGCCTTAAGCGCTAGCTCAGCAGATGTGCTTTGAGCGCGAGCGATATTAGCGTTAAAAAATATATCATCTCGCACCGCGGCAAATTTAGTCGCCATTTTTTTATAATCGCTTATCGCGCCTGCGAACTCGTCCGTGCCCTTTTGGATGGAATTTACCGTTATCTGCACTACTCTTCGCTTCCCTCTTCGTGCAGCGACTTATCGCTCATATCGTCAATCTGCACGGCGTTTTTGCTAAGCACGTTGATTATATCGCTTAGATACTGCCTCATCTCAGCTCTAGGCACGATCGCATCAATTAGTCCGTGCTCAAGCAGAAATTCCGATCTTTGAAAGCCCTCCGGCAGATCCGCGCCTATGGTTTGCTTGATAACGCGCTGTCCGGCAAAGCCAATGAGAGCGCCGGGCTCTGCGATGATAATATCTCCCAGCCATGCAAACGACGCGCTCACGCCGCCCATTGTAGGATCGGTAAGAACGGAGATGAATGGAATTTTATGCTCGGATAAAATTTTAAGCGCGGCGGAGGTTTTGCTCATTTGCATTAGCGAAAAGGTGCTTTCTTGCATCCTTGCGCCACCACTTGCGCTTACGATGATTAGCGGCTCGTTTTTATCCAGACTGCGTTTTACGGCGCGGACGATCTTTTCGCCCTCCACGGAGCCCAGGCTTCCGCCCATGAAGTTAAAATCAAACACCACGAGCTGAATTTTTTGGCGACTTATAGCGCCCTCGCCCGCGATCACCGCACTAAACCTGCCGGTTTTTTCCTTGCTCTCGGAGATGCGCTTTTTGTAGGATTTTTTATCGACGAATTTTAGTGGATCGACGGGCTGCAAATTTTTATCGAACTCCACGAACGAGCCCTCGTCGCAGATCAGATCGATGCGAGCCTGCGCGTCAAAACGAAGGTGATAGTTACACTTGGGGCAAACGCTATGATTTTGCTCGACCTCTTTGCTATACATCAGTGCGCCACATCCCGGGCACTTTATCCAGTGCGTAGGAGCTTCGCTCGGCGCAGGTTGCGTCCTACGTATTTTTGAAAATAGATCTCCAAAATTCATATGATTTCCTTTAAATTCTATGAAATGAAACTTCTGATTATAACCTAAAATTCTTTATTTAAATTTATATGTGAATTTCGCTAAAATAGGAAAATGCAAGGATTTATATTAAAAACGACCAAGGTTAGGGATGAGGACTGCATCGTAGATGTGCTGAGCGAAAGTGCGCTCGTGCGTGCGTATCGCTTCTACGGCGCGCGCCACTCAAACATTATCCAGGGCTATAAAATCGATTTCGAGCTCTCGCAAAATCAAAACTTCCTCCCTCGTCTTAGCGGTGTGATGCATCTAGGATACGCGTGGCTCGGAAACCGCGAGAAGCTGCTATTTTGGCAGCAATTTATGCGGCTTTTACACGCGCATCTAAAAGATGCCGAGCATCTGGATAAATTCTATTACGAGCTGCTAAACCGCGCTGCTGTGCGCTTTGGCAAACAAAATCCGCGCCGCATAATCGTAGAAAGCTACGCCGAAATTTTAAAATTTGAGGGGCGGTTGCACGACGAGCCGTATTGTTTTTTATGCGACGAAGAAATTTTAGAAAATATCGCGCTATGCCGCGGCTTTTTGCCCGCGCACGAGCTTTGCGCGCAAAGAGCGGGCTTTGCGCAGGATGAAATTTTAGAATTTTTACGAAGCAAAAAGACACTAAATTTAAACGACGAAACGGTAGGATATCTTTACGACATTGTAGCAGAGGGATTTTAATCTCAAAAAAAGCAAACTAGTACGGAATTTTAAAATACATAATCTAATCAAATTTTAAAATTTAAATTTTCTAAATTCTATCTTTTCGTTGAAAATCGACATCGTGCGTTGCAGGTTGCTTATATCTTTTTGCATCGTCTGCATAAAATAATCTCTCAGCTGCAGATACTCCTCTTTATTTGCCATCAAGATATTTAGTATCTCGACCTCAGCGTTTTCCTTATAAAGCACGAGCTGATCGTGAAGACCGAAAAAGCCGAGGCTGCCGTTAAGCAGATGCATATAGGCTTTGGTAGTTAAAATAGAAAAGCAAAAAGTAAAAATTATCGCCACGCCATTGATCGGCTCTCCCGTCGTATAGCAGCCGAGCAAAAACCAAAGAACAAGAAAGACCTTTATATAAATAGGTATTTTTTGCTTCCAGCTCCATCTCCAGTCAAAGCTTAAAGCCATAGCGCCGATTGTATTTATCTCGAACGTTTTACGAATCTTATTTTTATTGTAATATAAAATTTTATCGTTATAAAACACGAAGTATGCGCCGTCTCTATTCATAAAATTTGTTACGAATATTACCAAGACCAAAGGAAGGAGGCGAAACATTTTAATGCTTATGGGATTTACAATAGTGGCAAATGCAAGCGCTATTAACAAGCCTACCATAGTAGGAATTATAGAGTATTTCATATAGTCATAATAAGTATGATCTTTGATGATTATCGGCTCTTTGTCGTAATCTCTAGCCTTGGAATTCTGCGGTAAGACGCCGCTGTCATCGGATATAAAATTTTGCTGCTCTATGTTGTTTACACAGGCGGAATTCTGATCCGCTTCGGCTTCTAAATTTAAAGCGTCAGGAGCGGAATTCGGTGCTTTAGAATTCAGAGATTCGAAATTCGGAGGTTCAGAATTCAGGATTTCAAAATTCGAGGCTTCGAAATTTAAGGTTCTAAAATTAGAAGCTTCAAAATTTGAGACTTCGGAATTCGAGATTTCGGAATTTTGAGCTTTGAAATTCGAGACTCCAAAATTCGATGTTCCAGAATTTTCGCCGTTAGAATTTTGTTCTAAGCCTTGCTTAGGCTCTTGATGCCGCTTTTGTAGTAGCTTTCTTAATTCATCTAGCCTGCTTTGATCCATTCTTGCCCCCGGTAAGACGTTTCAACCTCGCTTATTTTTGCTTGCGCTCTTCATCGCCGCTAGCTCCTGCGCCAAAAATTCCCCCGTGTAGCTACCTGTCTTTTTAAAATCTTTCGCGAGCTTTTCTGGGGTGCCGCAAGCGACGATCTGTCCGCCGCCCTCGCCGCCTTCGGGCCCCATGTCGATGATGTAATCGCAGTTTTTGATGACGTCCAGATTGTGCTCGATCACAAAGACGGAATTTCCCAGATCGACCAAATGGTGCAGCACCGCCACCAGGCGATCTACGTCTGCAAAATGTAGCCCCGTCGTGGGTTCGTCCAGGATATATAGCGTATTGCCCGTGTCGGTGCGGCTTAGCTCCTTGGCGAGCTTGACGCGCTGTGCCTCGCCGCCGCTAAGCGTCGTGGCGGGCTGTCCGAGCGAAACGTAGCCGAGCCCGACGTCCGCGAGCGTTTTTAGCTTTTGATAAATTTTAGGCACGGCTTTGAAAAACTCGAGCGCCTCGTCGATACTCATCGCCAAAACGTCGGCTATGCTTTTGTTTTTGTATAGAATTTCAAGCGTCTGCGCGTTGTATCTCGTGCCGTGGCAGACGTCGCAGACGACGCTGATATCGGGCAGGAAGTGCATCTCGATCGTGATCTCGCCCTCGCCCGCGCATTTTTCGCAGCGCCCGCCCTTGACGTTGAAGCTGAAGCGCCCGATCTTGTATCCGCGCAGCTGCGCTTCTTTCGTCGCGGCAAAAAGCGCGCGGATCTCGTCCATCACCCCCGTGTAGGTCGCGGGATTGCTGCGCGGGGTGCGTCCGATCGGGGTTTGATCCAGATAGATCACTTTATCCAGGCTCTCAAGCCCCGAAATTTTAGCGTTCTTTACCGCGTGCACCTTTCTGGCGCGATTTAGCTCCTCAAGTGCCGTCGGCAGGATGGTTTGCAGCACCAAGGAGCTCTTGCCGCTGCCGCTAACGCCCGTGATGCCGACTAAATTTCGCAGCGGAAATTTTGCGCAAAGGCCGTGGATGTTATTGATATTTACGTTTTTGATGCTTAGCCAAAGCTCCTGCTTACGGTGCTTTTGGTAGTTTATCTCCTTTTGGTTATTTAGATACAGCGCGGTTTGCGTATTGCTTTTAAGCAGATGCGCGACGTCTCCTGCGAATACGACCTCGCCGCCTAAATTGCCTGCCCCAGGGCCGATATCTACGACGAAGTCCGCCGCCTCGATCGTCTTTTTATCGTGCTCGACGACGATTACGGAATTTCCCTTTTCCTGTAAGCTTCGTAGCGTCTTGATGAGCTTTTGCGTATCGCGCTCGTGAAGCCCGATGCTAGGCTCGTCGAGCACATACATCACGCCGCTAAGACCAGAGCCGATCTGGCTTGCGATACGGATACGCTGCGCCTCGCCGCCGCTGATGGTGCGCGCATCGCGCCCCAGCGTGAGGTATCCAAGCCCCACATCCTTTAAGAAAAACAGCCGCTCGTTGATCTCTTTTAGGATTGGCGCAGCGATCTGCGCGTCCTTTTCGCTTAAATTTGAAAACCGCTTCTCGTCGCTGAAAAATTCCACGCAGTCTGAGATACTCATATTTATCACGTCGCCGATACCCTTGTCTGCGACCTTTACGGCTAGGCTTTCGGGGCGCAGGCGCAGTCCGCCGCAGTCGGGGCAAATTTTTTCGCTCATATAATCGTCCAGATCGCTTTCGTTTTTGAGCAGATCGTAGGCATATTTGATCGCGCCCTCAAATTTACGCACGAGTTTATGTTTTTTCCAGTAAAAATCGATCTCTTTGACGCTGCCGTAGAGGATCAGCTTTTTTTGCTCCTCACTTAAATTTGCATACGGAATTTTGACGTTTATGCCGTTTGCTTCGCAAAATCCGAGTAAAAATTTATAGTAATAGCTCTTGTTAAAGCCCGACATCACTTTAATCGCGCCGCCCTCGATCGAGGCGTTTTCGTTGATGATCTTGCCCAGATCGAGGCTAAATTTTATCCCCAGCCCGTCGCAGCTCTCGCACGCGCCCTTTGGGGAGTTGAAGCTAAACGCGAGCGGCTCGAGCGGCTTGAATGAAATTTTACAATCAAAGCACGCCATATGCTCGCTGTAGTGGATCAGGCTCTGCGCGAGCCCCAGCTCGGCGGCGTTTGCGATCTCCACCTCAAGCTCGCCGAAGCTGAGCTTGAGCGCCTTTTCGACGTCGCTTGCGATACGGATGGAATTTTCCTCGTCGATGGTCGTGCGGTCGATGATGACCTTGATCGAGTGCTTTTTCGTCTTGCTCAGCTCGATCTCCTCGTCCAGCCGCACCAGCACGCCGTCGATCTGAGCGCGCACATAGCCCTGCTCGCGTAGGCTCTGTAGCATATCGGCGAAACTGCCCTTTTTCTCGCGCACCAAGGGCGCTCCCAAAATCACCTTCGCGCCACTCGGCAGCTTCATAATCTCGGCGATGATGTCGCTGGAGCTCATCTTTGAGATCGGCTTGCCGCATTTGTGGCAGTGCTGCACCCCTACGCGCGCATATAAGAGGCGCAGATAGTCATAAATTTCGGTGATCGTGCCCACCGTAGAGCGCGGGTTTTTCGACGTCGTTTTTTGATCGATCGCGATCGCAGGCGTCAGACCGTCGATCTTATCGACGTCGGGCTTGCCTACGCGGTCTAAAAATTGCCTCGCGTAGCTGCTTAGGCTCTCGACGTATCTGCGCTGCCCCTCGGCATATAGCGTATCAAACGCCAACGTGCTCTTGCCGCTGCCGCTAAGACCGGTAAAAACGACGAGTTTGTCCTTTGGAATTTGCAAATTTATATTTTTCAGATTGTGTTCGCGCGCGCCAGTGATGGTGATGAGATCGTTCATTTTCGCCCTTTTGTGCAAATTAATCTTACATTATAGCTCAAATTGTTAAAATGCGGTTTTAACAAAGGCGGCAAATGATACTGATCTGTACGGCTTTGCGCTGCGAAGCCCAAGCGATAATCGAGAGTTTTAAACTTACGCGCAGCGGCGATCTGTTCGCAGGCGAGCAGATGCTTCTATACATCTGCGGCGTGAGGTTTGGAGCTAAATTTAAAGCGGGCGCTGCAGGCGGCATAGAAATAGAATTTAAGAGCGAACCCGGCGCGGAATTTGTTCGCCGTGCCGATGCAGACGCGGAATTCGGGCGTGAGCTTCGCAAGGATCGGCGCGGCGCGGACGTGGAATTTGAGCACCGTTCGGATGCGGGCGCGCTCTGCGGCGGCGGCACAGAAGCAGGCTCCGCGCAAAATGCGACTGAAGATTTTGAAATTTTAGATCTTGGCTGCGCGCAAAATTCAGAGCGCTTCGGCGAAATTTTACTTTCGCGGCGCGTGGACTTTGCGCTAAACATAGGAGTCTGCGGCTGCGAGGATACAAACGTGCAAATCGGCGAGGCGTTTTACTTTGACGGCACGACAGCGCAGGAATTTTACGGCGAGGACGGATCGAAATTTTATCGCTCGCAGGTTGGGGAACACAGCGAGCAGGCTCTAAAATTTCAAAACGTTTGCGAGCGGGAATTTTGCGGCGCGAGTTTAGACGGCAAGCTGCGAGCAAATTTAATCTGCGTGAGCGAGCCTAAAATTTTAAACGCAACGGAGTGGACTGATGTAAAAAATATCGCAGCGATCGAAGCGTGCGGCGAAATAAACGCACAAGCCCTAACGCAAGAGGCAAACGACGCGGCAGATACAAAAAATTTCACGCGCGACGCGACGCGGGCTGAAATACAAAGCTTAACGCAAGTCAAGGCGCAAAATTTATCGAGCGTAAAACCCTCACAAATCGCGGTAGGTGAGTGCAGCGCTGCGACAAATACCGCAGCGCGCGCAGCACAAAATACGCCGTGCACGGCAAAGGGCGCTACTTGCGGGTGCACAAATCACTACGTTACGCTTTACGATATGGAGAGCGCGCTTTTTGTTAATGCTTGCAAGCGCGCGGGCGTGCCGTGGGCGATGATGAAGATCGTAAGCGATCATCTGCGCGGCGAGCGGCTTAGTAAAAGCTTCGTCTATGAACTCATAAAGGCGCGCCTGCCGCAAATCCGCACCGCGATAAAGGGCAAAATTTAACTACTAGAGCGTATGCAAAAAACCGAGCCGAGAGATAAAATTTTGGCTTCATATGCCGAATACGACGCGGAATTAGAAAGTATTGCATAGTTACAGGAGAAACGATGAAAATAAAAGGCTCTTATCTATGTTTCGCCCTCTTGGCATGCGCGTGCGTCGCGGCTTGCGCGTATGCCGTGGCGGATTTGTTCGCGGATCTGCCCTCTTTGGTCTTTTTAGCTCTTTTGCTCGCATTTGCCTGTATCGGGCTATGGCCAAAAGACGCTCTAATAGGCGCGCGCTACCTATTTTACTGCGTCTGCGTGCAGCTACTTTTTGCAGCGGCCATATTCGCCGTTCATAAATTCCCCGCCATGGCGCAGTTCGTGCGCAGTGCAGAGATAGGCATCGACGGCGTGCCGCTAGGTATCGCTCTGCTCGTGCTGCCCGCGTTTTTCTGCGCCCTGCCGTATTACTACCGAACGGGCGTCAAAAAAATCCCGCAAAAGCTCATACTCGGCGGAATTTTGATCCTAAACGTCGCTATTACGCTAGCTTACGCTCTCTATTTCGAGCGACTATTCTGCGGCGCGATCTGAAATTTCAACGATTTTCAGTGACGGCGCGCGAAATTTAAGTATAATTTGCAAAATTTAAACGAAGCGGAGCAAGATGACGGAGGCGAAAAAGGAGCTAGGTGCGCAGTTTGGCGTGAATCTGGACGAGCGATCGAGCGCGTTTTTAGGCGCGCTATTTGAGAAATTTCACTTTTCATTTCAGCAACGAAAGCAGCTTGCGGAGTTTGCGAGCGATTTTGAGGCGTGGGACGAGACGCCCGTTTATGAGCTGCTTGCGGATGGGCAGTGCGGGCTAAATTTTAATAAAGCCAAATTTAATAAAGCGGGGAAAGTCCCGAGCGGCGAGCAAATTTTTAATTTCGTGCGCGAAGCCTGGCTTGAGCTAAAGTCTCGCCCGCACTCGTACGCGAGCTTCAAAAGCGATTACGCGCCGAAAAAATTTGAAATTTCCTCCTTTCGCGCAGACCGTATCGCTTTGGGCCGCTGTCCGGTAGCGAGCGAAAACACGCGCTGCTGCAATCTGCTGACGCTAGATGCGGTCAATTCGTGCGGCTTTGACTGCTCGTATTGCGCGATCGGCTCATTTTACAAGCACGGGAAAATCGGCTTTGACGAGAATTTTGCGGCAAATTTAGCGCGGCTGCGGCTCGATCCCGCGCGTAGCTACCACATCGGCACAGGGCAGAGCTCCGACTCGCTCATGTGGGGCGATCGCTTCGGCATTTTAAGCGCGCTATGCGATTTTGCGGCGCGGCATCAAAACGTGATTTTGGAGCTTAAAAGCAAGTCGAACAATATCCGGTTTTTCCTGCAGCGCGAGATCCCGCGCAACCTCATCGTTACATTTTCGCTAAATACGCCCGCGATCATTGCGAACGAGGAGCATCTAAGCGCGAGCCTGGATGCGCGGCTGGCTGCAGCCGAAGCGCTCGCGGCGCGCGGCATTTTGGTGGGCTTTCACCTCCACCCGATGGTTTGGTACGAGGGGTGGCAAAGCGATTACGGCGCGCTTTTTGAGCAGCTGCTGCGCCACTTTGATCCAAGCGGCGTCGCGATGGTCTCGCTCGGCACGCTTACCTTCATCAAACCCGTCGTCAAGAAGCTACGCTCGCGCGGGCTGCGGAGCAAAATTTTACAGATGCCCCTTACGGACGCGAACGGCAAGCTCTCATACCCGCTGCAGATCAAGCGCGAGCTTTTTAAATTTGCCGCGGACGCGCTTTCGCCGTGGCGCGAGTGGGTGTTTTTCTACCTCTGCATGGAGGATGCGAGCCTGTGGCGCGAGGTTTTGGGGCACGAGTACGAAAGCAATGACGCGTTTGAGGAGGCGATGAAAGCGGCGTATTTCGCAAAGATATGGCGGCGCTAGACGCGCTGTTTGTCGCAGACGTCGCGGCCTGTGCCGGCTCGCATGCGGTGCCGAGGATACAGCGCGAAATTTGCGGCGAGCGAGCGATTAAAATTTAGCGGCACACCCGGCTTTATAAAATTAAATTTTATAAATCGTGCGGGGCGGGTACAGCGAACGGCGATGAAATTTTACAAAACGCTCGCACAGCAAAATGCCGCGGGCTAAATTTAAAATTTTACCGCGCAGGTCGGCGGCGCGGATTGTTCAGACCGCGCAAATTTGGCGGCAAATACAGCGGGTAATAAATTTAGCGCAGCGAAATTTGTATAGTGCGCTAAGCTTAACGCGCCGAAGCGGCATTAAAATTTAAAGGAGAAAAGATGAAAGCATTGATCACGGGCGCAAGCGGCGGTATCGGCAGCGCGGTTGCGGAGCTTTTGCGGCAAAACGGCTATGAAATTTTAACGCTAAGCTCGCGCTTTGAGGATACGTACGCGCTAGCGAAGGAGTGCCGCGCGCTGGCTGCGGCGTGTGAGATTGACGCACTGATTTTATGCGCGGGTACGGCGAAATTTGCGCCGCTTGAGGCGATGAGCGAGAGCGAAATTTTAAAAATTTTAAACGTAAATCTTGCCGCAAATATCATCATCACGCGCACGCTTTTGCCGAATTTAAAGCGCAACCGCGCCCATATCATCGGCATTAGCTCGATCGAGGCGCTGCGATCTAGCCGCTTTAGCGCGGTTTATAGCGCGAGCAAGGCGGGGTTGCGGGCGTTTCTGCTCTGCCTTTTTGAGGAGGCGCGCAAGCAGATCAGAGTAAGCTGCATCAACCCTGACATCACCAAAACGCCGTTTTACGAGGATTTGGGCTTCGAGCCTGCAGATGATGAAGCAAGCTTCGTGGATGCGGGGGAGATCGCAAATTTCACGCTGCAAATTCTGCGCACGAAGTCCAACGTAAGCGAGTTTACGATCCGCCCGCAGATCGTAAATCTGCGGAAAAAATCAAAATTTAATCGCGAAGGGGGCGAGCTTGAAAATCGGTAAAAGTCATGTTTTTGTGCTAGCTGTGGCGCTTATTATTATTTATGCCGCGTTTGTAAGCGGTAGCGGCGGGTATTGTAGCGCGAGAGAATTTTTTTCAGGCAGGCATGATGAGGAAGATGATGCCTGCATCGCTAAGCTGATAAAGCGCGCAGACGACGGAAATAGTTTTACAGAAAGTAGGCTTAGATACCCAACTATGGAATATATCAAGCGAGTGTGCGAAAAGGGAGTGGAAAGCTTGGGTGAGCGAGAAAGATTTTATTTCGAGCGTTATAGTAAAGATCGTTGTAGTGCTTGGGGCTTTAAAACGCCTAAATCAAAAGACGGCGAAGCAAATACGACGAGCAGCGATACGAACGCAACGGACGGCGAGGGAAATTTAACGCGCAAAGGTACGAATACGATCCGCAATGAAGCAGGCGCGATCAAACGCGATATAAATTCTACGGGAGGATTAGATGCCGGACAATAAAGCGAGCTTGAAAGCTAGTAAAAGTCAAATTTTTTTGTTAATCGTAGGGGTTGTTATTCTGTGCGCCCTATATATAAACAACAGTGGCGCGTATTGCAACATTTGGGAATCTTTTTTAAACAACAAGGGCGAAGAGGATGATGCCTGTATAGCCAAGCTGATAAAGCGCGCGGATGCTGGCGACGATCACGCGTTAAATCGACTAATGTATCCGAGTCAGGCATATATCAAGCGCACATGCGAAAAGGGAGTAGAAAACTTGAGCGAGCGTGAGAGATATTATTTCCAAGGTTTCGGCGGAGATCGCTGCGAGATTTGGGGCTTTAAAACGCCCAAATCAAAGGGCGGAAAAGCAGGTACGACGAGCGGCGGCGGTAATTTAGCGCGAGGCGATGCAAACGCAACGGACGGCGAGGGAAATTTAACGAGCGGTGAGAGAAACAACGTCGAAGCCGGCACTACGGGCAACAAGGCGGACAAGACGAAGCGCGAAGGAAATTCTACGGAATAGCAAAATGCTGAGCGATAAGATTAGCCTTGAGGGCGATATCGTAAATTTTATGCCGTTGGTCAAATCTATGAAAAAATGAGTTAAAATTTATTACTCAAGGAAAAACATGGTAAAAAAGAGATCTTTAAAAATAAAAGGAAGCATATCGATTGTCATAATCCTGCTTTGGGTTTATTTTTTGATTACGACGCTGGGCGGTGATAGATACTGCGGCATATGGGATTATATCGCAAATAGTGAAGAGGATGACGCCTGCATCGCCAAGCTGATAAAGCGCGCAGATGAGGGTAGTGAATTAGCGCTCAATCGGCTTAGATACCCTAGCAAGGCGTATATCAAGCGCGTATGCGAAAGGGGAGTGGAAAACTTAAGTGAGCGAGAGAGATATTATTTCGAGCGTTTAGGCGTAGATCGTTGCGAAGCTTTAAATTTTAAAGATAACGAAGCAAATACGACGAGCGGCGGCGGTAATTTAGCACGAGGCGATACGAACGCGACGGACGGCGAGAGAAATTTAATGCGCGCCGAGGCAAACAACGGCAAATCTGACACTGCGGACAGCAAGGCGGACAAGACGAAGCGCAAAGGAAATTCTACGGAAGAACAAAATGCTGGGC
>ERZ773083.1580-NODE-1580-length-15258-cov-14.160626_pt1 | contig 15258 bp, 18 predicted proteins | sample MGYA00511465_ERZ773083 | MGnify/ENA primary metagenome ERZ773083 (study PRJEB29015, sample SAMEA2738001) | human oral metagenome | biome: human oral; feature: human-associated habitat; material: dental | place: China | collected 2060 ... | reverse complement strand
ACCGTGAACGTATCCAGATTTTTGAAGGTGTTGTTATCGCACGTAAAGGTGCTGGTATCTCAGAAAACTACACAGTTCGTAAAATCTCTAACGGTGTAGGTGTTGAGCGTATCTTCCCAATCCACACTCCACGTGTTGAAAAGATCGAAGTTGTTCGTTACGGTAAAGTACGTCGTGCGAAATTGTACTACTTGCGTGCTCTTCAAGGTAAAGCAGCTCGTATCAAAGAAATCCGTCGTTAATTCGACTAAAAAACTCTGCTTACCCAGCAGGGTTTTTCTCTAGCTCCCTTAGTTCAATGGATATAACAACTCCCTCCTAAGGAGTAGTTGCAGGTTCGATTCCTGCAGGGGGCATTTTGGGAAGTGTAAAGAAAAGCAAAGAATATACAAAGTGTTTATTTAAAGGCGATCATCACAATTTAGTTTTTAAAAATAATTTAGTATTTTTTATTTCTTTGACCAAACCATGACCAAAATTCAATGAATATAGAGTAAAGTAGATCAGGAATCTGGTCTATTTTGTTTTGTAAAAATAGTGTCGAGCGCATTAAAAACAGAGCGGATAATTTGAGTTATAATTTGCTATATGTTTTTCTTTGTTAATGGTATAATGTAAAATATATAGAGTTATTTATCGAGGTTAGAATTTGGCAAACAATAAAAAGACTGAGTCATTAGGTGTTTCACATCTTTCAACATTCATAGATAGGCATGAGTTGCTTCAATCTTATTTTGATAGAAATGATAAAACTCCAGCGTGGGATGGAGAAATTCATGTTCTTAAATCAGCTAGTGAGAAGAAAAGCGAAATACTCGGTAAAGTCCCTGTTCAAATTAAAGCTACTAGACAAAAAAAGGATGTACTAAAATCATTCTCATTAGATATAAGTGATCTAGAACTATATAAATCAAATGGTGGTGTGGTTTTATTCGTAGTTAGGTTGAATGAGGATAATGGTTTAAGAGATATTTACTATAAGTCATTACCTCCTCTTTCTATAAAGAATTTGCTCAAAAAGAGTAAATTAAAAAATAAATCTACAAATAATAAGAAACTTTCCATACAGATTTTTAAACTGGATGAGAAAAAAGTGTATCCAATGTTATTGGATTTTATAAACAATAGTCAGAAGCAGTATAGTTTCATAAATGTTGAAGGAATTTCGGTTGAGGACATCCCTGAAGATAAAACTCTTAAATTCTACTTTTATGGTCAGGAAAAAGAAGAAATTTTTAACTATCAGGAAGAACATGATCTCTTTTTTTATTATTTAGATCCTATAACTGGTATAGAAATACCTCTTGAAAACACAATAAAAATTGTAGAAACTGAAGAAGAAACTGATTTAATTATAAAAATAGGCGATTATGTTTTTCAAGACGTAAAAAGACATCGTTTTCCTGATGGGAGTGTACAGCTTCATTTTGGTGAAGGTTTTAGAATGTCTTTTGATACAAAGAAGAAACAATTCAAATTTAACTATACTAGACCGAATATGCTGTCCCAATCTATAAAGTGTACTCAGGCATTTCAAGAGCTAGGAAAAATCGGATATTTTACCCTTAATGGAAATAAGATAGAATTAGATGAACGGTCAAAAATGGATATTACTTCACTTGATTTAGAGGCTGATATAAAGGGATTGTTAAAAATTTCTAACTTTATGGAAAAAATGGGTATACAAAAAGATGTTGATTTAGATTTCTTTGATGAACAATCTCAAAGAAATCTAAATATTCTTCATTCAGGTCTTGTCTTAAAAAAGAAAGTTGCTTTAAATTATAATGAATCGAAATTACTTCACCTAAACATTGCTAACATCCACATTATAACTTTATATAGTTTTTTGTCAGATAAAAATGGAACTATGATAGACATTTTTACTGAAACTCCTTGGTGCAGGGAAGGAGAAACTGAAGATGGTGATTATGCCGACATTTCAATTTTTGAAGTACTTGATCCCAAAGATTGGCTAAAAATTGATAATTGTAAAATTGATTCGGTTATTGCCTCATTTCAAAGATTAGTAGATAATAATCTGAAATTTCAAGGCGCTGACCGTACTATTATAAAAATAGTTATCGCTGCAGACATGGCAGAAGATGTGTCTAAAAGAGAGTTGCTACTTAATTGGGCTCAATGTCTTTCAGAATGGAATCTAAAGCAATTCAAAGATAGTGAGATATCCATTATAAATGACCTTCAAATTAAATCCAGAGTTCGTGATTTGAATAATGATGAGAAGGAGACACTTAGCAAGATTTTAGATAGTAACAATGGTAATGATGAAATTTGTTTTGGTTCAGCAGTATTATTAAAATCAAAACCACAAGCTGATTTATTTTGGAATAAATTGGATGAAGAGACAAAAGAACGATATTTAGACTTTCCAATTTATAATTTATACATGAAATTAAAATAAATTAAGATAAAGGTTGAATTAAAAAATTAAACAGTAATTGGTATTTAATTATTTAGAATGTTGAACAGGTGTAATAAAATTGGTAAACTTATAAATTAAGAGATAACATACGAAATTAATTGTATAAAAATCTTGAATTAGATAATGGTAAGTGGCAAATTTACACGTTTGTATAAAAATCTGAAGTTATAAAAATAGGATGGAGATAGAATATGGAAATTAAAGAAATAAGTTATTAGGAAAGAGTTCCCAAAAAAATGATTTTAAAATTTAATTTTTTGTGAGAGATTTTCTGAGGGAATATTTGGATCAGCTAGATGAAATGGAAGCTGGATCAGAAAGGATTATTCTTTCATAAAAAGGTGCAACAGTGTGACTTTATCAAAGATCTGGTGACGTTACATCTGTACGCTTAAGTGAACTTTCTTTACAAACAAGAAGTAAATTTTATGTTGTGTGTACATGTACGATTGAGGAACTAAATTTTATAAAGCAATCCGTTTTAGAAAAATATAGGAAGCTAATGCAAGGGATATATAGGATTAGGAGAGAAAATGAAAAGAGTTAAAAAAATATTTATAAATAGACCAATGATGTTGCAGTATTCTCTATCACTTATTTTGGAGATTCCAATTATTATTTGTTTTATCATAAATATTTTACAAGGATTGTGGCAGTGGGATATAACGATAGGTTATACAGTGATCTCTCTTACATACTATATAATAAATTGTGGCGATTGGAATTATTATTTTATTTCGGGATCTGATCAGTCAAGTAAGGAATACATTCTTAAATTTTGGAAATCATTTTTGAATTCACTACTTACAATTACTAAGTATATTTTTATGGGAATTTTATACCAAACGATGTTAGAAAATGTATTTGGGGAGTTCATTTTAGCGGATAATAGAATTTCAATTTATAGTCTTACATTTTTAGTAGCAATGTGCCTTATTTTATGGAAGATTCTATTCATTCTAACTAGGATACCACCTGTTTATACTTTGTTATATATTGCTATTCCCTTGTTTACCTTTTCTTTAATAGGAATAGAAAAATCTATTCTCAGTTGGACTTTTGCATCATTAATATTATCAAGTTTATTACCTCAATTTTTTAATGAAGATATAAAATTATTACAAACAAAGAAATTTACAACAATTGTGAATGATAAAGTTGATAATGAGAGTAAGGGAAAATTTATAAGATTAAGATATCAGTTTTTGTTATTTATCCCATTCTTGTATCTTGCACTTATTTTTTCAGAACGTTTGATATATAGTGATCAATTTAATTTCTTATATAATTATTTATTTTTAAAGCATGAAAATATTTTAACGTTCTCATATTTTTCAGTATTAAATATTATAGTTACGGTTTGTAAAATACTGGTAGTGTTATTTATATTAATTGTATTTTTTGAATTTGAAGACAATATCACTGATAAGTTATCGAAATTTGTTTTAACTAAAGTTTTAAAAAAAGAAATTAAAGCTTGTTTATATGGAAAATATAATAAAGTGGTTTTTCGAGATAAAAAATGGCAGTTCGATGAGTTAGATTATTATTCGTGCATTGGTAACAGTTTTCATAGTGCTAATAAGGATATATATACTTATGAAAGAGGGATTATAAAAACAGAAGATAATTTCAAGAATGTTAAAATAGTTTCCAAGGATATTTTGATTATTGATGAAACCTATTATGTAAAATCTACTTCAGATATTTATAAGACATTGTCGCAAAAAAATAAATCAAATGGTTATAGACTATTAAAAAGGCCAGATTATTTTGTCTTTTTATTTCCGTTTTTTTTGGCAGCTATTTTCATATTTGGTTCTATAGTAGCAAGCAACGTGATGACTAATCATTTTAGAGGCGAGTATGTTTTTGCTAATGTAAAAGAAGATAGAATCGAAAGTGTAGATGAGTCAAAAAAAATTCAGTTCAAAAATAATAAGATTTTATCTTGTAAGGAAATTTATAAAGTAAATAATGTAACGATGCAAATTCTAGATAGTAATTCTGAAGTAGTTGGAGCGTATAATAAACAAGGTATTATTGTATTTAAGGATGATAACCAAAATGTAAGCTATTATATTTTGAAGTCTTCTGAATTATTTAAAATTATAACTAATGAATAGTATTGTTCTTAAATTTTTGAGAGTCATTAGACTTTATGGTAGTGTACAATAAGTTGTGTAAACAAAAACTGAACTTATCGATTCTAGTCAACTATAAACAATCTAATCATTCGTAATGAACCTCTCTTGGATATGAATGGAATATTCATTAAAAAAATTAACCAAAACTTTTGACCAAAAATTGACCTAGAATATACAAAGATGTTGATTTAATTGGCTTTTATAGGTGAGATTTAGTTCCGGCAGGTGGCAATAATTCAATCACAAAACACTGGATTACCAGTGTTTTTTTCTTTGATCTAAAATGGAAACCATTTCAGATGAAAATGGAGGTGTGGTATAATAGGAGAAAGTATAAGTATTAATGTGATTGGGATTTCTCTCCTGATTATGAGATCGGATTAAGTGTTAGTAAGTAGATTCCTGAGAAGGAATAATGATGTTTGAGTAAAGAAGGAAATAGAATGAAAATTTCTGGGACAAGCGGTAACGTTACTTTTGACTATGAAAATGGCTATGTTTTAAAAGCAGAGGGAGAGTTGTTGACTGGTGGTAGCTTTATTGTATATAGGTCAAGCATACAGAATTGGGATCCACCTTACAATCACATTCCTATCACACAGAACGAGATAGATAAACTTGTCGAGGAAGTGAACTCCATGATGACGGAGCAAACAATCCAGATCGAATTTATCTGAGTTAGAGTAGGAGAAGGGCGATGAAAATTGATTACAGTGAACAGATGCTCACATGGGAGTGGGATGGTAATGAAATAAAGATAGAATTACCAGAAATCATTCATGCGGAATATCACAAAGATGAGAACATGGTGATGGTTTATAGTGGGGAAAATTTCATTAACAAAATCATTTTCTACTTTAGTTTAGAAGGAAAATTGTTAGGGCAACAAAATCTACTAGAAGGAACCCTAGATTGGAATCATAATGGGAAGCATCAGATTAGTTTTCATCATTTACATTGTCTTCGCTTTAGCCCTAAATATCAGCGTATCTTCAGTATATTTCGCTCATCAAACGATTTTGACGTTCCATCAGAACTAGAGGCTTATAATTTAGAAGGTGGGAAAATCGACCAAATTGAATCTCCTGCAGGGTTTACAATGCTATACATTTCTGAGATAAGTAAAGAAAAACTGAGAATTGTATGTGAAGCTCTTAATGAAGATTGTTTTGATAGTTCTGGTCGAAGTGATTTCTATTTTAATTTAGACTTAGAAACTAGAAGATGGGTAAAAGATGGCTTCGCCTATTGAGGAAGAGGAAAAGAAGCCTGATTTTATGATATTCTGGTTGAGAGAAAAACTTGCACTAGGAGAATACAAATGAAACCAACAAAACTACAATGGGAAGATGTTATCCAATTTGAAGAGGTAAAAGGTTATGGTCAGCATATATGGAGAGACGAGGGCAAGTATTATTTAGTTTTAGAAGAGGGGACCGTAGCTTCTTGGTTAGTTGTCTATGAATTACCACAAGAATTATTTACCTTACTGGAGAGTGGGGAAAGAACGTTACATGAAGTATCTTGGAAGGTTCAAAACGATTGTTGGCCACCGACGGAAGAAGAAAAGAAAGCTAGTGAGAAACGATTTATAGAAGAGAGTCCGACATCATTAATTGATTTACCTGAAACTAGAGAGTTATTTACTCAGGAAGAGCTTGAAAGATTAATTCCAATTGCTGAGCAAATGTGGATTGACTGGAGAGGCAAACTTCCAGATGATTATGTATCACCACTTAAGTAAAGAAAGTATAAAATGAAACCAACAAAACTACAATGGGAAGATGTTATCCAATTTGAAGAAGTAAAAGGTTACGGTCAGCATATCTGGAGAGATGGTAACCATCTTTATTATGTTGAAGAGGAGGGAGGATTTGCCCCTCAGCGTGTAGTTTATGAATTACCAAATGAGTTATTTGCCTTACTAGAGAGTGGGGAGAGAACACCACTAGAAGTATATTGGAAGATTAAACACGATTATTGGTCACCGAACGTGACACCAAAAGAAGCTAATAGAAATTTCTTGAGGCAATATCCAGAAGCTTTAAGAGGAAATCCTAAAGCGCAAGGCTTATTCACAAAGGCTGAACTGGAAGAAATGTTACCTGAAGGGGCTGAAATTCTAGCGAGTAGCTATTAAAAAGTGGAAACTAATCTTAATAACTTAAAAATGATAAATTTTGCAGAGAACAAACTGAGCCTTTTAAAAATTGAAAATATGAAAGATTATCAAATGAAAAATTACAGAAAACTCTTGTTAGAAGCTATCCAAGCAGGCGATGTTGCTGGGATTTTGCGAAGTGAAAAAAGATATTGTATAGAGCCTCCGACCTCTGTACCAGATGTTTTTCCGACAGATATTTGCCAAGTATTAGCTGAGTATTTCTACAAGCAAAATGATATTGACAAGATTCAAGATATATTAGAAGGCAGTCTTATAGAGTTATCACAGAGTTCTGCCGTTGATTTATATATTTCAGTTTTGTTTTTTGATGCGATTCTTTTTATGCAAGAAAAAAATATAGCTAGCTTTACAATCCATACGTCGACAGTTGCACAAGCAATCTCTAAGGGAGTTAAGCTTTTTCAAAAGGAATTGAACGACAGTATCACTTTCCCAAACGGTCTTGTTAAAATAAAACCCATGAGTCAGGTAGAAAGATTCAATCAAAAATATCAAAAGAATCAACGTTTTTCTATTATTGAGTGATAGTGATGGGAGTTGTAACTCTGTATAGATGAACTGTTAGTTGGGATAAATAAGGAGGTCAAGCAAAGATGAGAGACGAAGCCCAAGAACGTTTAAAACTGCTGTCAGCCATTCATGATTTAGGCTACGAGAGTTTGAGATATTCTATCTTTAATGAATATGGTCCTAGTGAATGGGAAGTGGTAATCGAATATGACGATTTTAAGCAAGTTTACAATGTCTACGCTACCATGGATAGAGCAAGTTATAATAAAAAATTGGAATTTGATAATTTTGAAGCTGCTAAAAATAAATTTCTAGAAAAACTAGATCTTACTGTAAAAATAAATAAAACTTCCGTAGAAAATGGAGAAGTTCCTGAATACTCCTCTCCGTTATGGGATAAAATCGAAGCTGACATTGAGAACATGAGATCTATAGTTGAGCAAGAGATTAAAAAACGTCATTATGAGAGCTTACATTATGTTTTATTTGACGAAACTAAACGTCTTCCTTGGGCATTTCACCTTTATCAGAAAAATGGAAAATTTTATGTTGATGGTCGAGATGATCGATCATATATAGTTGGACATAGCAAAGAGTACGATAATTTTGGAAGTGCAAAGAAAGATTTTTTTGAAAAATTAGAACTTGTTATAAAATCTAATAAACTGCATATACAGTTAGGATTATCACCAGAATATCCATCACCATTATGGGACGAAAAAGGAGATGACTAGAATATGAGAGACGAAGCCCAAGAACGTTTAGAACTGTTGTCAGCCATTCAAGATTTAGGATATGAGTCTTTAAGATATTCTATTTTTAATGAACAAAGACCTTCTGAGTGGGAAACTAGGATAGATTATAATCCAGAATTGGAATTGTATGAAGTTTACTCAACAATGGATCGAGCAAGTACAGGAAGTATTTTTAAGTTTAAAACATTTGAAGAAGCAAAAGAGAGATTTATCCATAATCTAAAGTTAACAGTTTTTCTAAATAAAACTTCCGTTGAAAATGGAGAATCCCCTGAATACTCCTCCCCACTTTGGGACAATGAAAAGACGGATTGATTGTTAATTGCAGGAGATAATGAATGAAAAATTTAGATAAAGAAAAGCAAGATCTGATATCAGCCATTCAAGATTTAGGATACGAGAGTTTGAGATATTCCATCTTTAACGAATATGGTCCTGGAGAATGGGAAGTGGTAATCGAATATGACGATTTTAAGCAAGTCTACAATGTCTACGCTACCATGGATAGAGCAAGTAAGGGGGGAATTTTCAACTATACAGACTTTTCAGAAGCAAAAGAGAAATTTTTAAAATTTTTGGGAGATACTATTTTTTTCAATCGTTATTATGTTCAGGAAGGAATGGGTAAGATGTATTCTTCTCCATTATGGGACGGTTCTGAGACTCTTTCAAGAGAGATTATTGAAAACTATAAGAGAATAATTGAAAAATCCATTAGCGAAAAGAACTACCAATCTTTAGTCTATGTTTTATTTAATGAAAAAGATACTACTCCTTTCGCGATTCATCTGTTCTTTAGGGATAACCTGTTTATGGTAAATTGTAGAGATGATAGGTCTTATATTATGGGAAAAACATTTGAATTTACTAATTTTTTGGAAGCAAAAGAGAAATTCTTCAAGCTGTTAGATTTTACAGTTCGTGAAGGACGAAGAGATGTAGAAAACAGCGGAAGTTATATGTACCCCTCTCCATTATGTGACAAGGAAGAGACTGATTAATTCTTCAGAGCTAGTAGTATAAAGATTTTAAATAGAGAAAGAAGTAGAAAATATGACTCAGAAAGAACAAGCAATAATCTATCCCTTGCCAACTGATGCGCTATTACAAAAAAGAGAAGTAGTGTGGAGGGTTAAACTTCCTGATGATTATAAGGAATTTATTAAGAAAGAGAATGGATTGATTCCGTCAAAACGTTATTTTCATTTTGGGAATAATGAGAAAGTAATCGATCGCTTTTTAGCTATACTAGCTATTTCAGGTGAGAAGGAAGAAGAGGCTTATGATATCGGAGTTGTGAGTACACAATTGGAAGGTCGTATTGTATTTGATGAAGATTCAGTGGGAATGCAACTAATCCCCATAGCAGCATTGTTTGGTGGCGACTTTCTTTGTCTAAACTATGCGGAGGAAGCCGAACATCCAAGCATTTGTATTTGGTATCACGAAGAATCCTACGAGCTGGAGCCTGCCATAGAGTTTGTAGCTAATAACTTTACAGAGTTTTTAGCGATACTATATTGAAAGAAAGAAAGGTATCGGAGAAGAGCATTATCCGCCCCTAGAAAAGGAGTTAATACATGTTAAGAGACAAACACAAAGATCAAGCGTATTTTGAAAAATGGATAGCTTTTGTTCAAAAACGATTAGAGAAGAATATTAAGATAACGGATGAGATTGCGGAGGATTATTTGTTGTTCCATTACCAAGATTTGGTTTTGAATAATGAAGAATTAGTGAAACTTTCCTATTCTATAGGGGCTTCGAAAGAGGAGATTTTCCCTTATTATCAAGGGATTCTTTCTAATTTAAAGCTCATTGCCTCAGAGGGAGTCCCATTTGATTTAGCAGTTAATATTTTTGCCTTGGGAGTTCTCTATAGTGAGCGCAAGGAAGAGTTTTTGGATGATTTGAAGGCTATTTATGAGCAGATGGACCACACAGATGGCTTGATTGAATACTACATGGTTTATCTATTCCATGACAAGATAGTTCCTTTCCATTCGATTTTAGAGTATCAAAATATGATTGAGGACACTTATGAGAGTGTAGCTAAGGCGCAGGGCTTCTGGTACTATAGCCACTCAGATGCCCCATGGTATAACAACCATACCAAAGATACTTATGTAGGTTACTGGAGTTTTGACACCGCCGCAACCTGCAAGATTAAAGGAATCTACGACGGGCGCTTGAAAGACCTAGAGTACTTTCCATATGACTTGTTGGTCCAAGAAAACTAAGAGGGTTGGGGCTCTTACCCAGTTTTTATCAAACAGGTAGTCTCCTTTTCCTTTACGTTAACAAGGCTATTCTTAACACGGCCACCCACAGCATGGCTGGGGTCCTCAAGCAAAGAGGGATTATATCGGAGGTAAATAAAATGGTATTAACTATAGAGCCATTTGGGTATGCAGAATATGAAAATATCAAGCTTTTAGAAAAACGATTTGATATCAAACTTCCAGTTGACTATAAAGAATTTTTAGTCACACAAAACGGAGGAAGGAATTCATCTTATACATTTGAAAATTCAATTAAGATTGATCAACTTGATGAAGTTATTAACATTGATACTATGTTTGGTATAAATACTGGAATTAAAAATGCAGATATAGAACAGTGGACAGAAGAATATCGTAATGATATTTTTGAACATTCCATTATCATTGGAGACACTATTCAGCACGGATTTCTACTATTTTGGCAAAGTGGTGATGCTAACGAAGGCTTATATTATTACGACGATACCTATCAATTAGAAGCCTCAAGCGATGAGAACAATGCCTATTTTTTAGCTAAAACATTTTCGGAATTTATGGATTTGATACAGAACTAAGAGAATAAGTGAAGGAATTATCTGAATAGATTTTTCTTTAGATTTACAAATTGATGTCAAACAACTTCAAAGAAATTTGAATCTTCTACAAAGTAAAGGACTACCTTTATATCCAAACCAAGGGGCAACTCAGGAACTATGGGAACGTTTTTACAATAAATTAGATTGAGGTATAAAAATGGATGCAACAATATTAAATCAGCTATCATATATTTTATATTCTGAAAGCAACGCTGAAGCTGTGAAACTAGTTAAGTCTATTGATAGTGAAGATGAACTCTTTGTCTTACTTGATAATTATAACTGGAATAATGGTTTTGAAGTGCCAGAGGCAATTATTAATCATCCTAATTGCACTCTCTCTGTTGCCTTATTAGCTTTTCATCGAGCAGACGGTATACAATATTTACTTGAAGGAGAGGCTGTTTTTGCAAATCGCTTATCGAAATCCTGGGAAGATTTTATAAAGGAAGTTTATGATAAAATTTTGAGAAAGCAATATCCCCAAGGAAGTATCTCTTTTCAGCCTGAGATAACAAAAATTCAAAAGTTCAAATTAAATAAGTTGAATCCCAATCTCGATTCGTTTATTTTAGACGGAGTGTTAGGAAAAGATTTACATATTCGTCTTTAAAAATAAGAATAGCGATACGATAGCTCGCTTTAAATGGATGCGGAAACCTATTGACTTGATCCCAGCAGGTAAATACCTAAGTGGTTTGGCTAAGACAAGAAAGACTGCAGGTCTCATCGCTGTTAAGACTAGTATCAAAACAGCAGTGAAGTAAGGCGTAGAACAAGGTGCTAAAAATTTTGATACCTTTAAAGGGCTCTTGAATGGAACGCTTCATTAAATGATATTCCTCCTAAGAAAGTTTCAGTAAAGATAGATACTGTTTTTGATGAAGGTTCTGTATCAGTCAGTCCAAAAATGTTTAACGTACGCTATCAAATTGAAGGAGAGCCACTTAGAATTAAGCAGATAAGGAATAAACCAGGAGATTAAAAATGTTTGAAAATCAATTAAGTCAATTGTTTAATGATATAGCAAATAATGTAAATCGTATTATTCCAGTAACTTGGAATGATTTATACTTTAATATTGAGTTAAAGGAAGGGGACGGAGAAATTTTATTTTATTTTAATACGAAAGAAAATCCTGAAAAATATATTTTCTCACATGATATACCAGTAATTTATGATATACCATTTTCTGAATATATGGATACTTTTAATCAATTAATGGGCATTTCTAGAAACATTTTAGAGGTTTTAGAAGATAATAATCAACCGAAATGGTATGCAATGGTTTTAATAGTGAAATCTCGGAAACAATTAAAGGTTGAGTTTGATTATACTGATTGGTTTGCTAGTCCGTTTACCTCGAATCAAAGGCTGTCTTTTTTTAAATATAAATATTTAGGAGAAGAACCTGAAAATAATGATTTACTTCAACTTTTTAAAGAAATGGAAGAATATCAAAACAAAAGTTAAACAACTATTACAAAGGCTTGAGAGACCTAGAGTACTTCCTATATGACTTTCTAGTCCAAGAAAACTAATCTTGGATTTGAAAGAAAGATAGATTGATTGAAAGGGGAAATGAATGGAAACGGAAAATACAGTGTCCATTTGGATTGGAAATTTTGCAGATCAATCTCAATTAGACCATTATTTGCAGATACGCTATGATGAGGATGGAGAGGCAGTTCCGTCTCAATTCTTAATAGAGAATGGCATTGATTTGGATGATATTGATGACGATTGGCTAGAAGCTCAGGTTGATGATAGGAATCACTCAAACCTCGAACAGATGTTGAAAGGTGCATCTTATGAACAGACTATTCTTCGAAATTTAAAAGAGGAAGGAATCAAAACGGTTATTCCTCCAAGCAACACCATCATTTTGCTATACAATTATGATTGTAGTGGCAATAAAATAGTAATAGAAAATATAAGATTTATCGGAACTGTTAGATATAAGGAGACTTAGTCTCATTATTGCAAGATAATAGAATCAATTATATGGTAGACTTCATTGATGGGAGCTCTTTATGAAGATACTTTAGAGGTGAAAAATGATATTTGAAGACGAATTTTCAGCTAAACAAACAGACATGATTCAGTTGGCATTAGAATATGCGGATAGGGTAGAGCAAAAGGTTGATACTGTGTATATCTATTGTTCTTTTGAAACAATGTATTCCTTTGATGTTTTCTATAAAGATGATAAAAATAATATTGTAATGTTGAATGAACTTTCAAAAAAAGGTATGAGTGAATCTGAAATAGATAATCTGATTTTTTCAGTTTTAAAAATAGGCAATAAAGATTTACAAGATATTCATAAAATTTGTCAAAAGTATAATCGTCCGATGCCTTCACAGATAAAATTGATTTATGATAATAAACAGAATAAAGTAAAGGGAAAGTATTCCTATGATTTATTTTATTCCAACTCAGATACATTAACAGCAGATGATATTTTTGAACAATGGTACAATGAAGTAAAAGACGAGAAACTGTAGGAGAAGATGATGACCCAATTTGAAGATAAATTTATGGAAGTTCAGGCTAGTATGATTGCATTAGCTATGGAATATGTCCAAAATCAGGCAGAAAAAGTATATATTTATTGCATTTCTGAAGAAGCATTACTTTCTTTTGATGTTTTTTACAAAATTAATGGAGTTTTTGTCAAATTACACAGAGTCAACACTGTTTTGGATACTAAAGTAGATACTTCAAAAAATATGATGGTAGCGGTACAACGCTTTGGTCTTGAAGATATACAGACAATGCTTGATATTTGCCAAGAATACAATCGTGAACACCCAACTGAAATGTGGTTGATTTATGATGCACAGAAAAACAGCCTTGATAGTCGCTATAGTTATGAAGGGCGTTATGACAAGGATGAAGAATTGCTTCCACGTCTAGAGTTTGAAAAATGGTTTGAGGAAGTGAAGAAAAGCACTCAAGCTTAATGCTTACGACAATCTCTAGTTGAATGATAGAAAAGCAGAGGCAAAATGCTTTCCATGCGACCAAGTGTGTGATGGGGCTGTTTTGAAAAGTAAAACAAAAAGAAAGTTGAAGACAGATGGGGCTGAATTTTGACAAGCATAAAGAACATTTGGAGAAGGATATTCGTGCAGAGCTCCAGAAAAAATTTGGAACTGCTTTTGAAATAGAAGGAATTTATGATATTGTCTTGAGTTCATATTGTCCGACTTTTCTCTTTAAAATCAATCTAGAAAATTATAAAGAAAAATTGGATATTTTAGTAGACGGCAGCGATTTATACTTGAAGTGGGGTGAAAAGCCTACATACGGGATACAATACAAGTATCGCCCAGAAACGTTGGGGGAAGGACTGGGAAGAATAAAAACCTACCTAGACCAGCCAGAACAGATTTTTCTGGAACCTCTTACTCCTGAAAATGATTATCTTAAGATACGAGCTATTGAAGCGATGATTGAAAATATTTTCGATGGGAAAACGGAAACGGATAAGTGGGAAAAACCTGTCGAAAAGGGCGAAAATTATCGAGTCATTATTACAAGCATAATACCTAGCTACAGAGCTTCTTTTACTCTGGAGCTGCTAGAACAAGATTTCATTGTGAGAGATATTGTCCCCTTAGATGCTAGTGTAGGAAGTCAGGAATTGTTGCTTGATTGTCCAGTCCAGTTAAATTCCTCTAATTTATCATCTTTTCTAAGCAAGTGTAAGACTTATTTAGAAGAACATTTAGAAAAAGACAAAACTGGCATGAGTTTTTCTACGAATTCTATGTCTGATTTAGAGCTTATTTTAAAGGCTCCCCTTAGTCTGGATACGGTTGATACAAAGGTTCTAGAAATACAGAAAATTATAGAAGAGCTGTTTTTAGGTAAGATTGAATTTGACAAAACGACGAAGGAAATGGAAGGCGACTACCTTTATAGGGCCTATTTCTTTGTAAGATCTAGATTTTATCAGGTTTCTTTCATGATCACGTTGATTGGGCAGCACTTTTACGTAATGGTGTCTCGTCCAGATCATCCAGAACTAAGAGAGAAATGGCCCTTACGCGGGTATCCCTACAAACTAACCGAAGCAAATCTTAAGTTAGTCTTAAAAGAAGTGGCCATGTATGGTCTAAAACATAAGCCACAGATTGAAAATGAGGCAGTTCAGGAGATTCAAGCAAGTCAAGATGTAATTGAACCTACACCAAAAATTCAGACTCAAGAGAGAGAAGCTAAAGACAGTGATAAAGAGCAGGCAGACAAACGGGCTTACTTAGGATTGAGAAAGCTCTGGAAACTGCAGGTCTTTATGTTCTTTATCTTGATGATTATAGCTTTTGGCTTAGAGATTTATATGGCTAGGT
>ERZ773083.1577-NODE-1577-length-15278-cov-27.685607_pt1 | contig 15278 bp, 11 predicted proteins | sample MGYA00511465_ERZ773083 | MGnify/ENA primary metagenome ERZ773083 (study PRJEB29015, sample SAMEA2738001) | human oral metagenome | biome: human oral; feature: human-associated habitat; material: dental | place: China | collected 2060 ... | reverse complement strand
ATAATCAGGAGAGTATTGAGACCGGTTTGGATCGTTTGGATTTTCCAAAGCCCCCCTTTAGGAAAAAGCAAATCAGCGAGTATAATGAGCGAGTTAAGAGTCTCTCCAAGGATCGAGCAGGCTTGCGCAAAAAATGGCAAGATGCTCTCGTAGTGGCAGATCGATTTGAGATTGTCACTGAAGTCGCTGCTCAACAACAGAAGATTCCAATCATGCTCCAGTTTGATGCATTAAAATGGGTTCGCATGTCTTTGTTGCTCCTAGCAGTGGATTTATTGCTCTTGTTGTTTAGATTGAGACTGATTAGAGTTTGGTGGCTTACGGCAGCCTGTCTCCTCTTTCTAGTTTTTGCTACATCACGCTATCTCCTCTATAAAAGCCCCTATAGGCGTATGCAATTCCTTGGTGAGCAGATCCGAAAGGCTCTGCTAGATTCGGGGCATCTAATAGACGATCAATCCCGTGTTCAGGTAGAGGAGGACAAGGACAACTATATGGTTTTTGCCTATCTCAAGGGAGGAAGCATGAGGGACAAGGAGCTGTTTGCACAGACTGTGGGAGAGTTCTTTGCTCCAGTGGACAATCAGCGCTATCTCTTGAAGGCGGATAAGGTCCGACAAGGTCAGTCACCTTACTATGTCGTGCCTAGTCTTTTTGACAAGCGCAAGGAAGATGCACAGAAATTCCTCGACTTTCTAATGCCAACTATTGGACGTTATCACCTGATCTACACACGAACAGAGGCCGGACGGAAAATCCTTCTTGAAGCCCGTATCCAAGCTCTCTCTAACAAAAACGACCGTATCTTGACTAAGAAGAAGGTTAAAAGCCGATTCGAGTAGGGGTCTATGGAAAAATCTATCTGAAACATGATATAATATAGTAAAATTGTGCATTATAAAGGAGAGAATGATGCAAGTAAAACCAGAACTGGAGATAGAAAAACAACTGATCACCCAACTGGTAACTGGGGAAAGTCAATGGACTTATCGAGAAGACCTAAAAACAGAAGAACAACTATGGGAGAACTTCTTTGAGAAACTAGCCCAAAACAACGTTGCCCTGCTAGCAGACCATCCTTTGACAGAGCAGGAAAAACGCCAGATAAAAAACCAACTCAACTTTATCAGCTATTACGATGCTGCCAAGTGGTTGGTCGGTGAAAACGGAATTGCCAAAGTCGAGGTTCAAAGAGAGGATGCCAGCCTAGGAACCATCCGATTATCCGTCATCTGGCGAGATAATATCGCAGCTGGTAAGTCTAGCTATGAAGTTGTCAATCAAGTCCAGAGAGAAAAAGTAAATCCTCTGGACCAAGACCGTAGATTGGATGTTACTCTTCTCATCAACGGCTTACCCATGATTCAAATCGAGCTTAAGAGTTCCCAAGCAGCATTTATCGATGCCTTTCACCAAATTAAAAAATATGACCGTGAAGGGAAATTCCGTGGTATCTACTCTAGCTTACAGATGTTTGTTGTGACCAATAAGGTAGATACACGCTATATCGCCGCAGCTAGGGAAAATAAACTCAACAAGCAATTTCTAACCAAGTGGGTAGATAAGGACAATCATCCTGTGACAAATTTGACTAGCTTTGCTCACGAAGTCCTTTCCATCCCTCGTGCTCATCAGATGGTCATGCAATACTCGGTCATTGATGATAGCAAGAAAGCTCTCATCCTCTTGCGTCCCTATCAGATTCATGCCATCGAAGCGGTGCAGGAAGCTTCTCGCCAGCAAGCATCAGGATATGTTTGGCATACAACAGGTTCAGGGAAGACCCTGACTTCTTATAAGGTGGCTCGGAATCTCCTTCAAATTCCATCTATCCAAAAGACGATTTTTGTCGTTGACCGCAGGGACTTGGACCAACAAACCACTTCATCCTTCCTCTCTTATGCGACCAATGATGTCATCGATATCGATGAGACGGATAATACCCATGATTTGGTCAAACGACTAGGTAGTAATGATAAGCGTGTAGTGGTGACCACTATCCAGAAAATCACCACCATGATGCGCAAGTTTGACCAAGGTCTTTACCAACGAGATGCGGATAAAATCAAGGGTCTCCGAGTAGCCTTTGTCGTGGATGAATGCCACCGTGCTGTTACGCCACAAACACAAAAGGACATTAAGGCCTTTTTCCCTCAGTCCCTCTGGTATGGATTTACAGGGACGCCTATCTTTAAGGAAAATAAACGCCAACAGGTCGGCGACCTAGCCCAAACCACCCAGCAACAGTATGGAGACCGTCTCCATGAGTATACAGTCAAGGAAGCCATCCATGATGGCGCAGTTCTAGGGTTTAAGGTCGATTACCGTAATACCCTCATCACAGATCAGTCTGAAGATCAAGTCCCAGATAGTGTCTACGAAGATGAGGAGCATATGCTGGAAGTCTTGGATGCCATTATCAATAAATCCCGTCAACAGCTAGGCTTCCAAAAGGGAGTTGGTAAGACCTATAATGCTATCCTGACCGTCAAGTCAATCCCTAAAGCCCAAGCCTACTATGACCTTCTCAAAAGAGTTAAGGCTGGTCAAACACGTGTCAAGGTATCTGAGAGAGTCAAGATGGTCCTTCCAGACTTTCCGAAATTTACTATCACTTACTCTGTCACTGAAAACGAAGAAGACTCAAGAACCAATCAAGACCACATGAAGCAGGTTTTAGAAGACTACAACCAAGAGTTTGATACCCACTTTACCATGGCAGATCTCCGTGGCTTTAATACGGATGTCAATAACCGCCTAGCTCGAAAGCAGGACAAATACCTCTATCGCAAGGAGCAGTTGGACTTGGTTATCGTGGTCAATCGTCTCCTAACGGGATTTGATGCCCCTTGTCTATCGACCCTCTTTATCGATCGTAAACCAATGCAACCGCAGGACTTGATCCAAGCCTTTAGCCGAACAAATCGGATCTTTGACTCCAGTAAGACCTATGGTCATATCATCACCTTCCAAAAGCCTCTAGCTTTTAAGGAAGCGGTGGATAATGCCCTCAAACTCTACTCAAATGGTGGAGAAAATGATGTCCTAGCCCCTAGCTGGGAAGAAGAAAAGAGAAACTTTTTACGGAGTTGCAGTGATTTTCAAAATCTCATCACCGATGATCCTGAGGAAGGGCTCCAAATCGAGCAGATTTCTACACCTGAGTTGAGAAAGCTCGCCAAGGCCTATCAAGTATTTGATAAATACCTAGCTTCTATCCGCGTTTATAAAGAGTATGATGAAGAAGAAATCTACGCCCAGACAGGACTAAGCGCAGAAGAATTGGAAACCTATCTTGGCTTCTATCAAAACATCCTAGCTGAATTAAAAAGCCGAAGAGATGATGGTGATGAGAATGGGGAGCCCCTTGATATTCACTATGAACTAGAGTCTATCCAAGTGGATGAGATCAACTATGCCTATATCCTAACCTTAATCCAAAGCCTGATCGAGCAAGGTCAGAGTCAAGAAAAGAACCTAAGCGCTCAAGATAGAGAAGCAGTGGATAACTATATTCAGAGCCTTGAGAAGACCAATCCGAATCTTGCCCAGATCATCACTGAACTATGGAAGGAAGTACAGGACAAGCCAGAAAGCTATCGTGGTCAGTCCATTGCCAATATCTTGGATCAGATGATAGAGGCGGTTATCCAGCAACATATCGAAGTCTTTAGCAAACGTTGGTATGTCGGAGAGGATGAACTCCGTTACTATGTCGAACATTACCGTAAGGGAGCTAAAAAACAACTAGGAGAAAGCCAACTGACCAAGAGCCAGCGCTATCAGGACTATAAGATAGAAGTGGCAGATGCCCTCAATCCTCTCCTCTATAAAAAACACATCAAAGAAGCCTATACCCAACTGATAGAAGAGGTGATTGAGCCACTTAGGGTTGGGAGATAGGAGAAGGGAAGTAAAATACATTTGATAAAAAAATCATTTAAATTATCGTGCAAGTATTTTTTTAGTTTATTATCCTTGTTATCATTATTGGCGACTTTTATAAATATCAGTGATATTTATAAAAGTAATAATCTAATAAGCCATATAATTAAAGTTATAATAACTTTTCTTGTATTATATGTCTTAAGCTTTGTTTGTGCATTTTTATATTACTATTTCAAAAGGAGAGTAATATATTTTAAATATAATAGGTTTGTAGTTTCAGGGACATATGGAAATATACTAGATTACATTGGCGCTAGTAAAGTTAATTTAATAGTTCCTGTAAATAGTTGTTTTGATACAAGTATAGATGATTCAGTTATTTCTGCCAATTCACTTCATGGGCAAGTTATTAGATTTTTATACGATAATAATTTAGTATCACAGTCAGATCTCAATAAGAAGATTAAGCGTAGTTTGAGAGAACAGAATATATCATCAGTAAATATTAGTAATGATGTAAAACAAGGTGGAAAATCAGTAGGAAATTATAGTAGGTACCCTATCGGAAGTACTGCTTTTGTGGATATTGGTAACGTTAGATATCATTTTATAGCATTATCTATTATAGAAAATAATAAGAATGCTAAAACTAGTGATCAAGACTATCTTATAGTTTTGAATGCAATAGTTGATAATTGTTTTAGAAATTCTAATGGTAATCCAATATATCTATCCTTGGTTGGTTCTGGTTTGTCAAAACTAAATTATAATCATCAGCAACAATTAGAATTTATGGTTAAATACTTCATGCTACGTAAAACAAAATTAACATCTGATGTCGAAATCGTAATCCGAAAGGAAGATGGAGATACAATTTCTATATTATAATTTAGGTGAGAGATGAGTACGAATAAGGTAAAAGATCCGATTATAGTTTTTATTAGTTCTAAATGCGATGGGAAGTATAGAGAGATGCGTAAAAGACTCTCTAAACTCATTAATGATTCGCCTTTAATGAATTCAATTTGTTATGAAGAAGAGGGGAGTCGCAGTGTTAAATCGGAGGAATTTTATGTAAATCATGTAAAGTCTTGTGACGTATGCTTAATTATCATTGATAATGAAGATGGAATCAGTCCTTCGGTTTTAAAGGAAATTGACACTGCAAAGAAGCATAATAAAAAATGTTTATATTTCTTTTGTACTGAAAATTCTAGTGAAAAGACTCAATTACAGGAAGATCTTTCTGCCAAAGTAAAATATTCAGAAATACCCGTGTTTGCTCAGATTCCGGAAACAGTAATTGAATCAATTGCTGGAGATATTATTTATTATTATCGTTATAGAAATAGTGATACTGTTGATTACAAAATTTCTGACATCAATACAGATAAGTATTCTTCAACAATTCTTGATATTTCAAAAGAATCAAAAGTGTTATGTGAATATCTTTTCAGAGTGTTTCAGTTGAACTTATCACAAGATGAAAATAAATTATCAAACATTGAGCAGGAGATAATAAAGTTTTTCCAATTTGTTTTTAATAAACATAAATTCTTAGAAATTAATTTTGACATTCTAGAGGAGTATTTTGTTTCAAAAAACGAAAAGGAATTAAAAGAAATACTAACTCAAAGATTCAATGCTTTAAAACTATATTTTAGGGGTGATCTAAATGGTGCAATATCCATTCTATCTGATAGTTTAGTGAAAGCAACTGACGATGTAAACATTCCAAAATGGATAGTTAATAATATAGCAATAGATTTAAGAAATGTTCAAAATGAGAAAGGGAATTATGAAAATAGATGGCCAATTTCAAATACTGGTCAGGAATATATAAATAAATCAAAAGAGCCTCTTTACTTTCCATTGTTAGATAGAAGAGAGAAAATGTTTTTTGAGCAAATAGACAAATTTCAAGCAGATAATTTATATTCAGAATCTGTAAAGAGTTATAATCTATGTAATATTGGACTATTTCAATGGATATCGGAATCATTTATATTATCATTGGGTTATGCCTCTATTACTCATATACAACATGCAAAAATTTTGATGAAAGTATTATTAAGAACACTTGTAGGAATGTATGATGATTATGAGTTTAAGATAGAATTATTTGGTCTAGCTATAACAACCTCAGATAAAGAATTAGCAAGTTATATACTAAAATCTGAATCAATAATAGAAATTATTGGACCAGAAGAGATTGAATTCGCTCTGAAAATGATCCGTAATATCGAATTTCAAAATAATCGGTTACGCTCCTTATGTTATTTACTGCGATATTTTTCTGATTACTTTGATGAATTTAAATTAAATTCAAATCTTATTGAATTTAAAGGTGAAGTTATAAAATGGTTGAATCAAGATAATAGTGAGTTGAATTTAGAAAAGCCAATTTTTGAGGCCTTAAAGAAAGTAGTAAATAGATCTAACTATTTGGATATTATTGTTATTCTAGATACAATCTTTGAAAAAAAAATGCTTCGTTTTTATGATAGTTCTTTTTCTTTACTCTCTCTCATTGACTATAGTTGTCTACCTGATAAGATTCAGGAAAAAGTTGTTGATTATTTTAAAAATGGTGATAAGGAAAATATATATGGGAATTATGGAGATGCTGTTATTCGATTTCTAAAGAATTCTAGCATTGATAATACTGAATTATTAAATTATATTAGAGAAAGTAATTCCGCATTAGAAGAAAAAGTAAAATTTGAATTAGGACATGATGCTTCTCCTGAAAAATATATTGGCGATTTTATTGATGATATAATTACTTATAACAAAACACAAGGTAAGGATGGGATCTTTACATTTTATGGAGTAAATAATTTCCAAACAATATTTAATATTATTAAGATAGATAATGTAAAATTATCTGAAGAGATTTTTAATAGACTTATTGATGTTTGTAAGCAGACTATTATTTCAGATAATCAAATATTAAGTGATAAATATTCTTCATTTAACCTTTTATTTCAAATTTATTTTTCTCAAACTCATGACTATAATTGGGAAAAACTAACAGATGTATTTCAATCAAATACAAATACATTACTAGTACATAGTGATTTAATTGACGAAAATCCAATTATTTTATCTATTCAACTGAATGTAATGAAAAGTATTTGTGATGGTAACTATAATCTTGTTATTAACGATATACTCAAACTATCTGATGAAAATATATCTGAAATTAAGAGGCTAGTGTCATTTCTACAAACAATTTTCGAATTTAATAAGTTTTCTCCGAATAATGAGTTTATTATGTTTTGTACTTATTTTTGTTTAAACATGACCAAACATTATTCTAGAAATATTAAGATGAACGCAACAGATTTATTGATTAAACTAACTAAATATAAAATTGTTAATCAGATTATATTAAATCAACTATCAAATATGATGGATTGTTTTAGCTCCGATATCAAGCTAGTTATTGTAAAAAATATAGATAAAATTATTTCAAATGGTGATTATAAAGAATATATTATAGAGAAGGCAAAATTAGATAATCACTATTTAGTAATTAAGTATGCAAATGAATATAGAATGGAAAATTCTAATGAATAATTTTAAAATTCCCAAAATTAGATTTATGAATTTTAATGACAAGTGGAACTATAAAACACTTGACGAAATATCAAATTCTATCGAATATGGAATAAATGCTCCTGCGAAGGACTTTGATGGTAATCATAAATATCTTAGAATTACAGATATAGACGATGCCTCTAGATTATTTATAACTGAAAAACTTAGTTCTCCTGATATAAATTTTACCGCGGGAGATTATGAAAACTATAAATTACAGAAAAATGATCTTCTATTCGCACGTACTGGTGCAAGCGTTGGCAAAACCTATTTATACAGAAAAACAGATGGCAAAGTTTATTATGCTGGATTCTTAATTAGAGCAAGATTACATGATTCATATGATGGAAATTTTGTTTTTCAACAGACGCTTACCGATAAGTATAAGCGATTTATTGAAATCACTTCTCAACGGTCAGGTCAACCTGGGGTTAATGGGAAAGAATATGGAGAGTGGAAGATTGGCATGACATCCTACGACGAACAAACCTCCATCGGCTCCCTTTTCCGAACTCTCGACGACCTTCTAGCGAGTTACAAGGACAATCTCACCAACTACCAATCTCTCAAGGCAACCATGCTCTCCAAGATATTTCCAAAAACTGGAGAGACTGTTCCTGAGATTCGTTTGGATGGATTTGAAGGTGAGTGGGAGGTTCAAACTTTAAAAGAATTAGCTAGTTTTTCTAAAGGGAATGGTTATACCAAAAATGATTTGGTTAATTCGGGCAAAGAGATAATTCTATATGGTCGACTTTATACTAATTATCAAACTATAATTTCTAAAGTTAACACTTTTGTCACATCAGTAAAAGTAAATACTGTGATTAGTAAAGGTGGAGAAGTTATAGTTCCAGCATCTGGTGAAACTGCAGAAGATATTTCAAGAGCATCAGTTGTTGAGAAATCAGGAATTATTTTGGGTGGTGATTTAAATATAATCTATCCAGATGAAAATAAAGTGGACTCTATTTTCTTAGCTTTAACTATTTCAAATGGAAGTCAACAGAAAGAACTGATTAAAAGAGCACAAGGGAAGTCAGTCGTACACTTAAGAAATAACGATTTAGAAAAAGTTGTCTTACACTATCCTTCTATGGAGGAACAACAAGCCATCGGCGCTTACTTCTCTAACCTCGATAATCTCATCAATTCTTATCGAGAAAAAATTTCTCAGCTTGAGACTCTGAAAAAGAAATTATTACAGGATATGTTTATTTAAAGTTTTTATTTAACTGAAAGGGGCGAATTATGTCAGATACAACTTTTAACCGTGAAAAGAAAACAGATAGACCTGTTATTGCGCTTTGCTATGATTTTGATAAGACACTTTCTCCAGATGATATGCAGGCTCAAGGATATATCCAAACAGTACAACCAGTAGGCAGCGATATGATTGGTGATTTCTGGAGGGAGTCAAATGGTCGTGCCACGGCAAATAATATGGATAAGAACCTTGCTTATATGTATACAATGAAGAAAAAAGCACGTGGTCAGATTGTTTTTACAAAAGAGAAGTTAGCTGAGTATGGATCTCAGGTTGCACTTTTTCCTGGAGTAGAGGATTGGTTTAAACGCATAAGAGACTACGGGGATGATAAAGGAATCATTGTCGAGCATTACATTATATCTTCAGGTTTAAAAGAGATGATAGAAGGAACTTCAATTGCAAAAGAGTTTAAAGAACTGTACGCAACTTCTTTCTATTTTGATGATGATGGAGTTGCTGTCTGGCCTGCTCAAGTAGTGAATTATACTAATAAGACACAGTTTCTTTTTCGTATCTCAAAGGGTGTTCTTGATGTTAATGATGAAGCGGTTAATGATTCTTTCGCACCTGACGAAATCAGAGTTCCATTCCGAAATATGATTTATTTAGGTGACAGCGATACAGATATTCCTTGCATGAAATTGGTAAATTCTCAAGGTGGATATTCTGTCGGTGTTTTTAATCCAGATGAAAAAGATGAACTGAAGGCAAAGAATAAAGTCTATAAAATGATGAGAGATAATCGTATTTCTTACTTTGCTCCTGCAGACTATTCAGAGGGTAGTGAACTTGATGAACTAGTGAAATTGATTATTGATAAAACTGTATACAATGAAAAACTATATGAGAAAAAGTACAATAATCAAAAAGAAGCTATTGAACAAGCTAAACCAAAAGAAGAGCAAGAGAAATTAGATTTAATCAACTCATTAGAAAGTAGTGGTAGTTTCAAAAATACTCATGCTATAGTTGAGAAGTTATCAAAATATACTAGTTGGAAACATGAAGAATTGGAAGATCTTTTAGAGATTGCGCTGGGAAATACACAGGTATGGCATATTTTAAATGATCCAGATATTAAAAAGTTTTACCAGTATCTAATTAATCAACTTGGTAGCAATACTGATGAGTTAATTAGAGACAAAGTTGAAAATATTCAACAAAAATTTGAATCATAAATTGTAGATGAGAATTGTTAGGTAGGTTATGACGGAGAATGATTTTATAAGACTAGAGAAAATTGATATCTCAACTGCGGCGCAAAATTTTGCAAATTTATTAAACGAGAATAAGACGTATTTTCTTAATGGTACTTGGGGCTCAGGTAAGTCTACTTTTCTTAAAGAAGTTGACAATTTAAAACCTATTAACAATATAAAAAAAGTTAAACTAGTAACCATTGATTTCTGGAGATTGAATGATAGTCGCTCAACTTTAGAGACAGTTTTTGCGAATTTACATCCATTTGTTTATTGGGGCTTAAGATTAATTGTAATTCTATGCATTGCATTATCAATCCTAATGACTAATGTAGTTGATTTGGGTCTAAGTGCTTATGTACCTAATTGGGTTGTTTTGTTTGCAGGAGTAATTGCTTTAATCGTTGCAATCCATCAGTTTTTGAAAATAAAATCAGATGGAATTTATAGCTGGTTATTGACTAAAAATTATCTTTCATGTAGGAAGAAAATCTTGGTCGTTGATGATTTTGATAGAATGACTGAAAAACAGCAGGAAGCTAGTTATAAACTTTTCAGTTTGCTTAATGGAAAACTTCCGATCATATTTGTTGGAGATATCAATATGATCCATCGAAATGAGAGTAATTATCTTTCAAAAATTATCGATCGACGAATTGAGCTGCCATATGATTTACAATCATTTAAAATTTGGAAAGATTATTTTAAGCAGTTAGAGGATAGATTTAAAATACAGCTTTCTAGAGATTTTATGATTGTTGTTCAGAAAGAGAGTAGAAACTTAAGAGATAGGGAGAGATATAATGACTATGTAAATTTAGAATTAATTATTCGTAAGAAAGAGGAGTATGTTCAGATTGAACAACAACTAATTGTGATATATATATATCTTTTATCCAAAATTATATGAAATTTTATTAAAGGAAGAAAAGTTCCCTAGAAAAATTCCTGATAAAAATCTTAAAATAAGTGTTTTATTTACTATTCTTAGAAAAGAGTTCAAAACTTATCCTCTTCCGTATGCTCTAAACAAAGAATCATATTTGATTAGTGAGATGCCTTCCAATAGGACACCCAAGGAACTAAATTCTCTTATAGGAAATGAGCAATTATTATACGAGGAGTTAGATAAGATAATTAATTTTGATTTTACTGACTACATATCAGTGAAATTTACGGATATTGATTTTACTTATCAGAAAAAATTGTTTGATATGGCATTTAAATTGTCTGAAGAAGGAAAGAACAATTGGCTGATAGATCTTATCATAGGTAGTTTTGCTGAAATTGAGATAAAATATCCAATTCATATTGATATACCAATACAATCACAAATTATTGATTTTCTTGTACAAGTACACGATTTTTGGAAAAAGAATACAGTATTAACAGATTTTTCTGATATGCTTTATTATTCTTTTAAGCATAAGGTTATTGATAAAGAACACATTCGAGGTTTAGTAACAGATATTAGTCCATTTAACAAGATGTTTTCATCTTATAGTAGAAAAGAACAGATAATTTTATTCTATATTTACATTAATAGGATGGATGAGTATTTTTCTAGGTGGGATGAAGAACTATTAAATGTAATAAAAAACCTCAACAATCAAGAGTTTATAGATTTCTTATTAGGATTTGGTTATATTCGCAATGATGAAGACAATGAGGATGTTTTTAGTATTAATGGAAAATCATATGTTATAGATTTTAAATTTTTAAAAATAACAGGTGATGAGGATTTTGATAAGATCTCAAATGTATTTGATAATAGGCTAGATGAAATAAAAGATAAATAATTTTATACGAAATAGAAGAATTCAGAAAGGAGCATTCATGGTATCTGTAACACAACGTATCAAAGAAATTAACCAACCTCGAGGTGGCTACTTACCCATCAAGTTATTTTCAGTAGAGCAGTTCGAAGATCACCGAGTTCTACATCCAGTAGAGTCTGTATCTCCTACTTTAGTGGGGATTTGTGTGGATTACTTGACTCGCTTTATGAAAGGGGCAGAAGCCCGTGATGCTTTCAGAATTTCTCTCAAGGGAGCTCATAGGGTTAACATGGGAGACCTAGCAGAAGCACTGCTCGATTTGGTGACAGGATTGGACGATTTATCAATAGAAAGTGCTTGTCGACTAGTATCCTTTGATGTCGTTTTTCGTGCGGGGATTAAGTATTATAAGCCTTTTGAAGAAATTACGGTGGATGCAGAAACGATAGAGAATATTCGTATCATGGTAGAACGAAGTCTTTGCTTTTTCGATCTTTATGGTCCTTTGATAAAGGATGGCTTTAACTTTCTTGGAGGTTATACAGATACGATTGACAAGGGTGATGGAGATTTTCTTACCAAGGATACACTGTGGGATTTTAAGGTGACTAAAACAGCTCCAAATAAAGACCATACACTACAAGTCCTTGTATACTATATCATGGGTTTACATTCCTATGATCCTGACTTCCTGTCTATCGAAAATCTTGGATTTTATAACCCTCGAAAAAATATCGTTTATCAACTTCCTATTTCTGATATTCCTTTGGACTTGATTCAAACGGTAGAAAGAGAAGTGATTGGTTATAAATGATTGCTTGTTTAAAAATAATTGCAAAACTTAGAAAGAAACATTATGGAAACAACACAAACTTCCCAGTCGCTCTACCAGGCCCTGTGGAACTCAGCGGATGTTCTCCGCTCTAAGATGGATGCTAATGACTACAAGTCCTATCTCTTGGGCATGGTCTTTTATAAGTATCTGTCAGATAAGATGCTCTTTTTCGTGGCGGAGACCATGGAAGAAGGGACAGATAGTCTTGAGGCTGCCCTTGAGGTCTATCGCAATTACTACGAGGATGCGGATATCTATGAGGACCTGTTATCAGTTATGAGCGACGAGCTCAACTATAGTATCAAGCCAGACCTGACTTTTACCGCTCTAGTAGCAAGGGTCAATGAGGGGACTTTCCAGCTGGAAGATCTAGCTCAAGGTTTTCGTGATATCGAGCAAAGTGACGACCTCTATGAAAACCTCTTTGAAGATATCGACCTCTACTCTAAAAAGTTAGGGGCCACTCCGCAAAAGCAAAACCAAACGGTGGCGGCAGTCATGAAGGAGTTGGCTGTGCTAGATGTGGCTGGTCATGCTGGTGATATGCTGGGGGATGCTTATGAGTATCTGATCGGTCAGTTTGCGACTGACTCGGGTAAGAAAGCTGGTGAGTTCTATACACCTCAGCCTGTTGCCAAACTCATGACTCAGATTGCCTTTTTGGGTCGTGAGGATCAGCTAGGCTTTACCATCTATGATGCGACTATGGGATCTGGCTCTCTCTTGCTCAATGCCAAGAAATACTCTCATAAACCGCAGACAGTGGTCTACTTTGGTCAGGAACTCAATACCTCCACTTATAACTTGGCTCGGATGAACATGATCCTACACGGGGTTCCGGTTGAGAATCAATTTCTCCACAATGCTGATACATTAGACGAAGACTGGCCGACACAGGAGCCGACCAACTTTGATGGGGTTCTCATGAATCCTCCATACTCAGCCAAGTGGTCTGCTAGTTCTGGCTTCCTGAATGATCCTCGTTTCTCTCCTTTTGGGAAACTCGCGCCTCAGTCTAAGGCTGACTTTGCCTTCCTCTTGCATGGATATTACCACCTCAAGCAAGATAATGGAGTCATGGCTATCGTTCTTCCCCACGGTGTTCTCTTCCGTGGAAATGCGGAGGGAACCATTCGTAAGGCCTTGTTAGAAGAAGGAGCCATTGACACGGTTATCGGTCTACCAGCTAATATCTTCTTTAACACCAGCATTCCGACTACGGTTATTATTCTCAAAAAGAACCGTACCAATCGTGATGTTTACTTTATCGATGCTTCTAAGGAGTTTGATAAGGGGAAAAACCAGAATATCATGACGGATACTCATATCGAGAAGATTCTGGAAGCCTACAAGTCTCGTGAGGAGATGGATAAGTTTGCCCATCTTGCAAGCTATGAAGAAATCGTCGAAAATGACTACAACCTCAATATCCCTCGCTATGTAGACACCTTTGAGGAGGAAGAAGTCGAGCCACTGACAGATATCGTCAGCAAGATTAACGAGACAAATAAAGCCATCGAAAGCCAAACAGCTTCATTACTTGAAATGCTCGGTCAACTCCACGGAACCACACCAGAAGTCGATGCTGAACTTAAACAGTTTTTGGTGGATTTTAAAGGGTGATGGAGCCAATTGATTCGCTCATTTTTAAGATACAACTTTGTTTCCATATTTCCTGGAAACTGATAGAAAACAAGGAGAAACATGGAACAAACTAACCAAAAATCCCAATGCCAACAACTCTGGGCTAGAAACAAATACCTCGTTTTGAGCCATTCCAGCAATATTTACAATGAGATTCGCCAATATCTCAAGAATGAAGTGGTGGAGGTCAGCCATGTTCAAAACCTCATTGACCGCGCCTGCCAGATTCCAGAGCACAGGGGTCAGGTTTGCAATGCCTTTCAGCATATTTGGGGCTATTTCAAAAAGAAAGCGACAGATGCTGAGCGCAAGGACTACATGCTCTTGCTGGATAGCTACCGCTTTGGTCAGGCTTCCAAGGAAGACTTGATTTCTAAGACTCAAGACTTGCTTGATCGCTATCCAAATACCTACTTGCAACATTCGACTTTACTGAAAGGAGACTCCCATGAGACTTTGGCATGAGGCTTTGATTTCACAACTTCCCCGTCCTCAACTTTTGGGGCAACATCGAGAGTGTTGCGCCCTGCGTGGCAATGGCTGGGGCAGAAAGCATGCGACGGTGGACTATGTCTTTACTCACTCGCCCTATCATCTCTATGCTTATCATCGCTTGATCATGGAGGAAATGGCTGACCGTGGCTATAATGTTAGTCCAGAATGGCTGGACAAGAACTACCGTGGCAAGATCTGCCCTTCTTATCAAGACTTGCCTGAGGAGAAGCTAGGCAAGCCCATCTATAGTGAACATGACGACACCTACTATAAGGACTGTCTGGCTAATCTCCGTGACAAGGGGATAGAGCTATAGTCTTTTTTAATACCAAGCCATAGTCACTTATAAGAAACATAAATAGCTCGTTTGAGCATTCTAACTAAAATATAGCTATAAAACAAGCTATACAAAGGATTTGAGACATTTGTTTCAAGTCTTTTTCTTTTGACTAAAAGAGTGATATAGTTTCAAACTATATCAAAGCCTAATTATTTACAATTATACAGACAGTTTCTTTTCTGTTAAGATAGTTTCAACAACAAATTTTGGAGGACACATCATGTCA
>ERZ773083.1576-NODE-1576-length-15313-cov-4.244790_pt1 | contig 15313 bp, 18 predicted proteins | sample MGYA00511465_ERZ773083 | MGnify/ENA primary metagenome ERZ773083 (study PRJEB29015, sample SAMEA2738001) | human oral metagenome | biome: human oral; feature: human-associated habitat; material: dental | place: China | collected 2060 ... | reverse complement strand
AAGCTTTCATTTGGTATATTATACATGTATATCTAAACTACCTGAACTGTAACCACTAAAGATTTAAGTTCAGGTAAGCCATTCGTATTTGTACGATTACAAATGCCGACAACTATCGGATAGATATATATAAATAATATTTTACTTAATCATAATACTACACTTTATATTATGCATATATATCTACTTACCTTAACTGTAACCGCTAAACAGGCTGTTACAGCACTTTATACACAATTCAATATATAAATATTGCTGAAACAGCCTGATCATTTTTATAATTCTACTTTATAAGAAGGTGAGGAATCCCCGTTTATAACATAATAAGCAGCATTTTCCTCAGGTTTTATATAAATATCTACTTTCTTTATAACTACACCCTTATTAGCTTTTTTATAAGCCTTAACCGCCTTAGCCACAATATTTTTTACAAGTACCGATCTGCCTTCATACTCTACAACTGCGGATACTTTAGGCTCTACTTCCGCTTTTTTGGCAGTCGCCTTTTTAGCAGCGGGCTTTTTTTCTTCATTTTCCGCCGCAGCAAGCTTTGCATCAGCCGCTTCACCCGTTTTGGCAGCACTTTTAGCTTTAGTGCTTTTTTTAGCGGTACTTTCCTTAGTAGCCTTGGTTTCTTTCTTTTCTTCCATACTTATTGTTTTTTCTTCCTTTTTCATATACTCACCTCTTTGGCTCTCTATAATATCAAATATGGTTTCCAAATAATTATATATTATTTATGTATATTAAAGCAAGATTTTTATAAAAAAGTCTCTAACTCGGGTTTTCTTCAAATATTTGCTTCATGGTATGCCATCCTAATACAGCACACTTTACTCTTGCCGGCATGTGAGAAATATCCTGTAATAAACTTGCCTCGTCAAGCTCTTCGAGTTCTTCTTCGCTGATATTTCCCTTGATCATATTGAAAAACAACTCTCCAAGGCGCAGTGCTTCTTCTTTGCTTTTTCCTATAACAAGATCAAGCATTATATCTGCCGATGCCTGTGATATGGCACAACCGCTGCCTTCAAAAGAACCTCCGGTGATAATACCGTCTTCAACCTTAAGATTAAGTATTATATCATCACCGCAACTCGGATTAACTCCCTCCAAACTAAAACTTGCATCCGGCAGTTTGTGCTTATGTAAAGGACGCATATTATGCTCGGTTAAAACCTCATTATAATAACTGTTATTTTGCATAGCCCATTCTCCTTCTGATTGATTTGAGAGAATCGGTAAATCTTCTTACTTCTTCTTCAGTATTATAAAAAGCCAAACTTGCTCTTGCAGTGCTCATAAATCCGAGGTGCTTAAGCAAAGGCTGTGCACAGTGATGACCGGCTCTTACAGCTATATCATCCGTACTTAAAATCTGTGCTATGTCATGGGGATGCACATCATCTATCGAAAAAGCGATAATTCCATGATGTTCTTTATAATCTGCAGAACCCAGTATATGAACCTTATCATAATCTGCCAGTTCATCAAAAGCCAATTTTGTAAGAGCCTCTTCTCTTTCTTTTATCGCCTCAAAACCGATTTCTTTTATATATTTGATAGCCGCTTCAAGCCCTACCGCAGCGCCGGCATTTACCGTACCGGCTTCGAATTTATGAGGAACTTGTGCATATACCGCATCATATCTTGTTACCGTCTCTATCATCTCACCGCCGTATAAAAACGGAGGCATCGAATTAAGTAAGTCGAGCTTTGCATACAGAGCACCTATTCCCATAGGAGCAAGCATCTTATGCCCTGAAAATACCAAAAAGTCCACATCCAAAGCTCTTACATCCACAGACATGTGAGCTACACTTTGAGCCGCATCAAGTACTACTTTTGCACCGACTTCATGAGCCTTTTTCACTACATGGCTTATAGGATTCTCTCTACCGAGTACATTGGATACATGGGTCAGGGCAACTAATTTTGTATTTTTATTTATAGCCGCATCTATAACTTCTTCACTTATAAAGCCTGTAGCATCACAGTCTAAAAACTTAAGACTTGCACCGGTTTGTCTGCAAACATTTTGCCAGGGAAGCAGGTTACTGTGATGCTCCGTAATGGCTACAAGTACCTCGTCTTCCTTTGTTAAAAAGTTCATTCCGTAACTGTAGGCTATTAAATTAAGGCTTTCCGTAGCATTTCTTGTAAATACTATCTCTTCATTTTGTGAAGCATTGATAAACTCTGCCACAGTCTCTCTTGCCGACTCATAGGCTGTGGTTGAAGCCACACTAAGCTCATAAAGCCCCCTCATAGGATTGGCATTTTTATTTTTGTAATAATCCTCTATAGCCTTAAGCACAACTTCAGGTTTTTGTGAAGTTGCGGCATTATCAAGATAGGCTAAGGAACTTGAACAAAGTAATGGGAAATCTTTTCTGACTCTTCCAATATCAAACCCTGACATCTACTCACCTCCCATAAAATCTTCAACTAATTTTCTTGTTGCCTCGTCCTCTATAAAATTACAAACCTCTTCTATTCTTGCCCTTGCCATAAGCTCGTATATTGCCTTTTCCGAAAAACCTCTGGCTTTCATATAAAACATAAGCTCTTCATCAAGTCTTCCTATTGTTGCACCATGTGCTCCCTCAACATCCTCTTCGGCACAAAGTATGATAGGAATAGTTTTATTAACAACTCCTTCATCTATCAAAAGTACGGTTTCATTCTCCTGACCTGAAGCATTAGCCGCCCCGAGCTTTATGTCTATAGTTCCTCTAAATGTCTTTTCTGCCTTATCTCTTAGCACTCCTCTTGTATAAAGCCTGCTGGTTGTAAGCTTTCCTTCATGAACCGCAATATAGTTCATATCCAGCTTATCATTGTCCCTTACCAGATAAGCCACATTTGCCTGAACAACCGAATCATCCCCGGCTAAAAGCACCTTACTGCCCTGATAAGTTGCCTTATCACCTATAATTATCTGTGTAAGTTCAAACTCCGCACCCTTGGCACAATTTGCCGCTATATCATTAAAGAAAGTAAGTTCTTTATCTATAAGTTGTATCTGAATAAGTGTAAGTTTAGCACCATCCTCAAGATGTACTCTGGTCTGCACCGCCGCTACGCTGTCAAGGTCTTTTACGGCACTGTAGTCCATAATAACTGTAGCCTGTGAGTCTTTTGCTATATGAAGCTCTATAATATTACCTACATTGGCAGCCTCATCATAAGCGAACTTAAGTCTTAACGGTTCTTCTACAACACTTTTTTCAGTCACAAAAAAGCTGTGTACCGGAAGTTTCAAAGAAGTAATATAATCGTTAAATGCAGCTCCCATTCCGTTTTCTAAAGATTTATCGGACACTTCCTCACTTACTTTTAAGCTTATGTCGGAAGGAACTTCGCTTATAAACTTTCCGCCTTTTTCAATATTTATATCTACACTTGTTGAATTTACCTTTAACCTGTTCCATGTTATGGAGGGTAATTTATTTATTATCATACTCATCTTCTCCTCCTAACCTATACTTCCTATCATCTCAAGTCTGATAAGATTATTCATCTCTACGGCATATTCCAAAGGAAGTTCCTTGGAGATATTGTCGGCAAATCCGCTTACTATCATGGCCTTGGCATCTTCTTCTGAAAAACCTCTTGACATAAGGTAAAAAATCGACTCATCACTGATTCTTCCTATACTTGCCTCATGTCCTACATCTGCGTCCTTTGTACGCACATCCATAACAGGTATGGTATCGGAGGTGGATATATTATCAAGCATTAAAGACTCGCAGGTTACAGCGGATTTTGAGTTCTTCGCTTTTTCGGATATATATATCGAGCTTCTATAAGTATTTCTTCCGCCTCCCTTTGATATGGAACGTGAATTGATGTACGAAGTGGTATTGGGAGCGTTATGTACTATCTTCGCTCCGGTATCAAGATCCTGACCTGCACCGGCAAATGTAACTCCGTTAAACTCAGCCCTTGCTCCCTCTCCGTTAAGTATACTCATAGGGTAGAGGTAGGATACTCTCGAACCGAATGAACCCGATACCCACTCTATAGAGCCGCCTTCTTCAACTATGGCTCTTTTGGTATTGAGGTTATACATATTCTTAGACCAGTTTTCTATGGTCGAATACCTTACCTTGGCATTCTTTCTTATAAATATCTCAACGCAACCCGCATGAAGGTTGGCTACACTGTACTTCGGAGCAGAACACCCCTCTATAAAGTGAAGATAAGCATCTTCTTCCACTATAATAAGTGTATGCTCAAACTGACCGGCTCCCGGAGAATTAAGTCTGAAATATGACTGCAACGGTATATCAAGCTTTACTCCCTTAGGCACATATACAAATGAACCACCTGACCATACTGCACCGTGCAAAGCCGCAAACTTATGATCTCTGGGAGTAATAAGCTTCATAAAATGCTCTCTTATCATATCACCGTACTCGCCGTGTAAAGCACTTTCCACATCGGAGTATATAACTCCCTGCGCCGCAATCTCCTTACGGATATTGTGGTATACAAGCTCGGAGTCAAACTGCGCTCCCACACCTGCAAGCGAAGTTTTCTCAGCCTCAGGTATACCCAGCCTGTCAAATGTATCCTTAATATCTTGAGGTACTTCAGACCAGTCTCCCTTCATACCGGTATTGGCACGAATATAGGTAATGATATTATCTACATTAAGCTCATCTATAGAAGGACCCCAATCAGGTATCTGAAGCTCATTATAGGTCTTTAATGCACGCAGACGAAAGTCTAACATCCACTCGGGATCGTTTTTTTCCTTTGAGATCTGCCTGATCACATCTTCATTAAGTCCGCCCTCTATCCTAAAATAATCTTTAGAATCAGAGTGGATCTCATACATACTCCTGTCTATGTCTTCAACATATGTTTTTTCTTTCATTATGCCTTGTCCTCCACAGTTTCAGAAGTATAACTTTCAAATCCTTCGTTATTGATCTTCTCTATCATAGAAGCATCACCGCTGTCAACTATTCTGCCGCCAACCATTATATGTACCTTGTCAACTTCAAGAGATTGCAGTATGCGTGTGCTGTGAGTAATAATAAGTAAAGTACCGTTATTCTTATCCTTATACTCTCTTACCGCATCCGAAACTACACGTGAAGCATCCACATCAAGACCGGAGTCAGCCTCATCAAGTATGGCAAGCTCCGGCTTTAACTCCATCAGCTGACAAATCTCGGATTTTTTCTTTTCTCCGCCTGAAAATCCCACATTTAAGTCTCTGTTTGCATAGGATGCATCCATGCTAAGAGCACTTAAGGTCTTATCCATACCTTTTCTGAATGAAAGCAGCTTAAGTCTTTCCCCGGTTTTTTGCTCTACGGCAAGTTTTATGAAATTGCTTAAAGATATTCCCGGAACTTCCAAAGGATTTTGGAAAGACAGATAAAGTCCTGATAAAGCCCTCTTATCAACCGACTCCTCTGTGATATCTTCACCCTTAAATACTATTTTGCCGCTTATTATCTCAAACTTGGGATTACCCATTATAGAGTGTCCGAGTGTAGATTTACCGGCACCGTTAGGTCCCATGATTACATGTGTTTCACCTTTATTTATACTTAAACTTACATTGTGCAGTATTGACTTTTCTTCAATATTCACATTTAAGTCTTCTACCTTTAATATTTCTTCTGACATCGAAATTCCTCCAAATTTTTCTCACTTTAATTGTATACACTTGATTATATTCTGTATCTAAATTAATTGCAATACATTTCATACTATTTTACTAGGAAATGTGAAAGGCTCACCTTACTGCTTTTACTCCTTTGAATATCCGAGGCTTTGTAAAAAGCTTAAGTCCTTTGCACTTAAAAATTTCGGATCCAAAAGATCCGGTCTTCGCTCAAAGGTACGCCTTAGTGCTTCTTTTCTTTTCCACTCTTCTATGTTCTTATGATGTCCGCTAAGCAAGATTTCCGGAACTTCCATTCCCTCATATATGCTCGGTCTTGTATACTGCGGATATTCCAGCAATCCATCTTCAAAGGACTCAAACTCTGCACTGTCTTCATTACTGAGCACACCCTTGATCATACGGCTTATAGCATCCATCATAACCACACTTGGAAGTTCCCCTCCGGTAAGTACATAGTCTCCTATGGAGATGCTTTCGGCATCGGTAAGCTCCAAAACTCTTTCGTCAACACCCTCATAATGCCCGCATAAAAATATCAGCTCTTCCTCTTTTGCAAGTTCCTTTGCCAAATCCTGATTAAAAAGCCTTCCCTGAGGTGTGGTGTATATAAGTCTGGGCTTTTTTTCCAAGCCCTTGCAAATATCCTTATAGGCGGAGTATATAGGGTCTGCCTGCATTAGCATACCCGCACCTCCACCGTAAGGATAATCATCTACCTGTCTGTATCTGTTTTTTGCATAATCTCTTATATTTATGATTTTAAGTTTTATAAGTTCATCGGTCAATGCTCTTCCTATAATGCTTTGAGCCATGATATACTCTATCATTTCGGGAAATAAAGTCATTACATAATAATGCATATCTTCCCCCTATATATCAAGCAGTCCGTCTAAAATATGAACAAGGACTTCTTTGCTCTCAAGATCAACATCTAAAACACATTGCTTTATATACGGAAGCAGCAAAGTATCTTTTGATTTCTCATTTGTCTTTATATCTTCATTTAGGCTTATTTCCATAACATGATTGGCACCGGTGGGAAATACATCCTTTACATAACCTATAAAACCTAATGTATCGCTTATAACTTTTAAGTCTATAAGGTCTGATATATAGTTTTCTCCCTCTTTAAGCTCCTTGGCATCTTTCCTGTCTATATAAAGGTCTTTTTTAACTATCTTTTCCGCCGCCTCTATACTGTCTATATCCTCAAATTTACAGATGAACATATTTTTCATCTCTTTAGCATAGCTTAACTTTAACTTGCTATATACACCCTTATTATCCAAATAAAATTCTTTTATATATGAAAATTTTTCTGTATCATCGGTAGTAGGATATAACTTTACCTCACCTCTTAAACCGTGTGTTTTGGTAATAACACCTACTCTTAACTTATCTGTCATACTAACTTCTTTCTTTAATTTACGATATTAAAGCAAAAAGGCTGCTGCAAAACTCTATAATCTTGCAACAGTCTATCTACTATCTTATTTCCAATATAACCTTCTTATCGCTTTTAGATGTGGCAGCCTTTACTATAGAGCGAATAGCTTTAGCTATCTTGCCGGATCTTCCGATAATCTTGCCCATATCAGACTCAGCAACACTAAGTTCTATAAGTATGGAATCCTCTCTTATAGTTTCGGTTAAAACCACTTCCTCAGGTTTGTCTACCAATGCTTTAGCAATTAACTCTACTATTTCTTTCATCTACTGCCCTCTTCTTATCTTATGCCTGCAATCTTCAATAACTTTGCAACTCTGTCTGTAGGCTGTGCACCGTTACTTAACCACTTCTTAGCTGACTCCTCATCAAACTTTATAACACTTGGTTTCTTGGTAGGATCATAGTAGCCAAGCTCTTCTATAAATCTTCCGTCTCTTGGAGCTCTTGCATCTGCAACAACTATTCTATAGAAAGGTGCCTTCTTTTGTCCTAATCTTTTTAATCTCATCTTTACTGCCATAATACAGCCTCCTAAATTTTCTTTATATTATAATCAAGAATTTATTTTAATTCTCGTGAATTAACAATTACAAATCTACACATCGCTAAAATGGAAAGCCCTTCTTTCCGCCACCGAATAATCCGCCCAGTCCTCTTGCACCTCTTTGATTCATAGAGCCTGAGAGTTGTTTCATCATCTTCTTCATCTGGTCGAATTGCTTAACTATTCTGTTTACTTCGGCTATATCCACTCCGGCACCCTTAGCTATACGATTCTTCCTTGAAGGATTAAGTATATCGGGATTACTTCTTTCTTTTAAGGTCATACTGAGTATTATCGCCTCAACTCTTGCCATCTGACTATCATCTACATTGGCAGCACCCTTCATGGATTGCATACCCGGAAGCATATTAAGAAGACTTGCAATTCCTACCATCTTCTTAAGCTGTTTCATCTGGTCAAGGAAGTCGTTAAAATCAAACTCCGCCTTCTTGAACTTTTGGCTCATTTCCTTGGCTTTTTCGGCATCTATATCCATTTCAACCTTTTCTATAAGGCTTAGGATATCTCCCATACCTAGGATTCTTCCTGCCATTCTGTCCGGATGAAAAACTTCAAGGTCTGAGAGCTTTTCTCCCATTCCGGCATAAAGTATAGGTTTTTTGGTAACCGCCTTTATAGAAAGTGCCGCACCGCCTCTTGTATCACCGTCAAGTTTGGTAAGTACTACTCCGTCGATGTTAAGCTGACTGTTAAAGTTCTCCGCTACATTTACCGCATCCTGACCCGTCATGGCGTCTACTACAAGCAGGCTGTAGTCAACCTTTACATTTTCTTTTATGGCAACAAGCTCCTGCATAAGTTTTTCATCTATATGAAGTCGTCCTGCAGTATCTATTATTACCACATTGTGATGGTTGTTTTTTGCAAATTCTATACTTGCCTTGGCTATATCCACCGGAGATATGTTATCTCCCATCGAGAAAAATGCCACTGATTGTTTTTCGGCATTGATCTTAAGCTGGTCTATAGCTGCCGGTCTGTAGATATCACAGGCTACCAAAAGAGGACTGAATCCCTTGGATTTTAACTTTCCTGCAAGTTTTGCCGCTGTAGTTGTCTTACCGGCTCCCTGTAAGCCCATCATCATGATGACATTGACCGCATCACCGGACTTAAGCTCAAGCTCTTTGGTATCCTCACCTATAAGCTTAATAAGTTCTTCATTTACTATTTTTACAACCTGCTGTGCAGGTGTAAGCGAATTCATGACCTCAGTGCCTACAGCTCTTTCCTGCACATCGGCTATAAACTTTTTTACTACTTTGAAATTAACATCCGCTTCAAGCAGGGCAAGCTTTACTTCTTTTAATGCGAGTTTTACATCCGCCTCGCTAAGCTTTCCCTTGCCTCTTAGATTCCTGAACACATTTTGCAGCTTTTCAGTTAAACTTTCAAATGCCATACACTTATCTCCTATAAATCAATAATTAAATCAGCCAAAGTCTCTATTTCGGATATTAAAGAACTGTCCTTATTTTTACTATACTCTTTAGATAAGGTCTTGATCCTTCCCACCAATTCTTTGGTTTTTAAAAACTTTGCAATAAGCTGTAACTTTTCTTCATAACCTTCAAGTAAGGCATCGCATCTTCTTATCATATCATGCACGCTTTGTCTGGATATTCCCTCATCCTTAGCTATCTCACTGTAAGAATAATCTTCCAAAACAACCAATTCATAGATACGCTTTTGATGCTCAGTTAAAAGTTCACCATAAAAATCATACAAAAGTGCCTGTGTTACAAATTTTTCCATACACACCTCGAATATAATACACTAGCAGCACTGTGCTGTCAAGTGTTTTTACTTGATGTTTTTTAATGACCTGTCTATGTCTCTTTGCTGATCCTTTTTAGCTATAGTCTCTCTTTTATCATAATTTTTCTTACCCCTTGCCAGCCCAAGCTCAACCTTAACCAAGCTGTTCTTAAAATAAACTCTTAAAGGAACTAAAGTAAGTCCCTTTTCTTTCAGTTTTGAGGCAAGTTTTATTATTTCCGTTTTATGTAATAAAAGCCTTCTTACCCTAAGCGGATCTTTATTAAATATATTGCCCTTTTCATAAGGACTTATATGCATACCGTATATGTAAACCTGCGCCTTGTCTATTCTGACAAATGATTCCTTTACCGAACAATGCCCTAACCTTACGGACTTTACCTCCGTACCGAAAAGTTCTATGCCGGCTTCATATTTTTCCAATATAAAATAATCAAAGTATGCTTTTTTATTATTTGCAATAAGTTTTATACCTTCTGCCATACTTCCCCTCTTTTTCCGTCTGTACTAACTTACATCTTTTCTTAAATACATTACACTTCCATACTCTTATAGCGATTTTTACAAATTCTTATCTAAATTACTGCTATAGCTACTTCTTTTAACTTTAAGCTCAAAGCAATACTGATTAAATGTTGCAGTTTAGGTATGTCATTGCTAATTCATTTACTACAGTCTTTTATGATGATCCGCTAACTCAGCATTATAAAATCTATGGTTTTTGTAAGCTTATCCACTCTTTCCACACAGACCTCAACCCTTTGCCCGAGTTTATAGGTTTTACCGCTTGCCGCCCCTACTACGGCGTATTCTTTTTCAATATATTCATAGTAATCATCTCTAAGGTCGGATAATCTTACCATGCCTTCTATAGTATTTTCAAGCTCGACATATATGCCGTGTGCATTGACACCGCTTATAACTCCGCTAAACTCATCTCCTAAAAATCTAAGCATATATTCGCATTTTTTATATTTATCGGTTTCTCTTTCAACCTCGTCTGCTCTTCTTTCCATCTGTGAGGACTGCTTACATACTTCTTCCAGTATATTTTCATAATGTTTAAGCCTTCTATCCGAAATGCCGGAATTTAAATTTTCTTTTATTATTCTATGTATTTGCAAGTCGGGATAACGCCTTATAGGCGATGTAAAATGCGTATAGTACTTGGCAGCCAGACCGAAGTGTTCGCCGCAATCGGGGCTGTACTTTGCCTGCTTCATATTTCTTAAAGTTATACGGCTTATTAAAGCTTCTTCGTTAGTATCTTTGATTTTATTAAGTAATTTTTGAAGCTCCTTTGAGTGTATCTCGTTATTAAGAGGCTTTAGTGAAAAGCCGAAATTATTGATAAATATTGAAAGCTCCTTCATCTTATCAGGATCGGGCTTGTCATGTACTCTGTATACAAAGGGCAGCTCCAGCCAAAAGTACTCCTGTGCTACAGTTTCGTTGGTTATAAGCATAAATTCTTCTATAATATTGGTAGCAACATTTCTTTGATAAGCTTTTACATCTATGACCTTACCGTTTTTATCCAAGCTAATCTTACTTTCAGGTATGTCAAAGTCTATAGAGCCACGAGCTTCCCTTTTCTTTCTTAAGATAGCGGCAAGTTTTTCCATATCTTTAAGTAAGTCTACGTAAGGCTCATAGGAGCAAAGTCCTTCTGTATTATCATTTTCAAGGATTTTTGCAACATCCGAGTAAGCCATCCTCATATTAACATTAATTATGCTCTCTACTATTTTGTGGCTTACTACCCTGCCTTTATCGTCTATTTCCATAATACAGGACAGTGTAAGCTTGTCTTCCAAAGCATTAAGAGAACAGCAACCGTTAGATATGCTTTCAGGGAACATAGGTATAACCCTGTCTACCAGATAAACACTTGTTCCTCTTTTTAACGCCTCCTTATCAAGCAGTCCCTTTTCTTTTATATAATGTGATACATCCGCAATATGAACTCCTAACTCGAAGTTTTTACCGTTATGCTTTAGACTTACAGCATCATCAAGGTCTTTTGCATCTTCCGAGTCTATAGTAACTATGACCTCTTCTCTAAGATCAAGTCTTTTTTTGTACTCTTTACTTATATCCTGCTCCGATACTCTTTTTGCCTCATTAAGAGTATCCTTTTCAAACTCCATACTAAGTCCGTAAGATTTTGCTATGGAAAGTATATCGACTCCGGCTTCATTTACCTTACCCAGTATTTCTACTATCCTCGCCTCCGGTTTTTTATTTTTATGCCCGTAGTCATATATTTCGGCAACTACCTTATCTAAATTTTTAGCAAATCTATCCTTGCCCTTAGGTATAAAAATGTCCTTCAGTATTTTTTGGTTGTCCGGAAGCACAAAACCGAAGGATTTATTTTTCTTATATATACCTACAACATATTTATTGGCATGAGTTAAGACTTCACTTACACTGCCCTCTGTTCGTCTGCCGCTCTCTTGGTTATTTAACTTGGTATAAACATTTACTTCCACACGAACGGTATCGCCGCTTAAGGCATTTTTTTCTTCTCCGGCAGGTATAAAGATATCATCTTTAAGTCTTTCAACCTTTACAAAACCGAAACCTCTGGTATTGGCAGTGTAGACTCCTACATAACTTTCAACATTTATCTTACTGTATCTACCGTTGGTAGAAAGTTTGATCTTGCCCTCGTACACCAGTTCTTCCAGTAATGCCTTAAGCTCATGTCTTGCACTTAAGGGAATGTCCAAAAAAACAGCCAATTCTTTTATCTTCATAGCTGTATATATCGGATCCGACATAAGTTCAAGTATTAATTTTTTTCTTCTGTTTAGTTCATCTATGTTCATTTATTACCTTTCCTGTAGGCACTCTTTTATATTTTACCCTTAATTACTTATCAACCGGATAAGTAGTATAAGCTTTTTTTAAATAAAAAATATTTCAAATCAGAGTTCTTATGCCAATTGACAATATGCTGCTAATTAACACATTACACACATATTCGTGTCAAGACCTTAAATCGGACTTATTCTTTTACATCTACATAGTATTTCTTATATTCTTCAGGGTTTGCATAAACATTTATACTGTCTCCCTTATGAATATTGTTTTCTACTTTTCTGTATATGTTATCACTTTTAAATATATACTTTTGTCCGCCTTCTTCATAAGTGCATATAACTTTTCTATTTTTTATATTCTTAAATCTGTTAGCTCCTATAGTAACGCTGTCTACAGTTGCACGCAGGCAAACTCCATTTTCCAATAGATAATCTATCTCTTTCATTCTTCTATCGTTAATAATATTTATAGTAAATCCCATTATAAACAATCCAACTCCATTTAACAGTTGCAATATGAATGACAACATAGGAGTTTCACCTGATTCTTTAGATACAAAATAGTATATTACAAAAACCAGTATGATATAAAAGAATCCAAAAATCATAAATATTTTTCCAAATTTTTTCATTGCTTTTTTATCTTCCATAAGTCCTGCCTCCTATTGTTTTAATTAAAATAAGCTGCCGCAGAATAAATACTACGACAGCTTCTAAAACTACCTTGATATTACTATTTGCCATGCAGACATTATGCTACGATAACTGTATTAAACCTAGTTAAAAATATTAAGGTTTAATATAAACGCTAAAATTATAAATGCTCCTGCTGCAAAAGCTGTTAATTTTTCAAGTGTTCCCTCCATGGAACGACCCTTATTCTTACCCCAGTATGTATCTGCCATACCTCCTATAGAGCCTAAACCTTGAGATTTACCCTCCTGTAAAAGCACTACAGCGGATAAGAATATACAGATAATAACATAGATAACTGAAACTATAGTATTAAGCATATTACACTCCTTCAAATTTCTTATTTCATAATCACGCTTAATAATAACACATAATAAATTGATATACAAGGGGTAATTTTCGTTTTTTTCCTATCCAATTATATGAAAAACTTGAAAGTAAGTAGGAAATCTGACAGTAGAAAGAATTCCTTAAAAATAGTATAATAAAATAAGAAATTTAATTCAAGGATAAAAACGCAATATATATTTTGTATAAATATATTAGAACTGGTAGGTAGCCCAGTCGTCTAAATGATATTTTATTTAGGTAAGTAACCTTCCCCTCCGGGTTGTCCATTCTTTGATAAAAGTATTAAGTGAAGGAGGGTCTGTTATGGAAAAAATAACAGGGAAATTAACGGTTTTTTTTGATAATCCATTTTGGGTAGGTGTTTTTGAGCGTGTAGAGAAAAATAAACTATCAGTATGCAGAGTAGTATTTGGTACAGAACCAAAAGATTATGAAGTATGTGATTTTATTTTGAAAAATTACAGCAATTTGAAATTCAGTTCAGGTATGAAAGTTAAGATTAAAAAAGAAAATTATAATCCCAAAAGATCGCAGAGAGAAGCAAGAAATCAAATCAAACAAGTGGGAATAGGTACAAAATCTCAACTGGCATTACAGCAACAAAGGGAAGAGATGAAATTGGAAAGAAAAACCAAAAGTAAGCAAAGAAGAGAGTTGGGAAAAGAAAGAAAGTTTGAATTAAAACAAGAAAAGCGCAAACAAAAACACAGGGGCAAATAGTAATAAGCTGCTTATCAAAAAAGATTATCTACAATCACTAAAACAGTAAATCTAAAAGAAAGATTTGCTGTTTTTCTTATCCAAACTTCAAAATAAAAGCGTCAATAAATCAAAAAAAGATACTTGATAAAACTACCGATACCTAAACTCTATCCTTTAGTTTCTTTTTTATCACAAAAATCCTTAGCGCTTTCTGCTCCGCTGTAAATGTACTTTTAATCTTTATTTATCATTTTTATTGTGATAATATGAAGGGCAGAGTGCTTATAGGCTAAACTATTTTTTAAAGCTGGAGACTTGAAATGAGAGAAGACATTTATAACGGTATCAAAAATCATATACAAAGCATAAGCGGATTTGAAAAGATTGAGATCTTGACTATAGAAGCCGGACATTGTGAACTTGAGGTTGAAGTGGAAGAAACTATGCTAAACTTATACGGCAGCGTACATGGCGGAGTTTTGTATACGCTTTGTGATATAGCCTCAGGCATGAGTGCCTACGCATACGAGTGTAGCAATGTAACTCTAAACGGTACTATAAATTACCTAAAACCTGCCGGTGTAGGAAGGCTTAGAGTAGTATGCAATACGATACACAAGGGTAGAACCACTGTAGTTAATGATGTACTTATAAAAGATTCTGAGGAAGACTATATAGCAAGTGCAAGAATGACTATGTATATAACAAAGGAGCTTTAATATTTTTTATCCTATCATTGTAGAGATATGAACCTTTACTATATTTAGTGCCAAAATCCGGATCTTTTTTTGGGGGTTTTAGCCTTGTAGCTTTATTCAAAGAAGGACGGTTCTAAAAGAATCCTTCATTTAGAGAGTATATTAAAAACTGTTTCTGAGCGACATCTTCAAGCAGTCACAAAAAATAACGACCATACAAAATCAGAGATACTCATGTATGGTCGTTTTATTATTCTCAATTACTGAATTTGTGACTGAAGTTATTTTAGTTAGTTCTCTATATCCGGCTTAATGCTTTTACTTCCTTAACATTATTATCTTCCACTTAATTCTTTATAATTAAAAAATTCTCAATTCATCCTCTCTAAATTACTTTCCATATAATCCAAAAAATCAATTTTTCAATTCGTAATTTGTTAAATACTTCTACCTTCGATAATTCTCCAATCTGAAATTTTTTAGAAATTTTATCATAATTATTCCATTCTTTGAAGATAGTATTCCTTTTTCTTTTGTAAAATGCACTTTAATATCCTATTCCAATTATTTTGATTTACAATTTTTCCGATGAGCTTT
>ERZ773083.1574-NODE-1574-length-15322-cov-3.428702_pt1 | contig 15322 bp, 13 predicted proteins | sample MGYA00511465_ERZ773083 | MGnify/ENA primary metagenome ERZ773083 (study PRJEB29015, sample SAMEA2738001) | human oral metagenome | biome: human oral; feature: human-associated habitat; material: dental | place: China | collected 2060 ... | reverse complement strand
CGTTCAAACGGAACCTGAGCTACCGCTCGTGTTTGTAAACGGCGTACCTCTACCGAACGGGCGTTCGGATTTACTCGACACAATGGTTGTCATCGATTCAGCAGAAACGGATATTGGAGCCGAAGCACCGATCGTACCGGATGAAAATATGACCGAAGAGAATATCACCCTTGACGACCTCGATGCACAAAATGAGGATGGCATTGCAAGCAACGAAGCCGAAACAGATGCTGAAAGTGACAAAGCGGAAATCGAAAGCGACACATCGAATACCGATGATGAGTTCTTGGAAACCATCGAACAAACCGTACCGATCATTCCGGCGAAACCGGCACCTCCCCCGCCGCCGCGGAAAAAATATGCCATCCCGTTTGATCTTTTAACGAATTATCCCGACGGCGAATATTGGATTGTGGACGATGCGACAAGACGAGCAGCGCTGATGCTGAAATCGACCTTTAACGAATTTAAAATCGATGTATCCATCACCGGTATCCGTAAAGGGCCTGTCGTAACGATGTTTGAAATGCTGCCTTCGCCGGGTATCAAACTATCAAAGATTACCAATCTGCAGGATAATATCGCATTGCGTCTTGCTGCTTCCAGCGTTCGTATTGTCGCACCCATACCGGGTAAACATGCAGTCGGTATCGAAGTCCCCAATAAGAAGCGTTCGATTGTCAGCTTTCGGGAGCTGATAGAAACCGATTTGCCGGAAGCCGCTAAGATGGCGATCCCCGTTGCCCTCGGAAAAGATGTAACGGGAAATCCGCAAGTCCTTGACCTTGCACAAACACCGCATCTGCTCATTGCCGGTGCGACCGGTTCGGGAAAATCGGTCTGCGTTAATTCAATCATTTTGTCGATTCTCTATAACCGTCGTCCCGATGAGGTAAAGCTGATTTTGGTCGATCCCAAAATCGTCGAGCTGAAACTCTATAACGATATTGCGCATCTTTTAACCCCCGTTATTACCGAACCGAAGCGGGCGTTCCAAGCGTTGCAATATGCGCTCTGCGAAATGGAGCGGCGCTATGCCTTGCTCGATAATATGGGCGTGCGCGACATAAAGACCTTCAATGCGAAAATCAAATCGGAGCATATTGCAACTGAGACGTTGCCCTATATTGTCATCATCATCGATGAATTTGCAGACCTTATGGCCACATCGGGGAAAGAGCTTGAAGCTACAGTCGCGCGCTTGTGCGCAATGAGCCGCGCAGTCGGTATTCATCTGGTGCTTGCAACACAACGGCCGTCCATCGACGTCATCACCGGTTTGATTAAGGCAAATATTCCGAGCAGAATTGCTTTTATGGTTGCATCAAAAACAGATAGCCGAATCATCTTGGATGAGATGGGTGCGGAAAAACTGCTGGGGAAAGGCGATATGCTGTATGTAAGCGCTGCTCGTCCGTTCCCGACCCGTATACAGGGCGCTTTTGTTTCCGAACAGGAAGTAGAGCGAGTCGTCGCCTGTGTAAAGGAATATTGCGAGCCTGAATATATCGATGAAGAAATCTTTGTCGATGATGATGACGAGCCCTATGATAATGCCGTGTTCTCCGACGATAATGATCCGCTCTACGATCAAGCGTTGGAAATTGTTACCTTTGCAGGGAAAGCGTCTGCTTCTTATGTGCAGCGCAAACTGAAAATCGGGTACAACCGGGCGGCACGCCTTATCGAAGAGATGGAAGCCCGCGGCATCGTTGGCCCTGCAAACGGTTCAAAACCCCGCGAAGTTATCAGACACGTGTAGTTTTTTTCTTGCTGGACACCTGTAGGTAAAAGGTCTATACTTTTATGTACATAGGGAGAGATCAATAATGAAAAAACGCTTTTCTATTCGATATAAACTTATTCTCATTTTTGGGTTTCTTATTGTGACGGCTTTAACAATAGAAAGTGTTCTAGCCGTTCACACAGCACGCAAAGCTGTAATAAAAAATATTGAAGCGCATCTGCTGGATAAGGCGCATGATACAGCCGAAATACTGGACGGCAGAATTGAGCAGTGGTTTCAATTGCTTGAAGGTATTGCCCAGATGCCGGCATTACAAAGTACCGAATTATCGTATTTTGAAAAGGCGGTATTGTTAAAAGAACTCGCTGATAAAAATACTTCTTTCCAAATACTCAATATTATCACTCAAAACGGAATCGGTTATTTAGCTAACGGGCGAACAAGTGATATTTCTTCTACCGCTTGGTTTAAAAGTTACCGAGGAAAACCTTTGATGTGCGAGCCTTTTATGTCCCTTATCAGCGGTAAAATGATTATCATTATTGCTGTTCCGATTTATGATGATAATAATCAAGCACATGATATACTTGCAGCAACAATCGACGGATTCGCGATGTATGATGCCGTAAAAGATATCGTTATCGGACAAACCGGTAATTGTTCTATGATAGGAGATACAGGGATAGTCATTGCTGATCAAGATACGGAGTTGATAAAGAATCAGTTTAACCCAATAGAAGAAGCTAAAAAAAATCCGGCTTTTACTTCTCTTGCAGTATTTTTGCAAACAGCGCTTGAAGCAAAGGATTCTACAATCGGGTATTATGAATACGACAAAGTACGGAAAATTGCGGCGTACGCTGTAATGAAAACGACCGGATGGACAGTGCTTGTCAATGCACCGGCAGAGGAGTTTATGGGCACTGTCAACACCTTACGCGGCACTATGGTGATTATGGGGCTTATCATTTTGCTGGTGGCAATCGTTATTGTATATATTATCGCCCGCACAATGGTAAAGCCGGTACAGACGGCTGTTAATGCTTTAAAAAATATTGCACAAGGTGAAGGTGATTTGACAGTACGGCTACCGGTGATCGGCAATGATGAGGTAACCGATTTATCCGAATATTTTAACGAAACAATTACTAAAATCGGCGCTTCAATACAAGCGGTTGGTAGAAACAGCAATGAAATGGAAGAAATAGGAAATGAATTATCTACTAACATGATTGAAACAGCCGGCGCAGTGAATGAAATTAGCGCAAATATAGATGGAGTAAAGCAGCAGGTGCTTACCCAAGCAGCAAGTGTTACCGAAACAGCTGCTACCATCGAAGAGATTGTCCGAACGATAAAGCAGCTGAACACCAGCATCGAAACTCAAACGACAAGTGTTGCACAATCTTCTTCTTCCGTAGAAGAAATGGTCGCAAATATTGCTTCAATCGGGCAAACACTCGGTAAAACCGACGATGTAATCAGGACACTCACTGCAGCGACCGGCGATGGCAAAGCTACGCTAGTTTCCTCCAATACTGTAACACAAAAGATTGCCGAAGAATCCGGTTCGTTGATGGATGCCTCCAGCGTTATTCAACATATTGCGTCACAGACAAACCTATTGGCTATGAACGCTGCGATAGAAGCTGCGCATGCCGGGGAAGCGGGTAAAGGCTTTGCCGTCGTTGCCGATGAAATCCGTAAACTCGCAGAAGAATCCTCCGCGCAAGGTAAAACTATTACTACAACGTTGAAAACGCTCAGCGGAGAAATTGAAATGCTTGCAACCTCTTCAAAAACGGTAGAAGAAAAATTCAATGTAATTTTTACCTTAGCCGAACAGGTAAAATCGATGAGTGATCGACTTACCGAAGCAATGAGGGAGCAAGAAAACGGCAGCAGAGAGGTACTCACTGCTATTAAGAGCATTAACACGGTAACAATAGAAGTGCAGGCAGGTTCTGAAGAAATGTTGAAAGGCGGAGAGAGTGTCGCGCAGGAAATGCGTAAATTAGATGATCTTACCCGCATTATCACTGACAGTATGAATGAAATGGCGGCTGGCGCAGTACAAATTAACAATGCGGTACAGGAAGTCAATCAGATTACGCAGAAGAATAAACACAGTATCGAAAGCTTGGCTCAAGAAGTGGGAAAATTTAAGGTCAATTAGAGGGGATATCTCTTCTATTTGTACCCAACCAGTATCATGGTTCGAGCACGTTCATTATAGGGTGAGCGGTCAAAGTCGCCGTATATTTCGACTGAGGTAAAACCGGCAGACAGCATAAGCTGCCGTAATTCGGTAGCGGCATAGAGGCGCTGCACAAAGGTATGATCGGCTTTGAGGCCGTCTTTTGAATAGAGCTGCCAATGCGATCGTAGTCCTTCCCATGCCCCTTCTACCATAAAATCGGTGAGCACGGTATAACCGGCCCGCTCAAACCATTCTCCGGCGGTGAAGTCCCGCACGGCAATTTCGCGCCCTAACATTTCGAGGATAAAACAGCCACCTTCTTTTAAGGATTGCGCAATATTGCTTATAATAAGGGCATCTTCTTCAATCGTTTTACAGTAGCCAAAGCTCGTATACATATTGATCGCAATATCGAAGGCCCCCGGCCGTATAAACTCCCGTAAATCGGCTCGCACCCATTCTATCGTTACGTTCTCCGCCGCTGCCGCCTCTGACGCTGCATCTAAAAATGGTTTAATAAGATCGACACCGGTAACCCGCGCACCGAGAATAGCAAGCTCAACGGCAATGCGACCTAAACCACATCCCGCATCAAAAATTTTTAATTCCTGCGGCTGTCGTCCCGTCCCGGCAAGTTTAAAAATACCTTCGGCAACGGCAGGCGCCTCCTTCCATCGTGAAGTGTCAAACATGATAGGGGCATACTGTACCCAAAAAGATTCATTTTCAAACCAATCGTCCATATTGCGACCTTTCGATTCTCCTTTTTAAGCCCCACCCTGCTGTTCGTACTACTGCGGATTGGTATCTGTGCCGTTTTGCAAAATAGTATCTAAACCGGAATTCCGATTAACACTGCCGTCGGCAATAAGTTTTTGTTTTAGTACATTTGCTCGGTGGTTTTCGGAATCGAGTTTCAACGACTGATTCAACAATGCGATTGCTTCCGGCATCCCATTGTGTTCGGCATATATCCGTGCAGCTTCGTAGAGCATCTTACTTTTTATACGGTTATCGGAAAGCAACTCTGCAGCATGGGAAAAATACTTAATTGCCATATCCGGTTCATTGCGTGCATCATAGATATAAGCTTGATCAACCACCGCAGGAATTGTATAGCGGTGTTCGTTTTCCACCTCGGTAAAATTCTTTAGTGCTGCAGTCGAGTATCCCTGCACTGCATGCCGGATACCGTTGTAGAATATATCTTCATCATGGTTGTCTGCTTTGTCGATTCCAAGACAGACATTAAAATCGCCCGAAGAAGCAAAGTACCAGCGTGCATACGCCTTTACCAGCGGGTTATGGGGATGGGCTTCTAGGATTTTCCACATCTCTCCGTTTCCCTGTGCATAGTTTTTCGGCTGCACATAACGGTATCGAAATTCTTCTAGCTGAAACCGTATATCGTCGCTATTGGCAGCCATGGCTTCCTCAAGCACTTGCTCGGCGGAAAGCGTAAAAGCCGAAGACACAAACAAGCCTTTTTCCATCTGTAATGAGAAAAAATCTTTGCTTTGCAGATATTCGTCTAAGGGATTTTTTTGATCATGCCCCGCATTGATAGCGGACCAAGCACGGACATACTGTGCCACCGCCGGATAGTATCCCGGATTTTGCGAAATACACTCGATCAATATCTCTGCTTTTTCGTCTTGGGTAGGAGCGGTCATCGCTAAGTTATAAAAAACTTCGCTTGAAGAATCCGCATAACGGTCGACATATATGTGCCAAAAACCACGCGCCTGCTCCATATCACCGAGCCCCGCACTTGCATCAGCGGCAAGCAAGAGATGACGACGGGCATATTCAAAAACCTTAGGATTGTTTTCAGGGAGCCCCGCCATGTCGGCATACGCAAGTGAATAGACTAAATCATCCAGTACCGGTTGGAAATTGCCCATATCATAAGCTAAGCACGACCAAAAATAGGGAGACCGAAGCGCTTCTTCTTTAGCAATTCGGAAACGGAGTGCGGCTGCCTGTGCAATGTCTCCTTGGTGAGCAAGCATTACGGCAGCATTCTCCAAGAAAATATGTTCGCCCGTAAGCCGAAAACTTTCTTGCCAAAAAGAAGCAGGCGTCTGATATGTTTGTTTTCCCTTATCTATATGGATAAGAGCCTCCGCCCCAATACCAACATAAGAGGAGCCACGCAAAGATTCGGCTGCTGCTGCAGCATCTTCTATCCGTCCTTCCTGCATCAATGTATGAGTAAGGGCAGCGTTAAGCATCGGGTCATCAGGATACTTTTTTAGACCGGTCTGAATTGATTGTAGAGCTTGTACAGGATAATGCAACTGTAATTCCCGTTTTGCAATGCTTAAATAGTGAATGGGGATCTGTGCTTTTTTACGCAATGCACGTAAGTTATTCAGGGCTTTTTGAGTATTCCCCTCTTGCATAACACCGTCAATGACATTCAGTTTTTGTTGAAAAAGCTCATTTTTATCTGTTTTTGAACATGCTGCGGCAATAACGCAGAGGAAAAGACTTCCTATAAGAAAGAGATTAGTTTTTGTCCTTTTCATAAGAGCAGTCTAAACACTCTCGTTTAATGCTGTCAAGTACTGCGTTTACAAACTTAAAGGAATCATCGGTGCCATACGTGCGGGCAATAGTAACCGCTTCGTTAATTACGATCCTGGGATCGGTGTCTTGTTGAAAAAGGAGTGAATAAGTACTGAGGCGGAGAATTGCCTTGTCGACCAATTTAAGCCGATTAAAATCCCAGTTTTCCAAGTTCTTGGTGATGAGGGTATCGATTTTATTGATATGCTCAACAGTACCTAAAAAAAGAAGCTGTGAAAATAATAGATCTTCGTCATGCACCTCTTTACTGGTACGTTCCGCCCATGGGAAGCGCAATAAATCATCAGGCGAAAGCGATCCCGCATCCCAAGCAAACAGCGCTTGAAACGCAAGAATCCTTCCACGTCGTCTCCCGATCGCCATCTTTACCACGAAAGAGCTTTTTCAAGATCGGTGCCGGTTTTAAATATGACGAAATTTTCCGATTTACGGAGCTCATTGGTTACCGAAACCAGCGCGTTGTTAAGTGCTTCATTTTGGCGCTGCATAATCACCATCTTTTTTATATATTCGTAGAGACTGACATTTCCGCCCGGTTCTACTACATCACTTAAACCGAGTATCTTCGCATCTTTTTTCGCTAGGACGACAAAACACTGGTAATTAGCACCTGTTTCCGTTATCGGAGACACATCTCCTACCTTCATGTTAAAGATTTTGAGAAGTCCGTCCATCGGAATACCGAGCTGCTCAGCTGCTAATGAGGTTTTACTGACAAAAATCTCTCCGGCCTGATAACCTGAATTCTTTTCCTGCGATTTTGCCCGAATATCGGCGGTAGCCTTCGAGTTTGCCGTCAGTTTTTTTTGAATATCTTTTATCGTTTTTTCCGCAGTACTTGCTTTGTCGCCTTTCGGGGCTACCACAAGGAAAAGCTGTACTGTGTCAGGCTGCACAAAAGACTGTTTATTCACCTCATAATACGAACGGATTTGATCATCGCTCGGACTTGGAATCGATTGCAGCTCTTTTTGTTTCTTCTGCATCACATATCTTTGCGCAGTCAGTTGGGTTCGTAAAAAGCTCTTAAACTCTGCAAGGGTCATGCCATTTTGTGCTTTCATATATTCATCCAGCGACATATTGGTCTTTTCTTTAATCAGTTTTGCAAAATCTGCTTCGGACACCTGCTGCCCCAATTGATTGGATACGTATTCGGTGAAGTAATTATTTACTTCCGAATCCATGATTTTTATTCCGTCTTTTTCGGCAGCCTGTACGATTAAACGCTCATTGATAAGACCGTCCAGCGTTTGCTGCCGCTCTTCTAAAGTCATCTTCCGTCCGATTTCTTTTTCCAAGGCAGAAACACGAGTTTTTAGCTGACCAAGAGTAATCGGTGTCCTTCCTGTAAGCTTCACTTCTGCAATAGGCTGCAAATTGGTTTGGGCAAAGACGCCGCTTATAGACAAACTTAATACAATAAACAACATGATTACAGTTTTCTTCATCGTATCCTCTTCAAGTTTTGATATTTGTAAACAAATGAACCACCGATAAGTTACTTACCGGTGGTTCACATATCTCATTTTATAAGTACCGCACGGATACGCCTGATACCCGCCGATGACGATTGTTCTTTTTGGATTACGAACTTACCCAATACACCGGTGTGTTCTACGTGTGGGCCACCACATACCTCTTTTGAAAAGTTCCCGATGGAGTACACTTTTACGGTATCTTCGTATTTTTCTCCGAAGAGTGCCATCGCCCCTGCACGCTTTGCTTCTTCGAGCGACATTATTTCCATCGTAACCGGTAAATCTGCTTGGATCTGCTCGTTGACAATACGTTCTACTTCCGCCTTTTCTTCGGCAGTCATCGGCTGCGGATGAGAAAAGTCGAAGCGGAGTCGCTCTGCCGTAATATTAGACCCTTTTTGCGCAACATGATCGCCAAGTACCATCCTGAGCGCTTTATGCAAAAGATGCGTCGCGGTGTGGTACGCGGTGGTCTGCTCGGAGTGATCTGCCAAACCGCCTTTAAAAATCTGTTCGCTTCCGGCGCGAGAGAGCGCTTGGTGTTTTTTAAAGGCTTCTTCAAATTCCTCTTTATCAACGGTTAAACCCGATTCCCGTGCAAGCTCTTCGGTAAGCTCAATAGGGAAGCCGTAGGTATCGTAGAGTTTAAAGGCAAGCCTGCCCGGGATAATCTTTTTAGGATTTTTTAACAGGTTTGGCTTCATTTTTTCGTACTCAGTCTCGCCTTTTTTGAGGGTCTCGAGGAAGCGTTTCTCTTCGGCTTCAAGCTCGGCGGTGATGGTTGCTTCTTTCTCTTTTAATTCGGGATACGCGCCCTTGTATTGTTCGATGACAACCTTTGCCGGAATTGCGAGGAAAGTTCCCTCGATACCAAGCTTCCTGCCATGGCGGACAGCTCGTCTGATAATACGGCGAAGTACGTACCCTGCACCGACATTGGATGGCACCACAGTTTTCGGATCTCCCAAGATAACGGTAGCCGCCCGGATGTGGTCACAGATAATACGGACGGATACATCTTTTTCAGCATCGCTGCCGTATTGGTAGCCGGTAATCTTTTCAATTGCGGCAATCAGCGGGGTAAAAATCTCGGTTTCGTACACGGATTTCTTGCCTTGCAGCATTGCAACGGTACGTTCAATTCCCATACCGGTATCGACACAGTGCCGCTCCAACGTGTGATAGGAACCGTCTTGCTCTTTGCGGTACTGCATAAAGACATCGTTCCATATTTCAACGTACTTACCGCAGCTGCAACCCGGGCGACATTCGGCGCCGCACGCAGGCTTTCCCGTGTCGATGAACATTTCCGTGTCGGGACCGCACGGACCGGTTTCCCCTGCGGGCCCCCACCAGTTATCCTCGCGGGATAAAAAGTGAATCCGTTCTTTCGGGATACCGTGTTTTTCCCAAATCTCCGCCGATTCGGTGTCGCGTGGCACTTTATCATCGCCTGCAAAAACGGTTACGGAAAGGAGATCAACCGGAATGTTAAGATATTGTGGGCTTGTCAAAAATTCAAAGCTGAATCCAATAGCTTCTTTTTTAAAGTAATCGCCAAGCGACCAGTTTCCCAGCATTTCAAAAAAGGTAAGGTGAGAAGCATCCCCTACCGCATCGATGTCGCCGGTGCGGATACACTTTTGATAGTCCGTTAAACGTGTCCCCGCAGGATGCGGTTCACCCATCAGATAGGGAACAAGCGGGTGCATACCTGCGGTGGTAAATAGTACGGTAGGATCGTTTTCGGGGATAACCGACTTACCGGAAATTTCCGTATGGCCTTTACTTTTAAAAAATGCGATATACTTGGAACGGAGTTCGTCTGCTGTAATGTGTTTATTCATATCTTACCATAGTAAGAAAAGCTATCAAGCCTGTCAACTGTACTTTTGAAAATAGGTGGCACATCTGCGTTGTCGCTTAACAAAAAACAGTCCTCGACGTACAACAAGTACGCCTGCGGGTGTTTTTTGTACGCTCCTAGCATCTGTACCGCCTATTTTCAAAAGCGCTGGCTATGCAGAACGGCCACGGATGTCAGGGGTTTTACACAGCAGCGAAAAGAGGCGGCGACAGTTCCGGTGCACAATTTCGCATAAGTGTTCTACCGAACACTGCCGGTATTTGCTTGCAGCCTGATAGGTATACGAAATATTCAACGGGGTGTTTACCTCCCGTCTAACCGGTTGAGGGGCGAGGTACGGGGCATCCGTCTCCAATAGTAGTTTATCGTCAGGCACCATGCGTACCAATTCCGCTATTGTGGAAGCCGTTTTCGCATTGTCAGTGTATGTGATGGTACCCGGAAATGAAAGATACCAGCCCCGTTCTAAAAAAGCCTCGGCTTCTTTCTTCCCGTACGAAAAACAATGAATAACGCCTCGGTGCCAGCCTACTTCGTCGATACAACGGAGCGTCGGTTCAAAGCCGTCGCGTGAATGAATAATCACAGCCAATCCGTACCGTTTGGCAAGGGCAAGCTGTTCTTTAAACAGCGTTTCTTCACCGGCGAGATCACCGGTTCCCGTCCCCGTTGCTCCGGCATGGTTCCAATACCGGTCTATACCGCATTCTCCGACTGCCGTATACAACTGCCCACTTTTGAGGATTGCTTGAATATCGGCTTCAAGCTTTTGCAATGCCTCTGTCTGATGTTCAATAGCGGCACGCCCCGGCCACAATCCTGCAGAAAAATGGATAAAATCGGGTATAGAGCTGTCTTTGCCGCAAGCTGCCACAACGGTGTTATACCGTGGCGTAAAATCTCCGGCATCGGTTCCTATATCCATTATAAAAGGATACCCTTCTTCCTGCATCGCTTTCAGTATCAGCGGAAAGTGTGCCGTTTTTTGAGAAATATGATGTAAATGACAATGAGAGTCTGTAAACAATCTTGACCGCCTCTATAATTTCCGGTATAGTATATCATCTTTGCCGGAGTGGTGGAATTGGTAGACACCAGGGACTTAAAATCCCTTGACTGGTAACGGTCGTACGAGTTCAAGTCTCGTCTCCGGCACTTCTTTTCATGGAAGTCCCGAGCAACCCCGCTTTTTAATATATTTTCTTATCTGTGCTTTATTCTATGTCTTGAACTATTTATACGCGACTGCGTCTAATCTATTGTGAACTTATCGATGGTACGTTTCTGCATTCCATTAAAAATCTCTTCCGACTTTTGCACTTAATTTTTTTTCTTGTTTTCCGATATTGTCTGTATGAAGCTATGGGAGGATCTTATGAGAAAATACCATGTACTGTCAGCTCTGGTGGGGGCATTGTTGTTATTACCCCTTGGAGCGGAAGAATTACTCACAGCAGAAACTTATGCATCTTATTACGGAGAGGCTTTTAACGGCCGGCCGACGTCAAGCGGCGAAATTTTCGATATGAATGCCTATACAGCAGCCCACAAAACACTGCCGTTCGGAACTTTTCTTGAAGTAACCAATCTTGAAAACGGGAAAAAAGTGGTAGTACGCGTAAACGACCGCGGCCCATTTGTCCCAAACCGCGAGATAGATTTATCAAAAGCTGCAGCTAAATCCTTGGGGATGATTAGCCGCGGTATCACACGAGTTTCGATTAAAAGGGTTGATTCGCTTGATCATGCAGCACTCGTTGCAACAACTGATGTTTACAGCGACACAACGACGGAATCTGCACCGAAAGGAACTCATCCCGTTACCGATTCCCAGCCTGAAGCGGTGCCTGTTCAGAAGGAGGCGGTGTCCGATATGCCAGTTAAAGGCTCCGACACAGCGGCAGAAACGGCACCGTCTAAAGCGCCACAAGCTCAAGCATCGCAGCCTAACACAACACAAAGACAACCGGCATCTGTAGATAAACAAACGGCAAAGCCCGACGCCGTCAAAGGTGTTGCAAACCGTTCAGCTTCCGCACAACCGGCACAAACTCCGGCGCAGGTTTATTCACAAGGTACTTCAGGCGTGTTGTGGAGAATTCAGCTGGGCGCTTTTGCACGGGAAGAAAATGCACTGCGGCTTGTTGTCCAACTAAGAAAAGCAGGATTCGACCCTGCGTATGAGCGTACTGAAAAATCGGTACGGGTTGTCCTTCCGGGTATACAACCTGACGATCTTGAAAAAGTAAAAGAAGCACTGGCAAATCATTCTTTCACCGATTACGTAATCAGACAGGAAAGCTGGTAAGCCGATTTTTTTATCAAAGTAAACGTATCAGACAAATCGACAACTCCATGACGCAAGGTGCCGGGGTTGTCGATTGTTATATGCTATAGCGACCATTAGTGATGAGTGTTGCATCATTTCTTCTTGATATTTATGTGTTTTTACTCGTCGCAAACGGCAGCATCAACAGTGCTGTTATTGCGCATTAAAATCACACACGTAGATGTTCTGATAATAATAAAGCTTACCGTCGTTCCACCAGTACAGACCACCATTTTGCAGCAAGGCGATTTCGTATACAACGATTGCATTGTTAAAATCGCTGCCGCTTAAATATGGATGTTTGCGTTGTTCTTGGTAAAACAGATTGACCAGCGTATTGCCGTCTGCATCGTCATCTTGAATTTCCGATTGCGGAGACCACATGCGGTATGACTGGCCGTATGCAAGTTTGATATTTGCCGAATGTATGACAAAACTGAAATAGTCGGGCATATTGGAGGTGTCGATTTGCTCCCATTTCCTGAATGTACCGGTTTTACCGGATATTTTTCCGCGTCTTGCAGTTATAATGTAAGTTTCTGATGAATCACCAACATTAGTTTCTAAACTATTCAGATACTCCGCCTCTCGCTTCTGTTCATTTACGCTGCGTTCAATATACAGACAGTTCAGGCGGGTTCCGGCATACACTGCTTTAACCGACTGTCCGTTATAAGTAAAGTACTTGTAATTGTCACGATCGAGCCGTGACATATCAATGGTCGGTACTGTCGCCTCTGCAATTCCTTTCCAAAAACTGATGCATCCGCTCAACGTTAAACCCAATGCCGCAAGTGTTGCCATCATCATCCATTTTTTCAGTATTTTCATGTGTGCTCTGCTCCTTTGTGTAAAAATTTTATAATGTTTTAGTATTTCGTATTATTTTGATTATTAATGCTCACAATTTAAAAAGCTTCTTAGTAACTGTTGGCACGGTAAAATTGCCAATATTTAAATGCTTTTCTATTTTCTATTATTTCTACAACGACATACCATACTTCTCCTGTTTTTAACTTGGAAGAGGGAACACACATAATGCTGTAATAATCTCCATCCTGAATATCATATTGCGACAATGCCCGCCAAGCGAGAAAGCTGATCACTTTTGACATCTTGTCTACTTCCGGGTACTTCTCCGAAAATGAATTCAGCACATAGTCCAAATTTTCACGAGGAAAATAAACCGCTCCTGCATATCCACTATAACCGCGATCATAATCTTCATAGTATTTTACTTCTTGCGCATACACCATTCCAACGAACAGTGCCAAACACATGCATACGATAATCTTTTTCATAAGTCTTCCTCTCTGATTTTTTCGAAGCGCATTGCATCTTCGATTTTTATAGTATGTTCTATATTGCAGAGTTAAAATTACTTCCACGACAGAGGAGCGTGTAGTAGATAGAACCAATAGGAAAAATTTGTATCCGTTGAAAATTCACAAACACAAATATATTCATATCCATCAAGGAGATCTTCCATACGAGAAATACCAATCGTATATACATCACCTTTGGTTGTCTCAAAGACATTTAAAGCGCGTTTAATCCATTCCATTTGTTCTCGGGATGGTTTATCATCAGTCAAACGGCCTTGAGATTTTAGCTTTTTAAAAACAACATCACGATTATTTTGTCCCTCATAAATAGCGAGTATGGTGTAATCACCTACCTTAAATATCTCTAGATTATTCGCAAACATAGCTGAAAAAATAACTAAAAATATAAGGCTTAAAAACGTTCTCTTTTTCATTTTCCAATCCTTTTTTTGATCGAATATAAAACCACCTAAATCCCGATAGAAAAAAGTATTTCCTACCAGGATTAGTTCATTAAAGGAGACAAAGCTTCTCGCAGTATTTTTCAGCCGTTATTTTTTATACGACTAACAATAAACATTTATTTCTTAGCCGCTTGACCTTTTCCTCCAAGCCTAAACGAGGGACCTACTTTTAAATTGAAGATATTGGCACTTCCGACCGGCAGGCCTGAAAAAATGGAAGGAATCTCGTTAATCGAAACACCGATACCGATCATATTCGTAAAAAAGTATTCAAAACCAACATGAAAAGCCAAGCCTACCGTAATTGCTGTAGATACAGCCTTTGCCTCCGTAACTTCATAACCGAAGGTACCTACGGCAAGTCCGCCTGCTAAACGGAGATATGCATTGTCTTTTGCAAACTTAAACGTATATCCCGGCATTATCCGCGAATTCCATGCTAGCCCCTTACTCACGCTCAGACCTACAGAGTTACCATCAACCTTAGTTGTTACTTTTCCAAAATACTGAAAATCATTATTCATGCAAAGCGTAAAGCCCGAATCCGTCAGGTACGAAAAGTCAAAACCGACCCCAAAGGGAACCATAGACACAGAAGACTTTTCCCCTGTTGAGCCGGAATAATAGCTAAGTCCAAGTCCCGGCACCATAACAAATTCTGCAAACGCATGCGCAGAAACCAACGCAAGACAGAAAAGCATAATAGCAATTTTCCTCATTTAAAAAAAACTCCTTTTTGGTATTAACCATACCGTAAAAAATTATAGACAACCTCTATTCCTATTTTAGAGGTTGTCATTGTAACTGCAAAAATATGTTACGTTTCGACGTAAAATACCCTATGCTTTTTCGAATTGATACGCGGGAGCACCCGTTGCGCCATCCAATAGTGTAAGGATATTCCCTTCAATCTTGTATTTAAATTCCCTATTGAAGAGTATTTTCGCTCCCAGATTATTAAAACCGGTAAATGTTATTGTATTCCCTGTTATTGTATATGTACCGCTGTCAGACACCTCGACACCAACAGTACTAGTATATGTAACTTTCCCGTTTTTAAGTTGTAAAACCAACTGACCGCCATTAGCCTTCCAACGACCCTCGATACTTGATGCAGTATTTCCGCCTCCGGAACCTAAACCACCCCCTCCGGGAATGCCGCTCCCTCCGGCGGGAGCCCCCTGCCAGCACGCGGTAACCACGAATGCTGTACCGATAAGAGCCGCAAACAGCGCGGCTGTTAAACTAGATTTTTTGCTTTTCATATAAAGCTCCTTTCAAAATACTTTCTTCCATATTACCCCCCCCCCCCCCCCC
>ERZ773083.1572-NODE-1572-length-15334-cov-12.929184_pt1 | contig 15334 bp, 18 predicted proteins | sample MGYA00511465_ERZ773083 | MGnify/ENA primary metagenome ERZ773083 (study PRJEB29015, sample SAMEA2738001) | human oral metagenome | biome: human oral; feature: human-associated habitat; material: dental | place: China | collected 2060 ... | reverse complement strand
AGACGATAGATATTTCAAGGGTTACAGCAGATTATTCATCTGCGAAGTTTGAGTAGTATAACATGTTTGCACCGCGCGCGCAAAACGCGGGGACAGAATTTTTCCACGCGCATGCCGGCGGTATCTTCGACGAATCGTTCTCCTATCGGTGCATCGCATACATAGACAGAAACGCATCCAGTTCCCGGTTCATATTTTGATACAGCAAAATTTTGAACGGCTCTATTTCTTTGTGCGGCGAATACGCTTCCAGCGCCGCAAAATACCGCTCTCTATTTTTCAGCTTGATGGATGTCGGTGGATAGCCGTTCATCATAAGATGATAGTTCATCGCGAGCCGCGCCGTTCGCCCGTTCCCATCCTGGAACGGATGAATCCGCACAAGCTCTGCGTGCAGCCAGGCCGCCTTTTCAATCTCGTCCGGAAATATGCGATGCTCTATGTCATACGCATAATTTCCCATCTCGCCATGAACCTTCGCCGGATTCGGCGGCACATGCCGTGCGCCGCGCATATACACCGGGATATCGCGATACATACCGCCGACGCCGCGCACGGGTACGACGCGTTCATGAATGTCGCGGATGATATGCTCCGAAAGCGGAATCCTACGCGCAACGCAATCCTTGACGTATGCCCATGCGCTCGCATGCCCGCGCACTTCATCCAACTCTTTCAACGAGATTTCGGCCGGGGTGATCCGGTCTGTCAAAATCATTTTGGTCTGGATCAGCGTCAGGGTATTGCCCTCTATTGAAGTGGAATCATGCGTAAATTCCACCGTGAAGTTTTCCTCGTGATCCGCCCTCTCAAACGCGCTGAGTCGAGGAAGGAGCGCACGGTACTGCTTCGCCTTCTTTTCCAATGCCGCAAGGTCGACCGCGTGTTCCATGTCTTTCACCTCTTCGGGATGTCGAGCGTTCATACGTCTTTCTCATGATCTCTCTATCGTTCCACAGCGAATCGCTCGTCAGATTTTCTAAAGCGTATTGTCTCTTCCCCTTGCGCCAGTATACCATATTGCCCCATGAAAAGCGACGGCTCAAATTGCCGCACACCGCGCCGACGCAACTCTCCTAATCAGTGAGATATATGACCGCCGCCTCTATTGTAATCCTGTACAGAAAAATAATTGTTCCATGCGCCGACTACCGGAGCATATGCCGCCCTCATGCAGCAACGGAGCTTTTTCATCAATAAATTTTTTCACTGTTCCGTAATAAATGTATTGCGGGGGGGGGCAAGTGTGTTATACTTACACCGAGCATTGATTTGGAGTCATAGAGAAAGGAGGCTGAGGTCCTTGACTTTACGGGAGTTCAAAGACAAATGCGTAGACAGCAGCACCGCGTTAAAATTGCTGGTTACTGTTGCCGTCATAGGAATTTTATGGTTGCTGAGACCGATTGTGGATTTTAGTGCGATGATTGCCCAAGGACAAGGGCAAATAGATACGAAAATAACCGCATGGGGCGTATTGAGTATCCTCCTGGTGGCGGCGTGTCTTGTATCTGCGGTGATTGTCGGGCGTGTGTATGCCAAGGCAGAACCGGACGATGAGAAGAGAATACGCACGCTCATCAATCTGATTCTGACCGTGTTGACCCAGTTGATGCTCGCAGTGACGATTTCTCGTGTTGACGAAATGCTGCGACAATGATGTTGCAGAGCTATTCAAAGGAGATGTAACAAATGTTCAAGAAACTATTGACGTCCATGATGGCGCTGGCGGTCTTCGTCCTCGCCGGCTACGGAAGCGCGTCTGCCGAATACACGCATGTATTCCATCGTGTGAACACCATAGCGGATAACGATTATTATGACATTTATATTGATTTTGAGGGCATCCAGGAATCCAAGGAAGAGACGCAGGAGGGGACATGGACGCGGTACATGGTTCCGGTAAAAACGGTCTTCCCTCCAGACGGTCATACCTCCAGCCAAAAATATTTCTTTGTATGTGTGGACACCCGTCCGAACAGCTGGGATGCGCATAGGACATACAAAGGTGACGAGGGCTCATGGTATGACATAGAAAACTGGGATAATGTCAAGGTGGATGATATTTATGCGATAGAAAAAGAGGGGTTAGAGACCGGTCAGAGGACTCCTATCGTCTATTCAGGGTCGCCAGATTTGTCCAAGTGGAACATGCACAATCTCAATACGAACGACTATGAGACGGATCCATATAATTGGGGAAATGTTCATGCAAACATATTGAAAAAGGTAATCCAGTATAAGGCGGGGATTATTACCGGCAGGGAAGCCGTCAGCCAAACATAAAGAACAATACCATAAGACAGACCTATCAAATAGCACGTTTCCCGCGCAGAGGGAGGCGTGCTTTATTCGTGTGCTGCACGTTTGAATTGGGCGAAAATTATGGTATACTTCTTATGATCTCAAACTTCGCAGATGGATAATCTGCTGTAATCCTTGAAATATCTATCCTCTTGACAAATAAAATAGCATGAGCGAAATCCATTTGGTATAATTTTAAATACCAACAAAAACATCCAATGGAGACTCATACTATGAACAGAATAACACAAAACCACCAAGACGAGGAACTGCTTTCCAAGAAAATGCAAGTCGTCAGCCATACGCTGCTCTCTACTGAGAATGCGAAGAATCGCCTCCGTGAGGTATCACCGAAAATAGACGCTCGTTCCAACGGCGGCAAGCAGCGAAAACTCGCCCAGCAGACTGTTGTCGCAAAAACTACGAAAATGTGTATAAAGGGAGTATTTTCTTTGACATAAAGTCAATATTTTCAAGGCCTGTAGAATGTTTTTGATGTGCGGAGTTTGAGTAGTATAATATAAGTAGTCTTATTGTATGAATGGGGGGAATGGATATGGCATCTAAGGAAGAAATGAGGAAAAACGTGGACTCGGCAATCAAGGTGCATGAATTGGAAGGTTTCAAGTTTACGGAGGAGGAACTGGCGATTTTCGATCGTATTGCGAATCTCGAGATCACGACCGAGGAAGCAAGAGTAATTTTTGAGAAAGGCTTGCAGGGTGAAAATAGGTGCAAATTGTATGAGCGCAAGTGATCCATACCTTAAACCCAACGGGATCTTGAGAAATAAGTTGGGGATACAGGATGAGTATGAGTTCAGGGCTTATGAGAAAGATTTCGTGGTGGCACGGTATATTGATTCGAAGAAGCAAACAGAATGCAGCGAATGAGACGCTTCCGGGCGGCAGGAGCGTCGGTGTCGATGGGCGATTCATCGGGCAGCGGGCAGCAATCTCCTCTCGGAATGCCGTACGCTTGGCGGCTGCGACCGCCCGAGGGAAAATAAGCTTTATCGGAAGGCGGCTCAAACTGGACCTGGAGAAGCGTGAGGATGGGAAAGAGAATGCCCCGACGCGAAGCTACACGCTTCGTGTCGGGGCATTCTCTTTCCAGGAAATCCGGGACGGAGAATCTGGAAGCTATTTACCGTTGTCGTGCGCGTTCATACTGCATGTGGTCAATGATTACGGCATAAAGAAATGCGTCATATCTACGCCTTCGAGCGTCAAGAGCTGCACCTTCTTGTCGATGCCGTCGGCGTAGCCTGTGAGACTGCCGCTCGTGCCGACGACGCGGTGGCAGGGGACGATGACGGAGATGGGGTTGTGTGCGACGGCGCCGCCGACGGCATGGGCGGCTTTTTTCATGCCGATGCGGCGGGCGATCGCGCCGTAGGTCATCGTTTCACCGTAGGGAATCGAGAGCAAGACGTCCCAGACTTTTTGACGAAACGGCGTTGCTTTTGGTGCGAGCGGTGGCAGAAAGTCGGGCTTCTTTCCGCTGAAGTAGAGTTCGAGCCAGCGACGTGTCTCTTGGAATATGGGGAGGCTTTTTTGTTTGTGCTCCTCTTCGAGCGTAGCGGCGAAGTATTTCTGCCCGTCGAACCAAAGGCCGACGAGCGCCGTGCCGTCGCTGGCGAGGGTCATGGAGCCGAATGGCGAGTCGTAATGTTCTGTGTATTGCATGGAGATGCTTCCTTTCATATAGTGAAATTTTTAGATGTTTTGACGCAATGTCCTTTAATTATTATAAAGCAAAGATGAGAGGAATCCCAGTTGTATTTTGATGAGGATATCATCAGAATATTGCTGAAATTCTATTGAATAATACTATGCATCATGATATTGTATAGAAGGAATATATTTGCTTTGTTTATCTCATGCGCACTCGTGCTGCTCATTGCGGGGCAGAGCGAGGCGGAGATGGGAATTGAGTGAGGAGCATTTTTACCGTGCAGGTGAGGAGATTTTTGCTTGTGGCCAACATTATCCGAGCAAAGATCTGATCATCCTTCAAGAAAAAGGGATTGTGACAGGTCTCGGGCTTCTCCTGGAGAGCGAGAGGCACTTTGATCGCTCCAGTCTCGGTGTGGAGGATGCGCCTTCGGCTTGACCTCTTGTGGTTTCATAGAAAAATAATGGGATAAAGTGCTTGACAGAGTGTGCAGCTCTGTTTTATAATGGCAACATCGATTTTCGAGTCGTCAAGTGTATATATGTAAATCGTAGAGCAGGAAATAGTAGCCTTGTAAACTTTCCTTCAGCGAGCCGATGACCCTTCGGGGAGGTGTGATGATCGGCGGGAAGCGCATGGTGAATGGTCCTGTGAGAGTCCACCGAAAGGCTGTGCCGAGTAGGCTGGAACGGCTGCCACCGTTAGAGGGCTAGGGTATCGGTTTTTCCTGTACCTGAAACGAGAGGTCAATTTCAGGGTGGCTGCGAATCCATTTCGTCCCTAGGCGGCGAAGTGGCTTTTTTGTTTTCCGAGATTGATTTGAAAAGGGTGGCACCGCGAAATATTTCGCCCCTTGCAGGATTGTGATTTCTGCAAGGGGCGATTTTTTTGTAAGGAGTGAGTGTATGAAGGTCAAGATTTGCGGCTTGCGCACGGAAGAGGCGGTATTGGCGGCGGAGGACGCGGGGGCGGACTTTTTGGGTTTTATCTTTTACGGGAAGAGCCATCGCCATGTTTTGCCGGAAGAGGTGCGCGGCCTGACGAAGCATGTGCAGCGCGCCAAGACGGTCGGGGTGTTCGTCGATGCACCGCTCGACGAGGTCAATGCCGCCGCAGATTTCTGCAGTCTTGACTTCGTGCAGCTCCACGGGCATGAGAGCGCTGCCTATGCGCGTGCGGTTTGCCGCCCCGTCATCAAGGCGTTTCGCTGGGGCGACGACTTTTCGGCGGAGGAAGCGAACGACTATCCGGCGGAGATCATCCTGCTCGACAGCTTTTCCAAAGGCGCTGTCGGCGGCACGGGGCAGCGCTTCCGCTGGCGCGAGGCTGCGGAAGAAACGGCGCGTCTCGAAAAGCCCCTGTTGGTCGCGGGCGGTATTGCGAGCGGCAATGTGCGGGAGGCAGAAGAGGTTTTCCGCCCCTACGGCGTCGATGTTTCGGGCAGTCTTGAGATCGAGAAGCGGAAATCCATCGAGAAGATACGAGAATTTATGGCAGTTGTGCAGAAACGGAGGGTTCCGGAATGAAAGATATTTTAGCGGAAATCGTGGAAAAGAAGCGTGACTTGGTGGCGGAGGCGAAGCGGCGGCTGCCGTTTGCCGAGCTCAAGGCGAGGGCGAGGGAGCGCTGCGGCGGCTTTTATATGACGAAGCGCTTTCAGGCGCGCGACTGGAATCTCATTGCCGAGTGCAAGCTGCAGTCGCCTGCCAAAGGAAGGCTGTGCCGCACGCATACGGTGGATGAACTCGCGCGCATCTACGCGGAGAACGGCGCTTCGATGCTGTCGGTTCATACCGATCCGCATTTCCTCGGCGCGAACGAGGACTTGGCGCGCGTGCGCTCGCTCGTCGATCTGCCGCTCCTGCGCAAGGATTTCATCATCGACGAGTACCAGATCTTCGAGGCGCGCATGCTCGGCGCGGACGCCGTGCTGCTGATCGCGCGCATCCTCTCGCCCGCACAGCTTCGGGAGTATGTGTTCCGCGCTTGGGAGATCGGCCTCGATGTGCTCGTCGAGGTGCACGATGAGGCGGACATGAAGGCCGCCCTGGCGACGCCGGCCGAGTTCATCGGCATCAACAACCGCAATTTGCAGACGTTCACGACCTCGATCGAGAACACCTTGGAGCTTTTGCCGAGGGCGGAGGAAAGCCGTACATTTATCAGCGAGAGCGGCATTTTCAGCGCTGCGGATGCGCGCCGCCTGCAGGAGGCGGGCTGCGGCGGCATTCTCGTGGGCGAGGGGCTCGTGCGTGCCGATGATGTTGCGGAGATGACGCGGCGCCTGGCGGAGCCGTGCGCGCTCGCCAAGGAGAGCGCATGAGTGGGGCGAAAGAAATAGATTTTTGTTTTGACGGTAGAAGAAAGTTGAGGGAAATACATGGCTAAGAAGGGAAGATTCGGGGCATACGGCGGACAGTATGTGCCGGAAATCGTCATGCCGGCGCTGCAGGAATTGGAAGCCGCCTATGCGAGATGCAGGGAGGACGAGGAGTTTCAAGCGGAGTTCCGCCGCTATCTGCAAGAGTACGCAGGCCGTCCGACGCGATTGTACTTTGCCGAGAAGCTTACCGAGCATTACGGCAAGGCGCGCATCTTCCTCAAGCGCGAGGATCTTCTGCACACGGGCGCACACAAGATCAACAATGCGCTCGGGCAGGCGCTGCTCGCAAAGCGCATGGGCAAGAAGCGCATCGTCGCCGAGACGGGTGCAGGGCAGCACGGCGTCGCCTCGGCGACGGTCGCGGCGCTCTTCGGCATGGAGTGCCATGTTTTCATGGGGGAGGAGGACGTCAAGCGCCAGAGCCTCAACGTCTTCCGCATGGAATTTCTGGGCGCGAAGGTCATTTCCGTCGCGAGCGGCACGGGCACGCTCAAGGACGCGACGAGCGAGGCGATCCGCTATTGGGCGACGAATATCACGGACACCTACTACATCATCGGCTCGGCGGTCGGGCCGCACCCGTACCCGAGCATGGTGCGCGACTTCCAGAAGATGATCGGCGAGGAGATTCGCGCACAGGTCAAGGCGGCGTGCGGACAGCTGCCCGATGCGCTCGTCGCCTGCGTCGGCGGCGGCAGCAACGCCATCGGCACGTTCTATGATTTCAAGGACGAGGCCTCCGTCAAGAAGTACGGCGTAGAGGCCGGCGGGCGCGGCGAGGCTCCCGTCGACAACGCGCGCACCTTGAGCGGCGCCGGCGAGCCGGGCGTTCTGCACGGCGCTTATAGCTACCTGCTGCAGGATGCGGACGGGCAGGTCGTTGAGGCGTATTCCATTTCCGCAGGGCTCGATTATCCGGGCGTCGGTCCCGAGCATTCCTACTTCAAGGATCAAGGCATCGTGGAGTACGTTTCGGTCACGGACGAGGAGGCGCTCGCGGCGTTTCAGCGGCTTTGCCGCCTGGAAGGCATCGTGCCCGCCATGGAAAGCTCCCATGCGCTCGCGTATCTTGAGAAACTGATGCCCGGGACGAAGGAGCATGAGGTCGTCGTCGTCTGCCTCTCGGGGCGCGGCGACAAAGATGTGCAGATGGTCGCAAAAGCATTGGGGAGGGAAAGCGAATGAGCACGCGTTTGGATCATGTATTGAACGGTCTGAAAGAAAAGGGCAGGAAAGGGCTCATCATCTATCTGACGGCGGGCATGCCCGATGCGGAAGGCACGATCGATGCGGTGCGCCGTGCAGAAGAGGCAGGCGCCGATGTCATAGAACTCGGGCTGCCGTTTTCCGACCCGATGGCGGACGGTCCCGTCATCCAGACGGCTTCCGTCGCCGCTTTGAAGGGCGGCATGACGCTCGCGAAAGTGCGCGAAATCGTGCAGGCGATTCGCCGTTTCTCCGAGATGCCGCTCGTGGGCATGGGCTATGTCAACAATATGCTGCACTACGGCTTCCCCCGTTTCGTTGAGGATTTCAAGGCGGCGGGCATGGACGGCGTCATCATCCCCGATGTGCCGCACGAGGAGTCGGGTGAGATGCGCGAAATTTGCGCGGCGCACGACTTTCCCTTGATGGAGTTCATCACGCCGGGCACGACGCCCGAGCGCATGCAGGAGACGTGCGCGAGCGCTGCAGGCTTCATCTACTGCGTGTCCAACAACGGCGTCACGGGCGTCAAGAAAGTTGACTACAGCCAGATCGGCAAGATCGTCAAGGGGGCGCGCGCCTATACGAAGACGCCGCTGGCGGTCGGCTTCGGCATCGGCTCGCCCGAGGCGGCTGTCGAAGCGGCGGCGGAAGCCGACGCCGTCATCGTGGGCAGCGCCGTCGTCAAGCTCCTGCTCGCGGACAGGCGGGACGAGGCGGCGGACTTGATCGCGGCGATGCGCAAAGCTCTCGATGCGGCGTATCATGGCTGAGGGGGTGCAGAAAATGATGACTTTGCAGCCATCGTTGGCGCGTTTTAAGGAATTGGCAAAGGCGGCGAATCTCATCGCCGTCACGGCGGAGCTCTCCATGGATCTCGATACGCCCGTCTCCGTCTTTTGCAAGCTCGTCGGTGAGGCGGAGGGCTTCATCCTCGAATCCGTCGACACGACGCATCAGCAGTTCGGGCGCTATTCGTTCATCGGCGCCGAGCCGTTCATTCGCCTGCAGGTTTTCAAGAATCGCCTGATGATCCGCGAAAACGATTTGATGAAATGCCTCGACGGCACGCCGCAGGAAACGCTCAAAAAATACATGGAAGGCTTCCGACCTGCGGTGGAGGACGAGGAGCTGCCGCTGGCGAACGGTGGTATGGTCGGCTATCTGAACTATGAAATCGCCGCGACCTTCGACCGCGTGCGCACAATGACGCTCGGCGAAGATGAACTTCTCGGACAGTTCATGGTCTGCCGTCACCTGGTGGTCTTCGACGCCTTGAAAAATACGGCGCGGCTCATCCATCTCGCGCGCGTTACGGAGGAAACGGCGGATGCCGCGTACGAAGAGGCGGCGCGGAAGATGGAAACGATCGCAGAACGGCTGCGCGCGCCCGTCGCGCCTGCCGCCAAAACGGCTGCGAAGCGAGGGGCGCCGCTCGACTTCCTCGCGAAGTATGAAAGCGATTCCGGTGATTTTATTGCCGCCGTCGAAAAGGCGAAGGAGCATATCTTCGCCGGCGACATCTTCCAAGTCGTGCCGTCGCGCCAGTTCCGTGAGAAGATCACGAAGCCGAGCTTCCACTTCTATCGCCGACTGCGACAGGTCAATCCGTCGCCCTACATGTTCTATCTGAACTTCGGCAGCGTCAAACTCGTCGGCGCTTCGCCCGAGATGCTCGTGAAGGTGGCGGGAGACAAGATCTTCACCTATCCGATTGCGGGCACGCGCCGGCGCGGCAGGAACGACGAGGAGGACGCGGCGCTCGCCGCCGAGCTCAAGGCGGACGCGAAGGAGTGTGCTGAGCACGCAATGCTCGTCGACCTCGCGCGCAACGACATCGGGCGCATCAGCGAGGCGGGCAGCGTGCGCGTGACGAAGTTCAAGGAGATCGAGAAGTTCAGCCATGTGCTCCACATGGTCTCCGAGGTCGTCGGGCGGCTCAAGAAGGAATGCCGCCCTCTGGACGTCTTGGCGGCGGCATTTCCCGCAGGCACGGTCAGCGGTGCGCCGAAGCTGCGCGCCATGGAGATCATCCGTGAGCTTGAGCCTGTAAAGCGCGACACGTATGCGGGCACGGTCGGCTATATGGACTTTTACGGCAATATGGACATGTGCATCACCTTGCGCACGATGCGCATTGAAAACGACGAAACCGCCGTGATCCAAGCGGGGGCGGGCATCGTCGCGGATTCCGTGCCCGAAAACGAATATCGGGAGATTCTGCAGAAGGCGCGGGCGCTGTTTGAAGTTGTCGAGGAGGTGGAAAACGATGTTGTTGCTTTTTGACAACTACGATTCATTTACTTACAATATCTACCAGCTTCTCGCTTCCCTCGGCGCAGAGGTTGAGGTCGTGCGCAACGATGACGTGACGCCCGAGGACGTGTTGGCGGCGCACTACGAAGCCGTGATCCTCTCGCCGGGGCCGGGGCTGCCGAAGGATGCGGGCAATCTTGAAGCGCTGATCGAAGCGGCGAAGGGCAAGGTGCCGCTCCTCGGCATCTGCCTCGGGCATCAGGCAATCGGCGAAGTCTTCGGCGGCCGCATCGTGCGCGCCAAGGAGATCGTGCACGGCAAGTCTTCGCCCATCCGTCACGACGGGCAGGGCCTTTACGCAGGACTGCCCGAGAAAGCGGCAGTCGGCCGCTACCACTCGCTCATCATCGAGCGCGAATCCCTGCCCGACTGCCTCGCCGTCACCGCCGAGCTGGAAGACGGCACAATCATGGGCGTGCGCCACAAGGAGTACGCCATCGAGGGCATCCAGTTCCATCCCGAGTCCATCCTGACGCCCGACGGCGAGAAGATCATGCGGAACTTCCTGCAAGGATTGGCCTGAGGAGAAGGGTTGAGAAGAAACAGCGATTTGCCGTATCCATGCAAATCGCTGTTTTGCTTTATGTTGACATTGTTTGTGAATATCTTATAATAAACTTAAGATTTCAATCTTTGCATATTCCAAGGACAACAGAGCCGGCGTGGAAACGGCAATGAATCAACGTAGAGACGGGTAAGCGGATCTAAGATTATATAGGGAGAGGGTATCGTGAATAGAGCGGACTTTTTTGCAAGAATACGGCAAAGCTGTAAAAGTGAACAGGATTATTTGATCGCATTGATCAAAGCCCGCGGTTTTTTAGTGGAAATCATAGATGGCAAACCATGCCTCAGTGATAATTCCTGCTTACATGATGAAAGGTATATGGATGATGCCCGCTATTTGAATAGGCTGCTGACTGAATCCGAATGCGGCAGTCTTTGCGGAAGCGAGATCGTCCCTTCGTCTGACTTGAACGTTGCCGCCTTTGAAGATCTGTTCGACGCTCGTCCTCCGTATGGAGGGGAGTCGTGGTGCAATGGCTATAACTGGCAGTACTTCCAACGCCGGGAACACGCATGGAAAGTCGACGTATCATGCCTGGACAGTTTTATCGCCCGCTACATCAAAGCCATATCTGCCTGTTGTATTTTCACCGGAGGGTCATGTGACGGAAATCATCCCGGAGGAAGCACGATGGTTATTGATATGTCTGTTATCGGTAGTGAGATCTGGCATGAATTGATTTGCAAAAAATATATTATCAACCGATACAATATAGAATGGAATTCTTGCTGCACCATCGTAAGATTCGACGAGAGAACAAAATACGAAACCTACTATGAAGTCAACTGTGCGGCGGATTTTTTATACAGGAATCGCCAAAAATTCCGTAAAATCAAGCGAAAAGCGTTGGAAGATCTGTCTCCTAGTTACTTTCGGCATCATTCGTTTGAAGAAATCAGAGCTCTGTTTATCGAGAGGGTGAATCGGCTTTTTTCCGAGAATCCCATCTGCGAGGAACGGGAAGATGTTGCAGGAAGGAGAAAGTAGCCAAGGCCGGCAAGATGGGAGACGAAATGATAAAAGAACGAAGCGAAAGCCGGGCGGCTCCATTGGCGATCGAAGTCCGAGGGGCGCGCGTGCACAATTTGAAGAATATATCCGTCGACATTCCGCTGCATAAAATCGTCGGCATTGCGGGCGTTTCGGGATCGGGCAAGTCCTCTCTCGCGCTCGGCGTGCTCTACGCCGAAGGGTCGCGGCGGTATCTGGAAGCGTTGTCGACGTACACGAGGCGGCGCATGACACAGGCGGAGAAGGCGCGTGTCGACGAGGTGCGCTATATTCCGGCGGCGCTCGCGCTGCATCAGCGCCCGGGCGTGCCGGGGATGCGCAGCACATTCGGCACTGCGACGGAGCTGCTGAACGTCGTGCGGCTGATGTTCTCGCGTCTGGCGAGCCATCGCTGCCCGAACGGTCACTATGTGCCGCCGACGCGCAGGGTCGCAGCGGAGCAGGAGATCACTTGCCCGACGTGCGGCGTGCATTTCTACGCGCCGGGTGCGGAGGAGCTGGCATTCAACAGCGGCGGCGCCTGCGAGGCGTGCGGCGGCACGGGAATCGTGCGCGTCGTCGATGAGTCGACGCTCGTGCCCGACGAATCGCTCTCGATCGACGAGGGCGCGGTGCTGCCTTGGCAGACGCTCATGTGGTCGCTGATGAAGGAGATTGCGCAGAAGTTGGGCGTGCGGACGGACGTGCCGTTCCGCGAGCTTACCGCGAAAGAGAGGGACATCGTCTTTCACGGGTCGCCCGACAAGGTGCATATGGTCTATCAGCTCAAAAAGACTGGTGCGGCGGGAGAGATGGAATTCACCTATTTCAACGCGATTTATACCGTAGAAAATGCGCTCGCGAAGGTCAAGGATGAAAAGGGCATGAAGCGCGTGGAAAAATTCCTGCGCCAGGAGATCTGCCCGTCGTGTCACGGCACGCGCCTCTCGGATGCAGCGCGTGCGCCGCGCCTCGCGGGACTTTCCCTGCCGGATGTCTGCCGCATGACGCTGACGGAGCTTGCGGCGTGGGTCGCGGATGTTCCCCGGGCGATGCCGCAGGATATGGTTCCGATGGCGCAAAGCATCTGCGAGACGTTCCGGCATACGGCGGCGCGCCTCATGGAACTCGGTCTCGGCTACCTCGCGCTCGATCGCGCGGCATCGACGCTCTCGACGGGAGAGCGGCAGCGCATGCAGCTTGCGCGCGTCGTGCGCAATCGGACGACGGGCGTGCTCTACGTTCTCGATGAGCCGTCCATCGGACTTCATCCGTCGAACATCGAAGGACTGCTGCACGTCATGCAGGAGCTTATGGCTGACGGGAACTCCATCATCCTCGTCGATCACGACGTGCAGATTTTGAAGAGCGCCGATCACTTCATTGAGATGGGGCCGGAGGCGGGAGCGGGCGGCGGCACGATCATCGCGCAGGGGACGCTCACGGCACTGGAAAAGAACGAGGACTCGCGCATTGGCACCTTTCTGTCCGGCAGAAAAAAGGTGCGCGTCCATACGCCTGCGCCGGCTGAGGATATGTTCCGTCACGGCAGGATCGCGCTCAAGACGGAGCAGATCCATACGGTGAAGCCTCTTCACGCCGTGTTTCCACTGGGACGACTGAGCGTCGTGACCGGCGTTTCCGGCTCGGGCAAGACGACGCTGATCCTTGAAAGCCTCATTCCGGCGCTCGAAGCGAAGATCAACGGCACGGCGCTTCCCGCGCACGTTCGCGAAATCGCCGCCGACGGCGTGCGGCAGGTGCGGCTGATCGACGCCGTGCCAATCGGCGCCAATGTGCGTTCTACCGTTGCCACCTACGCGAACGTACACGACGAGCTGCGAAAGATTTATGCGCGCACGGAGGCGGCGAAGGCGCATGGCTATAAGGCGGGGGATTTTTCCTACAACACGGGGAAACTTCGCTGTCCGACGTGCGACGGAACAGGCTCGATCAGCCTCGATGTCCAATTCCTGCCCGATGTCACGATTGACTGCCCCGACTGCGGCGGCTCGCGCTATTGCAGGGAAGCCGCCGATCTTCTTCGCGTGCAGCGCAAGGGGAAGCAGGCCTGTTCTCTGCCCGAGCTGATGTCGCTGAGCGTCGATGAGGCGCTGGAACTTTGCGGCGATTTGAAGGCGGTGCAGCGGCGGCTTCAGATCCTGCACGATCTCGGTCTAGGCTATTTGACGCTCGGCGAAGCGACGCCGGGGCTGTCGGGTGGCGAGGCACAGCGATTGAAGCTCGCGAGCGATATGGGAAGAGGGCAGGAGGGCTCCGTATTCGTCTTCGATGAGCCGACGATCGGTCTGCATCCGCTCGATGTAGAGACACTGCTCGGCGTATTTCAGACACTCTTGGCGAGCGGCGCGACCGTCATCGTCATCGAGCATGACCTCGATGTCATCCGGAACGCCGACTACATCCTCGACATGGGGCCGGGCGGCGGGGATGCAGGGGGCGAGATTGTCGCCTGCGGCACGCACGAGGACATCCACAGGGAGCCGCAGAGTGTCACGGGGCGGTATCTTTGAATGTATCGGGTGATTCTCATGAAAACGGCAGGACGGGCCTGTGCGCACTTCATTGTGCGCACAGACCCGCCTTGCATGATTACCGTGTGAAAAGCTCGTCCCAGAATGTATAGGCGAGCATGAGGAAGATGAGGAAGAGCAGGAAGACGTCGCTCATGGAGTTCACCCCGTTTGTCGCTAGTTTGCAAATTTTTCATACCTTTTCCGTTCTCTTTATGATACAATGAGAGGAAATGAAGCGCAAGGGGGGATTTCGTGGAGCGGAAAGGTTTTGCGCTTGAGCGCATGGAGCCTTGGGGCAGGGAGACGGCGGCGGCGGCGATGCGCGAGATCGGCTGCACGGAGGCGGGCGTCGCGATCATGCGTGACAAGGCTGTCTTCTGCGTGATCCGCGTGCATGACCTGCCGACGAAGGCGGCGAATGTCGTCAAGCAGACGTTCCTGTCGAAGGGGGCGGACGCCGCCGTATCGCGCCATGCCGTCGACCTCAGCGAGGAGCGCACGGATGTCCTGCTCTTCGCGACGCTCGCGCAGTACCGTGCGGCTGCCGCCGTGCTTCTGCGTCAGCCGTGGGGGCTTGACGTCTTGGCGCGCGACATCCTAGCGCTTTTGGAGATGTAAAACGTGGGAGAAGGAGTGAATTTTCATGGCAAAGATCAGAATGATGAACATGATGTTTTATGGCTTTCAGGGCGTTTATGAATATGAGAAGGAGCAGGGCGCGAAGCTTAACGTCGATGTCGAGATGGTGACGCGCGACGACAAGGCCTGCGATACGGATCGGATCGAAGACGGTGCGATTGATGCAGCGGCGGTCTATCCTCTGATCGAGGACACCGTGGAGGAGACGAAGGTCAACCTCTTGATGACTCTTGCGGCGAAGACGGGTGACTGCATCTTGAAGAAGTTCCCGCAGGTCGTTGAGGTTACGACACGCGTGCGCAAGCATGCCGTGCTCATCCATGGCCCGTTGGATTACGTCGAGGTCGAGGTCACGCGCAGGGCGTAAGCATCATTCGCGGGATTCACGTGACACATGAAGGTGCAAAGAGGTGGAGAGGAGTGACTTCATGGAGCGATTCTTCCTCGCGGCTCTTTGCCGTGCTCCGGGCGTGGGGAGCCGTGTGGCGGCCTCCCTCGTGCACGTTTTTGGGTCGGCGCAGGACGCGTGGCACGCGCGCGCCGAGGCGCTTCGTGCAGCGCATCTTTCTCCCGAGCGTGCGGCGGCGCTGCATGATTTTTGCCGCAGGAATGAAGCTCTGCCCGAGGAGATTGCGGCTGCGTGCGAAAAGGGCGGCATCTCGCTCTTCGTCCCGTCAGATGAGGCGTATCCCGCTCTGTTGAAGGAAATCTACA
>ERZ773083.1563-NODE-1563-length-15386-cov-3.469441_pt1 | contig 15386 bp, 14 predicted proteins | sample MGYA00511465_ERZ773083 | MGnify/ENA primary metagenome ERZ773083 (study PRJEB29015, sample SAMEA2738001) | human oral metagenome | biome: human oral; feature: human-associated habitat; material: dental | place: China | collected 2060 ... | reverse complement strand
GCTTTTACACTATAAAGGCAAAGATATAGAGATCGATTTAAGAGATATAGACAACGAAAATACTAGTAAGAAAATTACGGATAATCCGTTTAAAATAATCTATGATCTAGAATCCATAAGAAGCGATATCGGGGATATACCAAAGCAAGAGATTGTGGATATTTTAAAAGAAATTTTAAATGAATATGGCGATGGAGGATCTATTATCCCAAAAGAAAATATTCAAGTAACTTTTATATCAAAAATTTAAAGCAAAGGGGATAAGGTGGCGTTTGAAAATGCGATCATCACTAAAGAGGATGATAAAAAATATAAACTTACTAAGATTTTTCTTAAATATAATCCATACGATAAAGGCTTGCCGGATCAATGGTATTGGGTTATAGACAGGGAGCGTGACTGCTGGCTTATGAAAACAGGGTTTTTCCCAGATCCCGAGGTAGATCATGGATATTTAAGTAAAACGCTTTGGACTTTATATTACCAAGGAAGTATTATTAAAGTAATATTAGATATAGAATTGGATGAAGAAAAGGAGATTATTGATTCTATAAAGTATAATACCGTCTGGTATTTGCTTGAGCTTCATCCTATTCGAACATTCAGGCTAAAAACACAAGATATTATAGATCTTTTAGCCGAAGCGCTTGATGTATTTGGTTTAGATGGTGCGTGGGATCAAGCTCCAAATTTTAAAGTAAAGCTAATAAACAAGCTAAAATAGAATTAGCATTGGAATAGCCAAAAAATATTAGGTGCCGAATTGTCTACAAGACGGAAAAATTCCATGCTTAAATTTCGATGTCTTTGGCACTGGTATGTCTTAGAAATTTAGAATTAATTTTTGGCGTCAAATTTAAATCAGCGTCGGCTTTAGCTTGCGTGCCGAAAAGTCGGGTCTCTCGCCGCGAGCTAGAGCGATGAGCTCATCCGTCGCAATTAGATAAAACCCCGCGAGGTCTCTGCCGAAAAGTCTTTGGATTTCATCGCTTCTGCCGTCTAAAAAATCAAGCGCAAGCTTGGAATTCAGGAGTAAAAAGTCGCTTCCGCTATCAAACGCGTCAAATAAAATTTCGCCCCCCAGCCGCAGCGCGCACTCCCGCTCGCGCTCATATATCTGCGCTCCAAGCGGCGCGCCTTCGCAGCCAAAGTGCACGATCTGCGCGCCCAGCCTGCTAGCCAGCTCCTCCGCAGCCTCGTCGTACCACACGGCGACATTAAAGCCGCTAAAATTGTGCTTCGCGCCCGTTGCGTCAAATTCCGCCATGCTCTGCGCGCTTAAAATTTTATTGCTGCGCGCGGGCTCAAATTTTAAAATGTCGCAAAACGCCCTGTATGCCGCGCGGTCGTCAAACTCCATCCCCACGGCGTCACACTTCGTAAAATACGCCATCTGCGGCTCGATGATCTCTAAAACCCTCATGCGCTCGCTAGGGTGCGCCTGCATCAGGCGGTGCGCGAAGATAAAGGCGCTATTGCCCAAAAACTCCCGTGAGCATGCGGGGATTTTCGTCGAGTAAAAATAGGGCGCGAGGCTTTTGTAAAACTCGAAATCAGAGACGTCCGCGATGCTCTCAAAGGCTTTAAATTTATCCAAAAACGCTCGCGGCTCGCAGCGCAGATCTTTAATCGCCTCTTTTTCGCTAAGAGGCGAGATGATTAGCTCGCTTCCAAAGTGCGCTATCAGCGTATCTAGCGGCTCTTTTACGCTCACCGCGGTGCCGCCGATTTTTACAAATTCCACCCCCTGCGCGCTGAAATAGGGATCGTGCGCGCAGATGTGATCAAGCAGTGCCGCAAGATCGGCAAAGGGCGCGCTTTCATAAACATAGGGCTTGAAGTAGCTTGCGACGTCGCAGCGAGGATCGAAGCGAAAGAGCCTGATTAGCATTTTTCATCCTTTTTTTATGGCGAATGATACTAGAATTTGCCTTAATAATGAGTTTTTTAGGCTCAATTTTATAAAATTGAGCCTTAGATTAACGCAAAGGCCGGCTATGAAAAATTTATACACCCTAAATCACGCGCCGATAAATGCGCATTTTAGTAAAAACTCCAGCGATTTTGTCGTGCGCGAAGTGCCGCTTTACGAGCCTAGCGAGGAGGGCGAGCACTGCATTTTGCTGCTGCAAAAAAAGGGCATCAGCACGCACGAGGCGCTGCGGATTTTAAGCGAACATACGGGCGCTAAGATGCGCGAGTTCGGCTACGCAGGGCTTAAAGATAAGCAGGGCCTTACGACGCAGCACGTTAGCATGCCCGCTAAATTTGAGCCCGCGCTGGGCGGATTTTCGCACGAAAGCCTTAAAATTTTAAGCGTGCAAAGGCACAAAAACAAGCTTAAAATCGGCCATCTTAAGGGCAACGACTTTTTCATCCGCCTAAAAAAGGTCCTGCCGCCCGACGCCGTCAAGCTCGCAGCTGCGATAGATACGCTGGGGCGCGAGGGCTTTGCGAACTACTTCGGCTATCAGCGCTTCGGCAAGTTCGGCGACAACGCGGCGCAGGGCGAGGAGGTGCTGCGCGGACAGAGGCGGCTTAAAAACCCCAAAATGCGCAACTTTCTAATCAGTGCCTATCAGAGCGAGCTTTTTAACCGCTGGCTTAGCAAGCGGGTCGAAATTTCAAAATTTGCGGCGGAATTTAGCCTTGGAGAGTTTGCTAAAATTTACGGGCTAAGCAAGGAGGAGGCGCGCGAGATCGCGGCTCAGCCGCAGTTTTTTAAGCTTTTAAGGGGTGAGATTTTAGGACATTTTCCCCGTGGCGCGTTTTTTAGCTGCGATGATCTTGGTGCGGAGTGCGAGCGGTTCGCAAGACGAGAAATCACGAGCGCAGGCCTTATCGTGGGGCGAGCGAAGCTGCGAGCTAGCGGGCTTGGCGGTAGATTTGAAGATGAGATTTTCGCGCCTGCTCGCGAGCTTGAGGCGCAGATGAACGGCTCGCGCAGGTTTGCGTGGAGCTTTATGGAGCGCGTACAGCACGCCTATGATGCGCAAAATGCGCATTTTAGTTTCAGTTTTTACCTGCCGAAAGGCTCTTACGCGACGGTCGTTTTGGAAGAAATTTTGCACCGAGATATATTCGAGGGCGCCGCGACGGACGAGGATTGAGCCTCATCATGCTGCAGAATAGGGTTCACGCCGCACTTGCGCTAAGTCACACTGCACCGCATCGCGGAGTGGGACTCCGTCACCCCGCGCCCCACGTTAAACCGCGCTGTAGAGTAGGGCTTGGCTACGTCGCGGCGCACCACGCTGCACGGAATTTTAAATCTTGGCTGCGTGGATTTAAATTTGCGCGGTAGATAAAATTTTATGAAATCTTATGAAATTTTATGAAATTTTATCGCAGCAAGCGCGCCGTTTTGTCTAAGCCATAGAATTTAAAATTTTATTCTGCTCGGCCGTAGGTAAAATTTGCTAAATTTCACCTTTTTATAGTTGCCCAAATTCATTTTCGCCAATAACCAGCAAAATATTATTAAGCTTAAAATCGCTTAAGTCTTTTATCTACTATTGCCCGTTTACAATATTTTCAAAAAAATTATTCTCTTCCCAAAAGTAGCATTCTAACATTTTTAAAATTCCATTTTCCAAAAAGACCATTGCTCCTCCAATGTTTTCACCAGAAAGCATTAAATTTACATTGCCGACAAAACCGTTGTTTTTGCTTTTTTCTAATATTTTTTTACACTTGAAATGGCAATAATATCCGGCTGTCGAAACCTCTCTTTTTGTAATTTCTGAATTTTCAAACTGCTCATAAAGCGCATAATCGCTTAAATCATCACTTATTAGCTTAATAATTTTAGCTTCGATATTTACAATATCTGTAAAATTATCTAGGGATAAACATCGTTCCGATTTTTGGTTTTCCATTTTTTATAACTCCACGTATAGTAATTTCATAGCCTTTAATATTAACTTTATAGCCATTAGTAAAATTATTTAGCAACTTACCATTTGCCATATCTCTTTCAAGTTCTTTAATTATAGCATTATAAGCTTGTTGTTGATTATTTTCAAATTTATTTAAAAATCATCTAATTTATGCTCTTTTTTGTTAAAGATGTGATTTAATTTATTAGCTTCTTTATCGTCATCATCCTCCGGAGGAATGGTGCAGGGGCGGGAGTTTATACTTGCTCACGCCAAAAATTCCACCCCTTAAATTCCACGAGTCCTGAAATTTAAGCCAAAAAAGCTATAATTGCACTCGGGTGTGGCGTGCGGTCGCTCCGCAAGGAGAGGAAAGTCCGAGCTGCGATAAGACAAGGTTGCGTCTAACGGACGCCGGGGGCAACCCTAGGGAAAGTACAACAGAAAGCAAACCGCCGCGCAAGCGGTAAGGGTGAAAGGGCGGGGTAAGAGCCCACCGCGCGCGTGGAGACACGAGCGGCAATGCAAACCCAACCTGCAGCAAGAACGGGTGGTTTCGTCTTATATTCGAACCGTTCGCTCGAACCGATTTGCAAAAATCGGTCTAGATAAATGACCGCTGTAACGGAACTCGGCTTATAACCACACCTATTTTTACGCCGAATTTATTTACTTGGAATAAGGAAAAAATTTTGAAAAGCTTAATTTTATGCGGTACGCTTTGCGCTATTGCTTTGGGGCTCGGAGGCTGCGCGGGCTCCGATAAATCTATAATCTTGCAAGGCGACGCCCACGATCGCGCCTGTGCGGAGGTTTATGGGCGCTATAAAGAGCTCGAAGCGGAGCTTTTGGCGGTAGAGGATCGATACGCAAACCCAAGCGTTGCAAACGATTATATACAGACTTACGACGAGTACGAGCGCACCATCGCCTACTACAACGAAAATTGCGCGACCGATAAATAGGCAGCGCAGATTGAGCGTGATTTAGTATAAACATGACTGCGGCGCAGCAGCGCAAAATGCTCAAAATTTTATAAAATCTCTAAAAACTATTGAAAATTTTATGCGAAACAAAAAGCATTTAAAATTTATTACGTACGCTTGGCTCTAGTGATACGAAGTCGCGGTGTGAAGCATAGCGTGGTGCCTATTCATGCCCGTATTTAGCTTGGTGCGCCAAATTGCGGTAGTCGTATGACGGCGCCACATACTCGCGCATTGGCTAAGGAACGCGCAATTTATTGATCGAATCGGCGCTAAGCCTTGAAATTGCGAAGTCGCGCTCAAAAATTCCGCCGTGCGAATTTGAATTAGTGGCTTAAAGTGTCAAAGTAATACCCCAAAATTTAGCCGCGAGGCGGACGATGAGCGATTTATTAATCGGATCGGCGTAAAGTCACACCAAAGATTCCGTCGAGTGGAGTTGGCTGTTATGTCCGTTTATGCGTCTGTCAAAGCCTCGTAGCCTCAATATAATATATTTCATCGAGTGGATTTGAATTGGCGCCTAGGCGCTTGGATCGATCGTAAAATCAGGTCTCAAAAATCCTGTTACTCGGGTTTGACCTGCTGCGCGATTTTCGCGGCATATAAAGGCGGTAAAATGAGATCGTTAGCGCAGTATCAAGGTACGGCGTAATTTTTTCGCTTGCGTATGCGGTTTTTGAGGCGCTTGGTAATTTCAGTTTGCTCGCAGAATTTTAAGATACGCGGTTTTTTGAGACTATAGCAGCGAGATTTTTTGGGTTTTTAGCGCGAAGGTATTTGGCGAATTTGCAGTGCTATGGCTTTGATTTTTGTCGAGAAATTTTAGAATTTTACGATTTCGCAAGAGAATTTTGTGTGTTTTGGCGCCGCGTCGAACTTAAAATTTCATCTTGCCGCCGCGTAAGATTGCGCGTCTAATCTTTCCATTTTTTTAAATACGGCGTATGTTTTGAGATTCGCGTCCGTTTTTGAAATTTTACTCCGAATAGACGCCGAATTCGCAAAATAAGCCGCCCGGTGATAATTTTAGAAAGCCGTGCAAGCCTGCAATGCAAAAGCTAAAGCTTTATGAGAGGCGGAACTTAAGGCGCCTTTGTCGATAATTTAGCCGCTCAAAATTCCGCCACGTTACGGCGTGCTAAGGCACCCGAAGCGCCGCATTGTACGCTACGTTTGCCCACCTTACAGCTCGCTAAAACGCTCAAAGCGGGCTTTTAGAGATTTTGCATTTTTGTTTAAAAGCTCCGCTTGCGCGGCGAGCTTATCTGCGTATGTTTGAAGCGATGTCGCATACTTAGCATGCGCCTCAAAGTCCGATTTTAGCGCGTAAATTTCATCTTTTACCGATTTGATATTTTGCGCGAGCGCCTCGTCTTTTACGAAGGTGCGGATCGTGCCTAAAAGCGCCAGCAGCGTCGTGGGTGATGCCGCAAAAATGCCGATTTGCGCGCAGTATTCAAGTACCTGCGGCAGCTTCTCGCAGACGTAGACGAAAACCGCTTCGCTGGGTACAAATAGCACCGCAAACTCCGTGCTAAGAGGCGGTATGATGTATTTTTCCGCGATATCTGCGGCGTGCTTTTTCATATCGGAAGTGAGTTGCTTATCCGCACTAGCAAGCGCTGCGGCGTCGTTTGAGGCGGAGGCGGCGATAATTTTTTCATAGCTTTGAAGTGGGAATTTTGAGTCGATGCAAAGAATTTTTTCTTTTGCGATATGCAGCGCGCAGTCTGCGATCCTGCCGTTTGGTAGATGCTTTTGCAGCTCATAAAATGCGGTGTTTTGCCCATAGATCATCGATAAAATTCTCTCTAATCGGTACTCGCCGAAGTTGCCGCGCAGCTTGACGTTGCCTAAAATCGCGTTTAGCCTTGCGATTTCGTCACGCACCTGAAGCGAAGTTTTATTTTGCTCGCTCATTCGCGCTAGATTTTCCGCTATGTCCTTAAAGCCGCGATCTAGCGAGCTTAAATTTTCGCTAAGTGCGCTGTTTTGGCGTTGCAAGCCCTCGCCTAGGGATCTATTAAGATAATAGAGCTTATCGTTAAAGCCGTCGTTTAGGCTTTGATTTAGCTTAAAAAGCTCGGCGCTCGCTCTCGCACTTTGAGCCTTGAGCCTTTCGCTTAAAAGCTCACTAAGTGTGGAGTTTGCATCGCTTATGCGGCGGTTTTGCAGCACGAGCGCGATCAGTAGGGCAAGCACTAGCGCAGCAAAAAACGCAAACGCCGCGAGCAAAATCCCATCAGCGCCCATTTTCTTGCACGCTTTGCGGATCTAAAATTTCATTTTTATAGCGTAGATATTCGATGTCGTTGTTAAGCGCGCGATTTTCCTCAAGCAAAACCTCGTGTTTAGTGCGAAGCGCGGCGATGTCGCGGCTGATGTAATAAATTTCGTTGCGGATGTAAATCGCCGGCACCGTCAGCAAAAACGCAAATCCGATCAGCAGATAAACGACTAAAAGCTGATAAAGCGTGAGATTTTTCTCCTTTTTTTTCTCGGCATCGTAGTTGCGTAGTAGCTCGTCTTGTGCGCCAGCAAAACTGCCGTAGCTGCGCCCTGCGGCAAGGCTTGAATAATCCTGCACGCCCAGATCTGCGTAATTTTGATTTTGCGTGCTTGCAAAGCTTGCATCTGCAAACGCCGCATAATCCACCTTGCCGGTAAAATTGGCACCTACAAAATCGCCGTAGCTCGCTCCGCTGGAATTATCGCTGTCGCGAGTGGCTGAAATATTTGCGTCGCCGCGTCCTTTTAATTTTACTTTGCTGCTTTTATTAAATTTTGTTCCGCCGCTTTCGGAATTTAGATAGTTTTGGGTATTTGTAAAGCCTGAACTTTCGAATTCCAAGCCGGTAAAATCGTCGTAACCGCCCGCTGCGCCCGCGTAGTTTCGTTTTACGGAAAGATCCGCGGCAAGCTTATCCTCTAGCTCCTCATCCGTCAGATCCTCCATAGCTCGTTTTTTCGCAAGCTCTATGCCCGCTAAATCAGATGTTCCTGCGAAGTCGTGCCCGTCATCGTAGTCGGCAAAATATTCATATTTATTCATCTAAAATCTCCATAAATTTAAAACCACGATCTTATCTTTACTCGCCGCCAAGGCGCCTGCGTCAAGATGAATTCGGTTCGAAACTCGCAGCTCGCCTGCGCTCAGCAAATAGCCGTTAAGGTAAAATTTAAAAGCCAAAATCACGAGCAAAATTTTTCTTTGCAATTTTACCTCGGTAAATGGAATTTTATCTTAACTCGCAAAATTATATCTCGGCCAGCAAAAGCAAAATTTTACTTTAGCAGGCTATTTTTGTTAATTTTGCTCACTCTTTGCACCGGCAGGCTCGTGGAATTTAGGTAAAGATCAATTCTGTCGTAGCGGGCAAGATTATGCTGCTTTTACCCATTTTATACGCTGCCGGCTTGCAAAATTTATATCGGCAGCAGAGTTATCTGCTGAGTCCCGCTGTCTAGTTTAAAATTTTTTGCATTTGCGGCGAAATTTCATTTACCTCACCCGCTATCTATCTGCAAAATTCTATCTTGGCAAGCGAAATTTTAATGTCTTCGCCTATTTGCACCGCCTGCTTGGGAAATTCATTTTGACAGGTAAAAATCAAGTTCGCTTTACTCGGCTTATCTTATAAAATTTTGTCAAATAATCTGAAAAACCGCTTAAAATTTTTACTGCGTCTTCGATGCGCCTTAAAACGCTAAGCGAAAGATATCGCTTGCAAGATAAGCTCTATCGTCTAAAAGGTCAATGAAACTACTGCTCGCTTACAAAATTTAGTTAAAGCAAAGGGCGAGATTTGACATTACGCCGCTTGCTTTAGGCGCCAAATTTTAACTCTCACTCTATTCTGTATTGCGCTGTCACTTAGCTTTTAAAATATGCAGTAACTAAATCTCATAAAATTATACATTAAATATAGCGTAAAATTCAACGTTAAATTTTTCGCTAAATTTTATGATTTAGCTATTGTGCGTTTAAAATAACGCTGAAAAATATCATAAATTTTAAAGCGAATTTTTGTAAGTTGGATTTTAAAATTCCGTAAAATTTTAAAATTTAATGCCTGCAAATCTGTAAATTTTACAAAATTTCGTCAAAATTTAAAATTCATAGCAAGTAAAGGCGGTTATTTTAGCCGAAAAATTCTAAGCTTCGCGCTCGCTGCTCGCGAGTTTTGCGCAAGCTCTTGCGCGTCCGCCGTTATAGGGCTTTTGGTTAGGATTTTACCTAATGAATGCCCGCCGCCACATTCGCAGCGCATAAACTCGCTAGGGCAGACGCAATCGCGCTCCCACGCTCTAAATTGCTCCTTTACTATGCGATCTTCAAGCGAATGGAATGAAATTATAGCGACAGTTGCATTAGTTAGAATTGAATCGCGCGATTTTTGCTCGATAAGATCAAGCAGGCGCTTTAGCTCGCCAAGCTCGTTATTTACCTCGATGCGGATCGCCTGAAACGCTAGCGCGGCGAGGCTGATACTGCGCCCTTTAACAGGCTTTGTTCCGATCAAATTTGCCAAAGCTTTAGCGCTTGTTAGCGGTGCGTTAGTCCGTGCAGTAGCTATTTTAGCGGCGATTGCGTTAGCGTTTGTTAGCTCACCGTATTCGTGGAAAATGCGCGCCAGATTCGCTTGCGAGTAGCTGTTTACGACATACGCCGCATCTAGCGCTGCGCCTGCATCCATTCGCATATCCAGCGCGTCGCTTTTGGTGGAAAAGCCGCGCGAGTTTTTATCCAGCTGAAGAGATGAAACGCCGATGTCGGCTAATATCCCGCGAACTGCGCGGAGCTTTTGCTCGGGCAGAATTTTTAAAATTTCGCTAAATTTAGCCTTATGAATCTCTACGCGATCTTTAAATTTACTAAGCCGCTCGCGCGAAAAATCTATCGCTTCGGCGTCTCTATCGCAGGCGATGAGTTTAAGGCGTGGATTAGCGCTCAAAATACCCTCGCTGTGCCCTCCGTAGCCTAGCGTGCAGTCGATAACATAGCCGTCTTCAAGCTGCGAAAATGTTGCGATCGTCTGCGAAAAAAGCACCGGAATATGTGGAGCTTGCACTTAAATTTATCCTTTTGAAATTTCTAATCCTATATAATAGCGAAATTTTTTACAAAGGCGAGAGATGGACGAGTATTATTATGAAATTTTGCGCAAAATTTCGCTTTCGATGTTTAGAGATAGGCTTTTTGGGATCTTTCACGGCTCGATTTCAGCAAAAATTAAAGAAAATCAATTTTTGATCAACAAAAAAGACGCGATTTTCGATAGCCTGGATAGGGATGATTTTATAACTCTGTTTTCAAAAAAAGACTACCGCTGGCAGGATGCTAGCATCGATAGCGACATACATATAAATATCTACAAAAATATAAAAGAGGCGAAATTCGTAACCTACGCGACACCACCATATCTCGTCGCATATACGCTGGAGCATGATTTTATTTTGCCGCGAGATTACTTTGGGGTGAGCAAATTTAAGCGCATTGAAATTTACGATCCTAAGAACTACGACGACTGGCACGAGCGCGCGCCGTATGAAATTTGTAACTATATGATAAATGAAAATAGCGATATAATGGTGATTCGCGGCTATGGGGTTTTTGCCCATGCAAGGAGCGCGCAGCAAATGGCGAAAAAAATAGCGATTTTAGAAATGAGTTCAAAGCTGCTTTTGCTAAGCTAAGATTAATGTATACCAAATCGTTTACTAACGCGTTATAATTCGCCAAAAATGCCTATTTTTCAGCCTTACATAAGGTTTTATCTGTATAATTACTAACAAAAAATTTCTTTAGTTAGCTATTTAAGGATTTAGATGATAGAATGGATGCAAAAGCATAAGAAGTCGCTTATACCGACGATCTGGATAAGCACGATAGCCTTCGTGGGCGCAGGCTTCGTCGGCTGGGGCGCATATGATATGAACGCTAACCGCGCAGGCTCAATCGCTAGAGTAGGGCAGATTTCAATAACGAATCAAGAATATAAGATAAAATCAACCGAGTTATACAATAGATTAAACGCTATGAGCGATGGGCAATTTACTCAAGAACAAGCCAAAAATATGCATCTAGATCAGATCGCAGTAGATCAGTTAATCGGCGAAGCGTATTTTCTAAATTTTGCTAAAGACTTAGGCGTTCAGGCCAGTGATAAAGATGTGGCGGAATTTGTGCTAAACTCGCCGAATTTCCAAGAAAATGGCGCATTTAGTAAGGAACTTTACGATAATGTTGTAAGGAATTCAGGACTTACTAAAAAGGAATTTGAGCGCAATCTACAAAAGGTCCTAACTTTAGAAAAGCTCGGCAAAGCGCTAAAAATAACGCCTAGCCCTAAGATCGTAGAAGCATTTGCAGCATCGCAGCTGATGCAGGATAAGGTTTCTGCAGAGATAATCTACGCCGATGCTAACGTCACTTTTAACGACGACGAGCTAAAGAAATTTTGGGAAGGCGAGAAATCACATTTTATGACTGAGAAAAAATATACTCTCGGAGCATATTTTGTGGCGCCTAGTAAAGCCGACGTGAATGAGACCGAACTAAGTAAATTTTATGAAGAACACAGAGGCGAGTATAGAAGCCTGGATGATAAACTATTGGATTTTGCAGAGGCTAAACCTAACGTCTTAAAAGATTACCGAATGGATCAGGTTAAAAAAGACGCTACAAAGGATTATCTGGAGATCAAAAAAGGCAAGCTCGATACTAATGAAACTATAGTCGCTACGGCTAGCAATTTTCCAGTATCTGAGATTGAGGTCGCAAAGCCAGGAGATGTCATCAAGCCTTTCGAGTACAAAGGCGGATATTTGATTGCTAAACTAAACGGTGTAGAGCAGCCTAGGCAGATGAGCTTTGAAGAGGCTAAGTCTTTGGCTTCTAAAGAATTTGAAACAAAAAAACGTAAAGAGCTACTTGAAAAAAGAGCTCAAGATGCACTTAAAAATTTCAAAGGCGAAGATTTCGGCACGCTATCTCTTAATAGTAAAAATAATACCAAGCTAAGCGATGACGAATTTTATAAATTTCTTATCGATATGTTTAATAAGCCGGCTAAAGAAGGGATAGTGATGTTTGATAACAAAGCCGTAGTGTATAAAATTTCACAGCAGAGCCTGGGCAGCAGCGAAGAGATAGATAAAGAAAAAGCGATCGTAGCCGATAGGATAACCGCGTTATTAAATTCCAATCTACAAGATGATCTAACCAAAATGCTAGAAAAGCGCTATAAAACCGAAAGATATTTTAAAGGTAAAGACAGTGAGTGAGTATATTTTAGGTCTAGATATAGGCTCAACTAAAATTCGCGCGATAATCGCTAAAAATGATGGCATTTTTACGGTCTTAGGCGTTGGCGGAGCCGATACTTTAGGTATCAAAAAGGGCGTCATAACAAACATAGAGCAAGCCGCGGGCTCAATAAAACAGGCGGTGAAAGCAGCGGTAAAAGGCGCTGGTAGAAGCTATGATAAAGCCATTATATCTATCTCCGGCTCATATGCCAAAAGCGTTAAATCTCGCGGCGTCATAACTATGGAAAATGAGATCGGACTAGATGAAATAAAGCGTGCCATGCAGGTTGCCGAAGCGCAAGCAAATGTGCCTAGCGATAGTGTGATTTTACATGTGCTTCCGTATGATTTTAGAGTCGATGAGCAGGAACACATCGAGGATCCCCTCGGTATGAGCGGTACGCGCCTAGAGGTATCTACGCATATCGTCATCGCGCCAGAAAGCTCAATTAAAAATTTAAAAAAATCCGTCGAGATGGCGGGCGTGAAGGTAGATAACATCGTTCTTTCAGGCTACGCATCATCCATATCTACGCTTAGCAAGGACGAAAAAGAGCTAGGTGTCGTACTGATCGATATGGGCGGCGCTACGTGCGATTTGGTCATCCATCTGGGAAATTCCTTACGCTATAACGATGTGGTTATGTTCGGCTCTAATAACGTTACTAACGATCTATCGCGAGCGCTACACACGCCGCTTCCGTATGCGGAAAATATAAAGATCACTTACAACGACTTGATCAATCAAGGAAATAGCGAGGTCGAGCTACCGGTCTTAGGCGACAGCGAGTCGGAAAACCACATCATAAGCCTTGAGATCATCTCTCAAGTCATCCTCGCTCGCGTTAAAGAGACTTTTGATATGATAGCCGACAAGATCGAAAGAAGCGGTTATAAAGACCGCATAGGCGCAGGTATTGTGATCACCGGCGGCATGGCGAAGCTAGACGACGTGCGCGATTTAGCGGCGATAGTTTTTGATAACACTTCCGTTAGGGTCGCAAGAGCAAAGAGTGTGGGCGGTCTGCACGAGATTGCTGATGATATTTCAAATTCTTGCGCACTAGGACTTTGCATGTATGGCTTCGGCGAATTTACCCCTTACGAGATGGACTCTAACGGCAAACTCCGCTACAAAGACGAAGTTATAAACAAGGCTCCGAAACGAAATGTGAACGAATATTATGAAAAAGAGGTCAGCAAGGCGATAGAAAAAGAGGGCGTCAGAGCGGATAGCGGTGCGGCTAAGAAGGAGGATCTAAATATCCAACTTCCCAAAAAAGACGGACAGAATTTTTTCAATAAAATTTGGTCGTCTATGAAAAATTGGTTTTAAATTTTAAGCTAAGGAGATACTCGTGAAAGGATACAGCATGGAAGAAAGAAAGGGCATCTACGGTGCCAAGATGAAGGTGATCGGCGTCGGCGGCGGCGGATGCAATATGATAAATCACATGATCCGCGAAGGATTTACCAAGACCGACGTTGAGCTTATGGTGGCTAACACCGACGCGCAGGCGTTAGAAAAGTCGATCGCAAATACTAGAATTTTACTAGGCGAAAACACCACCAAAGGCCTTGGCTGCGGTATGGATCCAGCGCTTGCTAAAATGGCTGCGGAGGAGAACTACGACGATCTTAAGGACCGTTTGGACTACTCCGATATCGTTTTCGTGGGCTCTGGCTTAGGTGGCGGCACCGGCACGGGCGCTGCACCTATCGTCGCTAAAGCTGCGAAAGAGAAAAAAGCGCTAACCATCGGCGTCGTTACTACCCCTTTCGGTTTTGAGGGTAAAAAGCGCATGCGACTAGCACAAGAGGGTCTTGAAGAGCTTAAAAAAGAGTGCGATTCCATAATCGTTATCCCAAATCAAAATTTATTGAAGATCATCGATAAAAAAACCGGCCTAAAAGATGCCTTTAAAATCGTGGATAATGTCCTATTCCAAGCCGTAAACGGCATGATCTCCGTGATCTTGGAGTCCGGCGATAGCGATATTAACGTAGATTATGCCGATGTCAAAAAGGTAATGACTCACCGCGGTTTGGCGCTTATGGGTATCGGCGTTAGCGAGGGTGATGGTGCGGCAGAGGAAGCGCTAAAAAGCGCGATCCAATCTCCACTTTTGGACAATACCTCCATCCACGGCGCTATGGGCGTGCTAGTGCATTTTAAGATGTCGCCTGATTGCTCCTTGCTTGAGATCGAATCTGCTATGAATATCATCGAAGATACCGTGGATAAGGATGCCGATGTTACTTGGGGTACCACTACCGATCCTAAGATGGAAAATAACCGCGTCGAAGTTACTCTCATCGCCACCGGTTTTGAAAGGAGCATCGAGGAAAAAAAGCAGGTCGCCAGCGATAACGTAGCGGATCGCAGGAAAGCGCTTTTAGAGAGCATGGGTCGAAATTCTATCTTTTCTAGACAGAAGGTAAGTAGCGGCGATTTTAACGGAGACGAAACCTACGACGAGCTCGACGAGCCCGCATTCCTACGCAACCAGATGGACTAAATGCGCAGACGAGATAGGCAGCTAAGCGAAGATGAGGCGTTAAAAATCATCGACGAGAGCGAATACGCTACGCTTAGCTGCATAGACGAGAGCGGCGAAATTTTTAGCGTGCCTATCTCGCCCGTGCGCGATGCAGACGTTATTTATATCCACGGCGCTCCTGCCGGCACAAAGGCAAAACTCTTTCAAAACGGACGCGCGGTAACGGCGGTTTTTGTTAGCTATAACCGCGTTCCTACCCCAAGCGACGAAGAATACCGATCTATCGCAAATGACGCTGCCGCTTTAGGCTCTAGAGTTTATACGACGGAGTACCGCAGCGCGATCGCCATTTGCGAAGCAAACGAAGTGTTAGATGACGAGCGTAAAATTTACGCCCTGCGGATACTTTGCGAAAAATACACCCCAAACTACATGTCGCGCGTGGAATTTGCCTCCAGAGCATCATTAAAGCGCATGAAAATTTACGAACTCAAAATAAAATCCGTAACCGCAAAGGCTAAAATTTTATAGAATTAAATTTAAGAAATCTAAATTTAAATTGCTTGATTTCTTAAAATTTCAAGTTTGAATGCTAGGCAAATTTTAATCTGAAATTTCGTATCGCCAAATTACAAAGCTTCTTATCGGCACTAGTATCGGCACCACCGCGGCGATCGTGCCGCTTACTATCGGCTCGGCGCCCTTTA
>ERZ773083.1561-NODE-1561-length-15391-cov-8.677360_pt1 | contig 15391 bp, 10 predicted proteins | sample MGYA00511465_ERZ773083 | MGnify/ENA primary metagenome ERZ773083 (study PRJEB29015, sample SAMEA2738001) | human oral metagenome | biome: human oral; feature: human-associated habitat; material: dental | place: China | collected 2060 ... | reverse complement strand
ACGGAAAGCTGAAATCCGGAGATAAAATAAAGCTCGGCTATACGCTGAATTTAGGCAAGGATCTCGGAAGTGACTATGAAAACAACGATAAGAGTTTGAACACAGTAGAATTTTCTAAAGGAAAGCTTGACAAAGAATTCAAAAGTGATATATATGATTACACATTAAACATAAATGCTGAGCAAGGAGCATCGCTTAGCTTACATGCGTCTGCTGTTAACAAGAATTATCAGGTTAGGTCGTATCTCAATGATAAGGAACTTCCTTACCTTGGTCAATTTAATGTCAAAGACGGCGATATGGTTGAGGTTAGATGCGGAATAAAGGGCTGGCCAACGATGAGCGATGATAGCGCCGAAGGAAAGGTATATAGGTTTAAAGTTGCGATTTCACAAGGTGGACATCCGGGGCCTCAGGAGGATATAGAAACCGAGATAAATCTCTCGGGAGCTTTGAAGGAGGATTCAGGAGTTTGTAAAAAAATTGAACTATATAAAGATGATAAAAAGGTTAAGGAAACTGCTGTAGAAGGACTTGCTAAGAAGAAAATAAAACCTTTAGATGATGATTTAGAGGTAGATGTATCCCAGTGGAAGATCAATTTAAAAAAAGGAGAATACACACTACGCTTTTATACGGATAAAACCGAACAATTAGCAGGTGGTTTAATGGGAACTTGCAATATAAAAGTCGATGAGAAATCCAGTGTATTTTCGTTTTTCACTTTACAGTTTGGAGCTGAATTCGGAGACCTTATTGAAGACCCCTATATATACTCCGATGAACTTGATGTGAACCTATACGACGGATCTGGTAAAAGAATTGAGGGTAGGAAAGGGGTTATAAATTCTGATGGATATAATTTCCATATTGATTTTTATATAATACCTTTTGAAAAAAACTTGAAATTAAATTTCGCCGGTCGCACATTGGATAAGAGATTGACTCCTGATCTTATTTCAGATGCTTTGTCTAATGAATATGATGGAAAGGGATTTTCCGTATCATCGTCCGGGTTCAAAGGATATGTGGATAATGAAATTTTCAAGAAAAATGATCGCTTCGGGAATCTTGCTTTCTCAATACGTTTAACAGATGAGTTGATAACATATACCGTGAAAGTCCCTAAGAATCTAAACAATTTCCGCATATATCATAAAAATACAAAGGCATATAGCCCATGGACAGAGTTTAAAGAGGGTGACTATAATGCGTCTGCAATTGAAGTCGACACAACAAATAGCGATTATGATGTATATTCGTTTAAAGCGGGTAATATTTTCGGGCTTGTGCTCACAGGTGGCGGTGAGGGAACTGATTATATAAAATCACTTAAAGAAGTTAACTTCAACGGAAATAAAGGTTATGATATGACCTTTATGCTGTCGAAAAAGGGCAGTGGCGGCAGTCCTTACCAGCCTACATATTATATAGGTACGCTGACGAACGATATATATACAAATATAAGGGATGAGGGTATGTATCGAATAATCGCAAGCGGGGAGAGAGTGCCGCTTAACACCTTCCGTGTTACACAGGGTACGGGAAGCGATGTAGGTAACCTCATTATGGAACCGGATAAGCACTATAAGGTGATGTACGGCGACAGCATTGAAGTCATCGAAGGACAGGGAAAACCCGGAAGAGAATGGGCTGATATAGCCGCAAAACCGGGAAAGAGCGGTCCGTCAATAGTTGCGATAAGATATGACGAGTCGGAGTATTTAACAAGCAATGAAGATTTACCACCTTTGAGCGAAGACGGTATATATCTACCTGCTATAGATCCAGACAGAATCGGTATTGCCATATATGATGTCGACGGCAGCGGCGATAAGATTAAGCCGAATATTAAACAGCGCAAGTACGATACCATATATTTTGCAAAATCCATAAAAGGACCGAGTGGTAAAGAGCTGGGTGGAAGCGATACAAAGGATTTCACCTTCAGACCGACATCGAAAAACGGCGCGGTAAAGGTGGAGTATCATAGGCCTATTCAGAGTCTTGAGGACTTTAACAACGACAATTTCTTTGCTGAGGAAACATGGGAAGCGGCAGAGATGTCGGATGACGGAAGCGCGACAATCAAGCTGAGAAACGGCAGAAACATAATTAGAATGACATCGGGAGATAGCGTGAGGTACTTCACCCTGAGAGCCAAGGCAATAGATGTAAAGACCGAAAATCTTACAAACAAGGGTAAGAAGTTTAAGAAGGGAGATAAGGTAAAGGTAAGCTTTTCCGACCTGACTCTTCCGGTTTATAAGATGGCGGCGATATACAATCCGGGCATAGGAAACGACCCTCCGGGAAGCCATAATTTGGTTGCAAACACAAGGCTTATAGGAAAGCTGAACGGCAAGGACATAAAGGGCCCGGTTACGCAATATGCGATAGGCTATGTCAATTACTTTGAGTTTGAAGCAGGAGCGGATGATATGCTGCTCAGCGATATTCATATAACCTCGGGCGGCTTCGGCTCGGCGCTCGATGGTCACTGCGATATAGATGAAAACGGACTGGGTCCTAACCTTAATGCTCCACCTATGTCAAACGGAATATACTGCGATTTTCCTGAGATTAGGATAGCCATGAAAGAGGATAATCCGTCTAAGCCGCAGAATCCGCAGCAGCCGGGAGGAACTTCAGAAAAGAAACCTGACGGTAAGATAAAGGCAAAAGGAAGAGGCCAAGCTAAGGGCGTGAATACGGGTGATGATTCGCAAATATATATTTATATGTTAATATTCGCTTCCGGAGCGGCTATGCTTATCGCAAGCAGGTTCGTGGAAAGAGAGAAAAACAGATAAATAGTTACGAAAAACGGTAGTGATGATATTCATCTCTACCGTTTTGTAATGTTATGTCTTTGGTCTGCTAAGTGTGCAAGACTTATAAGATGATTTATTCTATTTTATCGCCGTCATATCCTTCAGGAATACCTTGTAGCACTTATATGCTTCATAGATGTCCGCCTTGCTTGCGATTTCCCATGGACTGTGCATGCATAGAACTGCAACGCCACTGTCGATTACATTCATTCCATAGTTTGCCAGAATGTAGGCTATGGTTCCACCACCGCCGGCGTCAACTTTTCCGAGTTCGGCAGTCTGGAAGCCTACCTTTGCGTCGTCCAATATCTGACGAATCTTTGCCATGAACTCAGCGCTGGCATCGTTTGAGTCGTACTTTCCGCCTGAGCCTGTGTATTTGTTGAAAGTGATTCCATGTCCGCAGTAAGCTGTGTTCTTGCGCTCGAAAACGCTTTCGTATGTAGGATCAAAGCCTGCACTTACATCAGATGAAAGTGCACATGAATTTCTCAAAGCGCGGCGAAGCTTAAGTTCTGAGAATTCTCCACATAGCTGCATCATCTCAGCAAATGTGTCCTCAAAGAAGTGTGACTTCATTCCTGTAGCGCCAACGCTTCCAATTTCTTCCTTATCGGAGAGGATGCAAAGCGATGTTCTTGCCTGAGCCTCACTATCGAGGATTGCAGCAAGTGAAGTGTATGCACAGATGCGGTCATCATGTCCATAGCCGATTACCATAGCTCTATCAAAGCCAAGATCCCTAGCCTTTCCTGCAGGTACAACTTCAATCTCAGCGGATAGGAAGTCGTCCTCATCAAAGTTATATTTTTCCTTGAGTATTGCGAGGATTCCGGCTTTAACTCTGTCCTTTGTCGCTTCCTTGTCATCAGAATCGCCGGCGTCGAGAGGCTTGCTTCCGAGGAGTACGTCCAGTGCCTCACCCTCGATAACCACATTTGCCTTCTTGCTCATCTGCTTTGATGAAAGGTGTACTAGCAGATCAGTAACTGAGAAAACCGGATCGTTTTCGTCGTCACCGACTGCGATATCGATAACCGTACCATCCTTTTTTGCTACAACGCCGTAGAGTGCTAGTGGAATTGTAACCCACTGATACTTCTTGATACCGCCATAGTAGTGCGTATCCAGATAGACGAACTCTGAGCTCTCATAAAGAGGATTTTGCTTAATGTCAAGGCGAGGTGAGTCGATGTGCGCACCGAGAATATTTGTACCGTTCTCAATACTTTCCTTACCTATGATTCCAAAAATCATAGTCTTGTTCATATGCTGTGCATAGAACTTGTCACCGGTCTTAAGTTTCTTTCCTTCTTTAATCAAAGCTTTGATATCCGAATAGCCCCTTGCTTCAGCCATTTTGATAGCTTCTGAAACGCAGAGACGCTCTGTCTTCGCTTTTGATATAAAATCCTTGTATTCCTCTGAAAGTTCATTCAGTTTTTTCAGGTCATCTTCCGTATATGTTGGCCATAAGTTTTTGGTTTCCATTACTCTTCCTTTCCTATATACATTATTTGTGTATATCACTTGTATTAGTATAAATATATGCTATACACATTATATGTAAATTTGATGAGTTTTTCAATCTTGCTATTTAAAAAACTATGCCTTGGGGGTATAATTCAATATGGAGGCGTGTATCATGAATAAAGAAATTGAGAAGATAAATCATTGCCTGGAGCAGATTAGGAAGAAAACCGATTTTGAGCCTCTAATGGCTGTTGTTTTAGGTTCGGGACTCGGTGCTTATGCTTCAAAGATGGAAGTTGTTTGCGAGATTCCATATAGTGAAATCAGTGGTTTCCCCGTGTCTACAGTGCAAGGTCACGATGGAAGGTTTCTATTTGGATATGTTGAAGGAGTTCCTATAGTCGCAATGAAGGGCAGGGTGCATTTCTACGAGGGATATACTATGAACGAAGTCGTTCTTCCTATAAGAACTATGGGGCTTCTTGGTGCCAAGTATATTCTTTTGACGAACGCCGCCGGTGGGATTGATTTAGATTTCAGCCCCGGGGACCTGATGCTGATTAAAGACCATATCTCAAGCTTCATTAGAAGTCCTTTGATTGGCGAAAACATAGATGAGCTTGGCGTCAGATTTCCTGATATGAGCAGGGTCTACGATGCAGAGCTTACCGAGTGTATAAGAAAAGCAGCTTCCTGCGAGGGGATAGACCTGAAAGAGGGAACCTACCTACAGACGAGTGGCCCTCAGTTTGAGACACCGACCGAAATCAAGATGTTCAGAACACTTGGAGCGTCGGCTGTGGGAATGAGCACGGTGGTTGAGGCGATAGCAGCACATCATATGGGCATGAGGGTATGCGGAATATCATGTATAAGTAATATGGCGGCAGGCATTTTAGAACAGCCGCTCACACACTCTGAGGTTCAAACTACTGCAGATAAGGTTGCACACAAGTTCGAGAGACTTGTCAGCATCCTTATAAAAGAGATTGGACAGCTTAAGGAGGTATAGATGAGAAAAAGCGTTTTTATTACCGGAGGTTCTAAGGGAATCGGCGCGGCTTGCGTTGAGCTGTTTTCAAAGAACGGATTTGCGGTAGCCTTTGTATATGGAAAAGATAATAAAGCCGCCCAAAAGTTGGCAGCTAAAACTTCAGCTCTTGCAATCAAAGCAGATGTTTCAGATGTTGAACAGATAGAGAAGGCCTTTGACCAGGCCCGGACATACTTTGGGATACGCAGCTTTGACGTAGTTGTCTGCAATGCAGGAATCTCAGCATCGGGGCTTATAACCGATATGAACGAGGATGTCGTAGACTTACTCATAGGAATTAATCTTGTGGGAACGATAAATGTTAGTCGCAAGGCGGTTTCATACATGGTTGAGGAGAAGAAGGGAAACATTGTTATGATCTCATCAATGTGGGGTCAGAGAGCAGCGTCATGCGAGAGTATATATGCAGCGACAAAGGCAGGAATCATCGGTTTTGCCAGAAGTCTTGCTGCAGAGCTTGGACCTTCGGGTATAAGGGTAAACGTCGTATCGCCGGGAGTTATAGCGACTGATATGAATAGAGAATATAGCGACGAGGATATGTCGGCTTTAGCAGACGAAACTCCGCTTGGGAGAATAGGACTTCCGGATGAGGTTGCCGAGGCAGTCTATTATTTGGCCAGCGACAAGGCTAGTTTCATAAACGGGCAGGTGCTCGGAGTAGATGGCGGTTTTGCCGTTTAGTTATAGTCATATTTTGAGGGATTAAAATGTCAGTTATACAAAACATTTTATCGAAAATAGGAGAGTTCTTTGTAGGCTTATTCGATCTGGCCAAGGAGCTTTTTACGCTTTCAGACGGATACGGTCTTCTTTACACTGCCATCGCAAGGTGGGTGTTTATAATTCTTTCACTCTTTATTTTGGTGAAATCCATAGTTTCACTCTTGCGTAGCAGGAGTCCTAATGAGGTGTGGGCATATTTCAATGTCAACGACAAAATAGCTTATCCTATAACTCACTGGGAGAACCTAATAGGCAGATCAAAGAGCTGCGACCTCGTGCTTAAGGATGATGCGGCTTCGAGAAGCCACGGTACGCTTTGCAGAGATGCCGAGGGCAAGTGGTCATATATGGATTTAGGATCGAGCAACGGAAGTATCTGCGCCGGAAAGAGACTCAGTAAAGGTAAGAAGTATCCAATTGAACCGGGAGACAGTATTCTTATAGGCCAAAGCACATGTACGCTGCTTCCTATCAGCCTTGAGGAGAAGAGAAATAACGAGAAGCTGAGAAAGGAAGAAACCTTCCTTCTATCACCTTGGACATCGCTTTTGATGCTTACCCTGTTTCAACTGATGACTGTGATTCAGCTCGATATATCTTTGGGAGAAGCATATACAAGTCAAATTTCAGTGGCGTTCGCGGGACTTTGCGCATTGATGTGGGTCTATGTTATCACCATGAGAATGCTCAAAAGAAAGAGCTTTGAGATGGAGACGATAGCTTTTTTCTTGTCAACACTAAGCCTTGCCGTCACAGCGAGCAAGTATCCACATTCAGTGCTGAAGCAGTTTATAGCCATAGTCTTTGGAGTGCTTCTATTTGTTGGTATGTGTACAGTTTTGAGGAACCTGGATAGAAGCAAGGCTATCAAAAGATATCTCTACGCAGGGGCTGCAGCTATGCTTATTTTCAACCTGCTTCTAGGCACGACAAAATTCGGTGCTGCAAACTGGGTAAGTATAGGAGGCCTTTCTGTTCAGCCATCTGAGATAGTAAAACTGGCTTTCATCTGGGTGGGTGCGGCTTCACTGGATGAACTGATGGAAAAGAGAAATTCACTCATATTTATGCTCTTTTCGGGATTTTGTTTTATATGTCTCGCTTTGATGGGTGACTTTGGAACAGCATTGATATTCTTTGTAACTTTCCTGGTTATATCCTTCCTCAGAAGTGGCGACTTCACAAAGTTAATCTTGATTGTCGGAGTTGCATTTGTTGGAGGACTGATGGTTCTGAAGTTTAAGGCCTATGTTGCAGCAAGATTTTCTGCATGGGGACATGTTTGGGAATTTGCTGATGAGATGGGATACCAGCAAACCAGAACCATGTCAGCCGCATCAAGTGGAGGACTCATAGGTGTCGGTGCAGGAGACGGATGGCTTAAGACCATTCCGGCGTCTGAAACTGACCTGGTATTTGGATTCATAACAGAGGAGTGGGGGCTCATAATTGCGGTACTTGCAATATTTGCGATAGTTACGCTTTCACTCTTTGCGATTCGTTCAATTTGGAGTGGTAGATCAACTTTCTATACGATTGCCGCTTGCTCTGCGATGTCGTTATTCATTTTTCAAACAATGCTAAATGTATTTGGCTCGGTAGACCTATTTCCGCTTACGGGTGTTACATTCCCATTCCTCTCAAACGGAGGAACGAGTATGGTTGCATCATGGGGACTCTTAGCATTCCTTAAGGCTTCGGACACTAGGGCGAGCGCCAGCATTGCTGTATCAAATGAGGAGGCGATATCATGAGAAAACTCGAGGTTAGATCGATAATATGTTTAGCTCTTGCGGCGATTTTGATACTCGGAACAGGAATTTTTGTGTTCCGATTTGTCAAATACGGAAGCAAGTGGGCGACATTCTACGGAAACAAAAGTATATATGAAAACGGTGTTCTAAAAAGTGGAGCCATATACGACAGAAACGACGTTCTCCTAGCAAAGAGCGGGGGCGGCGAGATAAAGTACAATGATGATGCGGAAATCAGAGAAGCTACGCTTCATGCTGTTGGCGACGTGAACGGTAAGATTTCAACATCAGCACTCAGTACATATAAGGATAAACTCATAGGATATAATCTTTTGACGGGTACATATAAGCTTAAGGGCAAAAACGAGGATCTGAAGCTGACTATTGATGCTGACGTTTGCAGGGAGGCTTATAGACAGCTATCAAAGTATGATGCCGGATGTATTGGAATCTACAACTATAAGACAGGTGAGATTATATGTATGGTTAGCACTCCTACCTTTGATCCTGAGAATGAACCAAGCGTTCCGCGCGATGATCAGTCAGGTGTATACCTTAATAGATTTCTCTCATCAAAGCTTCCGCCGGGCTCAATTTTCAAAACGGTTACTGCAGCAGCGGCGATTGAAAACACAGACTACCAAAATTTTAGTTATCAGTGTGACGGAACCAGATTAATTCATGGCGAGAAGTTAAACTGCGCATATCCGCACGGACATGTCGACCTTGGAGGTGCGCTATTGCAGTCATGTAATGGTGCTTTCTCAACGCTGGCCAATGAGATGGGACCTGAAATAATGAAGGATTATGTTGATAGGCTTGGACTCACAAAGTCATATGATATCGATGGAATAAAAAATGTAAAGGGAAGTTTTGACTTTCCCAAGAATTCCGATTTAAACCTCGGCTGGGCGGGAGTAGGTCAGTATCATGATCTTGTGAATCCATGCTCGATGATGGTTTATATGGGAGCGGTAGCAAATGGTGGAAAGGCTGCAATTCCTCACATTTTGATGAATGATTTCAGAATAACCAAGATGACAAACCAGATGATAGATAAGTCCACATCGGAAACTCTTTCGAAGATGATGAAGAAAACCGTAGAAAACGGATATCTCGGTGATAGTAATCTGCCAAATCTGGATGTATATGCTAAGACCGGAACTGCAGAGTCCGCAGGAAAGAAACCTTACGGATGGTTTGCAGGATTCCTAAAGGATGAGAATCACCCTTATGCATTCATAGTTTGCTTGGAGAACTCGGGCGAAGCCTACTACACAGCTCTTCCGGTTGCAAACAGCGTTTTGCAAGTTGCAGTAAGAAAGTAGTTTTGTGATAAATTTAAGATATGAAATTGACCATTGTAATATTAATAATAAAAGGGAGTTTTTAATGAAAGACGAAACTAAATGCCTGCATTCAGGCTATAAACCAAATAACTCAGAGCCGCGCGTGCTTCCTATCGTACAGAGCACAACCTATGTATTTGACTCAACACAGGATGTTGCAGACGTATTTGATGATCCGACAAAGGCTCTAATATACTCAAGATTTGCAAATCCGACTGTAATGGCAGTTGAGGATAAAATTGCGGATTTGGAAGGCGGAATTGCAGCTATGTGCACGAGTTCAGGTCAGGCAGCTAATCTCTTTGCCGTACTGAATATATGTAAGGCGGGGGACCACATTCTCAGTGTTGCACAGATTTATGGCGGAACATATAATCTATTCAATGTAACGCTTAAGAAGTTAGGTATAGATTGCACTTTCGTATCCACTGATGCAAGTTCTGAAGAAATCGAGAAAAATATTCAGCCTAATACAAGACTTATTTTCGGTGAAACCATTGCAAACCCTGCAATAAGCGTATTGGATATAGAGAAGTTTGCCGATATTGCTCACAAGCACAATATTCCACTGATTGTCGATAATACCTTTGCGACACCTATGCTTTGCAAGCCGATTGAGTTTGGTGCGGACATAGTTACTCATTCGACAACAAAGTATATGGACGGACACGCAGTTCAGGGTGGCGGTATCATCGTAGACGGTGGAAAATTCGACTGGTCAAACGGAAACTTTCCCGATATGACGGAGCCTGATGATTCGTATCACGGGATAAAGTATGTGGAAAAGTACGGGAATCTGGCATACATATTAAAGGCAAGAATGCAGTTAATGCGTGACTTTGGTGCATATCCTGCAGCACACTCCGCCTTCTTATTAAACCTTGGACTTGAAACTCTTCACCTCAGAATGGAAAGATACTGTGAAAACGCATTAGCAGTTGCAAAGTATCTGGAGGAGAACGACCTGGTTGAGAGTGTAAGCTATCCGGCACTTGATAGCGACAAGTATCATGAACTATACAAGAAGTACCTTAAGGGCGCAAGCGGTGTAATTTCATTTGTCATCAAAGGCGGAAGAGATATTGCAATGAAATTCATGGATTCACTTGAGCTGGCATCAAATGAGGTGCATGTAGCGGACATCAGAACCTGCGTGCTTCATCCGGCAAGCGAGACTCATAGACAGCTTTCTGACGAACAACTTGCTGAGGCAGGAATCAATCCGGGCATGGTTAGACTATCAGTCGGACTAGAGAGCATAGACGATATTATGGAGGATTTGGAGCAGGCTTTCGATGCTATAAAGTAGTTACCGGTGTATAATTTTTGTCAACACGATTTAATTAGTGTGGTGATTAAAGAAGTGAAATAATATCAGATTATTTTATCACGTACTTAATTTACATAAAAACACATAAAATAAAATACTGTTGTAATAATCGTATATTTAGATATAATATAAATGTACGGTTAGATGAATTTGCAAAATATAGGGTTGACATATGATTGAGAAAAATGTCATAATCGACAGACAGACAGACAGACAGACAGACAGACAGACAGACAGATAGAGTCTCTGTTTGGAATCAAGATATCTAAGGAGCAAAGGAATGCACGGATCAGATCGGTGCTTTCTTTTGCTTCTTTTTATGATAGAAACTCAAAATTGGCAGAAAGACAAAGACAAGGAGGAAGTATGAAAGGAAAGAGCAGAGCGATCAGCAAAAAGCTGTCAGTGATTACTTTGTCATGCCTGGTAATGTTTGGTACGGTTGGAGCGGTGTTGCCGACCTATGCGGCAGACCCCGTCAAGGGAATTGAGATCAAAGCAGATCGAACGGAATTAGATCAAAGTGTTTCCGATGCCAAAAATGCCGGTGCTGAGATCGTGCAGGATGCTGACGTTGACAAGGGCGTGGTGAAATCCGAGGCGGAAGCCGACAGCAAGAGGGCGGAAATCGAGGAGGATTATAAGCAGCAGGTGCAGCAATTAAAGGATGCAAAGAAGGCTGCGCAAAAATATAGTCAGGACAAGAAGAAATACGACGAGGCCAAGAAGAAGTATGATGAAGAATTGGCCAAGTACAATATCGCCAAGAAAAAATATGATGATGAGCTGACCGCCTACAACAAGGCGATGGAAGAGTTGGAGAAAAAGAAGAATGAGGATGGCTATATGAGCGTGCCATCCTCCCAGACTCTGCAATTCAAGAGTGAGCCCAGTGCCAGCATGCAGTTCCTGAATGGAGGAAAGGCATACTCCCAGACGGAATGGAAGACCTTCTTTGACAGAAATATAGGAAGCAAGCTGGGGATTGACCAGACACAGGCCACGAACGATTTCAACTATATCAATAATGTGGCTAATGCCGCAGAAACAAGAGTGATGCTGCATAAGGGGCAGCCCTTGAAGGTGGCATACACGAATCTTCAGAATTCATATGTCAATGGCAAGAAGATCGCCAGAGTAGAATACACCTATACCCTGAGAGACACCGGGATCTCCGGAGTAAATGATCTGCCTGCTCTGATTGAGAAGGATCCGACGGTTACCATCTGGTATCTCAATTCCTATGGACAGGCTGATATTAACCTGACGGCGGATTTCTATGATGGGGCAGGACACAAAATTGATATGACCGGGGCTCTGTTTAACTTCTCATCTCTGAATCACGGTACAGGGACAAGCAGTAGCGCACCGTCAGCGGTCGGAAAACCAATGATAGAAAAAGTGCTGCGTTTTAATGGCGATTATATCTACATATCCGGTTCGTCGGTGACGAAGCAGGCGGATGGAGGCGCTTACGCAAGCAATGATAATGACAGTAAGGCGAAGGGGTCAAGATTCTCAACCAGCGAGTGGGATGATTCTACAAGCGGAAGCGGGAAGCCCACGTGGTATGGAGCCATTGTCGGAAAAGCCATGGGGAGAGAGGTGAGCCTGGATATTGGAGCAAGTAAACGGGGCGTTGTTTGGTTTGCTCTTAATTCAGATATCAAGGCGCTTCCCGCGCCCGTTAAGCCAGTGGCGCCAGTACCACCGACAGAGCCTGAAGAACCGCAGAAACCGGAGCAGGTGTCCTATCACTACGACATTCTCTATATACAGTCACAGGTAGAGAAGAATGTCCTGGATGGAAATAATCAAGACATCAACAATGGCACCGTTCAGATCGGGTCGGTTGTAAAGTTTGCCCTGCATACAACAAATATTCCCGCCGGACATGAGAAAATAAATTCTCTGGTGTTCAGTGATGTTTTGCCGAGCGGCTATGAAGTGGATATTGAGGCTACAAAGCAGGCAAGCGCCGACTATGATATCAGCTATGACGCATCAACAAGACGTATGGTCTTTACCGCAAACGCAGCCCTGCTGACCCAGATTAACAGCGATCTGACCAGGACTGCGAAGATTCCCGCGCCGATTGTTACGGGAAAGGTGACAAAAGAGAGTACGACATATGTGAATGATTTTGATCTGACGATTAACAATGTATACTCTGTCAAGTCCAATGTCGTGAAGGTACACACCCCGACTCCGAAGGTGCCGAATCATCCCAACAAGCCTGAGCTGCAGAGACCGAAGACAGGTGATCTGGGGAATCTTCCTATTATGATTCTCTTGCTCCTTGCTTCAGGCGGAGTGCTTGCGGGCACGCTTGTGGTAAAGAGGAAAAAGCAGGCGTAGGAATATAAATATATATGAAGATCTTGAGGTGAACGTACAGGGATCCTGAGGATCGGATTTGAACAGGAGACCCGGCGAAAGTCGGGCCTCCTGCTTTATTAGGAAAGGAGATGACTTTATGGAGCAGACAAGTATAAATATCCGTATGGATGAGGACTTGTCCAAATAAATTCTAATGATAAAGAACTAATTAAAAAGCAACTAGTAGCGATAAAGAAAACAATCAAATTTGAGGAAGCAGGCTTAAAGGTTCCGCTAAGAATGTAGTAAGAATTAAAATACACGGAAAAGCTCAAATGGTAAATCCAAGATTAAATTATACAGTGTAAATATCTCATCAAATATACAGAATATGTGTATTTTTAATTGACGACTCATCCATATTGATGTAGAATAAATGTTAGAGATTTTATTTTCAAAAATTTATCAGGAAATTTAGAGAGGAAAGAAGAACAATATGAAGAACAAGAGATTTTTAGCATTGTTAATGGTAGCTGTTATGGCGATTTCTGCTCTAGCGCTAGCTGCTTGTGGAAACAAGACACTAGAAGAGTATGTTAAGAAGGATTCAAAACTCCAGTCAGAAATAGATCAGATTGCTAAGACACAGGGTCTGGAGATTACAATCAAGGAGAACACTCTAACATATGTTTACAAGTATAAGCAAAACTTGACAGATGATCAGATCAAGATGATGAGTAAGCAGCTTGAGGTTGCTCTTGAAAATGCAAAGGCAACATTCCAGAATCTTGCAGCTCAGTTGGAAACAAAGACAAAGATTAAGGGAATCAAGGTTGCTGTTGAGTACCAGGATGCAAGTGGTAAGGTAATATACAAGGGAGAATACAGTTCAAAGTAAGAACTTGCCAAAAATGTTTTCAAGCATAGCCGATAATTCGGCTATGTTTTTTTGTAATAAGAAAACCCCGCGTTGGACGTGTGATATGTACCCAGAATCCTGGACACATGTTATGAACTAAGCGGAACACATGGATGTTATCCTGTACCTTACAGGTGGCATCCATTTTGTTTTTCTTTGTATTCTTTCATTGTTGTAATAACTTATGTATTCATCTAGTGCTTTTGAAAAGCTCTCAAATGATTCATATTCTTTCTCGTAGCCGTAGTACATTTCATTCTTTAGACGTCCAAAGAATGTTTCCATAATGCAATTATCTATGCAATTGCCACGTCTAGACATTGATTGGACAATTCCTCTGTTTTTTAGTTCCTGACGATAGTAATTATGTTGATATTGCCATCCTTGATCTGAATGAAATATTAATCCTGTAAGTGATTTGAACTTTTTAAACGCCATCTCTAACATTCTCTTGATTTGATTTAGGTTTGGACTCATCGATAAATCATATGAAATAACTTCATTTGTGTACATGTCAATTATCGGAGAAAGATAACACTTTCCCCATGAAAAGTTAAACTGAGATACATCAGTTGTCCACTTCTGAAGTGGTGCTGTTGCTGTAAAGTCCCTATCTATTATGTTTGGTGCTACTTTACCTACTTCACCCTTGAATGAGTGATACTTTTCCTTAGGTCTTTTGCCTTGCAATCCAAGGGAATGCATGATGCGTTGTACTCTTTTGTGATTAACAATATTTCCACGTCTTAAGAGCTCTCTATACACTCTTCTCACACCATATCTGCCTTTATGCTGATCAAATATTTTCTTGATTTCTTCAGTGAGTTCAGCATTTCTAAAGCCTACAGTATCAACTTTACTGATTTCGTAGTAGTAAGTTGATTTAGGCATATTTAAACCTTTTAGTAGGTGCTTTAATTGGTATCCTTCTTCTCTGAGCGCTTTGATGATTGCTGCTTTTTCGCCTTGAGTTGCGCAGCCCATCTTTCTTGTCTCAAGGCGATCCTTTTTTTTACTACTTCAATCTCAGCTTTCATTGCCGCAATTTCTGCTCTTAGTCTGATTAACTCTTCACGTTCTGATTCAGTTAAAGGCTTGGGCTCAATCGTTTTCTTTTTCATATCAGGGTTCTTGCTCTTGCGACCTTTCTGTTTATTCACAAGACCATTGTAACCTAATTCTTTGTATTTGCGAACCCACGTATATAGCATTCCATTATTTATACCTGCAGAAATAGCAACTGATTTGTAGGATTGTCCTGCTAATACTTTAGCAACTAATTCATATTTCGCTTCAGGAGTCCACACTTTGTTATTACCTAAGTGCTTTAATGCATCTGGTCCATTTTGTTCTTCGATACGAACCCAGTATCGAACCATTTGATGAAAGTTTGATGTTTTTATTCCTTCTGGTGTTTCAGGCCATATTCCTTGTCGATATAGCTCAATACACTCTAACTTATACTCATGACTGTAACGCATGAAAATACCCTCCTTACTGGGTGTCCAGTAAAGAGGGTACATATCATATGGCGGTGCTTTCTACTTGTATTTTACTTTTACGGTGTAAATAAACCAGTATAGCAATCATTGGAGCTATGCATAGATATGAAATTACGAGGATTAGTGAATAG
>ERZ773083.1559-NODE-1559-length-15412-cov-3.405157_pt1 | contig 15412 bp, 16 predicted proteins | sample MGYA00511465_ERZ773083 | MGnify/ENA primary metagenome ERZ773083 (study PRJEB29015, sample SAMEA2738001) | human oral metagenome | biome: human oral; feature: human-associated habitat; material: dental | place: China | collected 2060 ... | reverse complement strand
AGGGTCTCACTCCCGGTTCGAACCGTATACTCCACATTCTCCTGAAAAACCGCATAGAACTTATGATTGTTCACCACACGCTCTCCCGCAATGCCGATGATGAGCCCTCCCTCCGCCGTGCGGTTAATGTGGTCAATGCGGAGCAAATGCTGTAAGAGGAGGCCGTACTCCTCCTTCGAGATGCGTTCAAACGGCGTGAGCGTCAAGACGCGGAGCAGAAGCTCTCGGGGCGTGAGTTCCCCCTCCGAGGCAAGCGTACTCATGGTCTGGTGGTAGAGGAGACTGTAGGGCAGACGCCGTGTGTCCGGCGGCTCCACATAGCGCTCCTCCGCGTAGAGCTGCACCAAGGCAATGCCCTGTAAGAGATACCAGGGAAAGGCCTCCGGGAGCGAAGCCCGCGCTTCCGCGGGCTCTTCCCGCATCACGAACCAGAGCTCTGCCGGAGCCCCGCGCCGCCCCGTCCTGCCGAGCCGCTGTAAAAAGCCGGAGACCGTAAACGGCGCATCGAGCTGAAAGGCGCGCTCCAGCCTGCCCACGTCAATGCCGAGCTCCAAGGTTGCCGTCGCGCAGATGCTCTTTAAGGAGTCCGCGCGCTGCATCTCCTCCTCCGCGCTCTCGCGGTAGGAGGCCGAGAGATTCCCATGGTGAATGAGAAAGCGGTCTTGTTCCCGCATGGCCTCGCAGTACTGCCTTAGCTCCTGGCAGACCAGTTCGCATTCCTCGCGGGAGTTCGTAAAAATGAGGCACTTTTTGCCGGCGCTGTGGGCGTAAATGTAGCCGAGTCCCGGATCCGCCCCCCGCGGTGCATTCTCAAGCGCGCGGTCAAGCGGCAAGGTCGGAAAACGCGTATCCGCCGTGCCGGACTGCGGCCCTGTCTTCCAAAAGTGTTCTAGTGATAAGCGCCAGTGTTCTTTGCCGGGCTCCATGCGCGGAATTGCGGTCGCACGGCCGCTTCCCGCAGCGAGCAAACGCCCCACTTCCTTTGGATTGCCTATGGTAGCGGAGAGCCCGACCCGCCGCGGTCTGCAGCCCGAGAGACGCATGAGACGCTCAATCAGGCAAAAGGTCTGCCGCCCGCGGTCCTGCCGAAGCAGCGCATGAATCTCATCGATCACAACAAAGCGTAAATCCGAAAAGAGAGTCGGAACCGCCGCCTTTCGATGAAGAAGCAGGGCTTCCAGCGACTCCGGGGTAATCTGTAAAATGCCCTCCGGGTGCTTAATCAGTCTCTCCTTTGCGCTCCGCGAGGCATCCCCGTGCCACTTGGTAACCCGTATGTCCGCGCGTTCGCAAAGCCTGTCGAGGCGCTCAAACTGGTCGTTGATTAACGCCTTCAAGGGCGCAATGTAGAGCACACCGACCGAAGCAGAGGGCTCCTCCGAGAGCAAGGTTAAAATCGGAAAAAAAGCAGCCTCCGTCTTTCCGGAGGCTGTGGCCGCTGAGAGCAGCAGGTTATCCCCGCTGTTAAAGAGCACATCTCCCGCCGCATTCTGCACGGCGCGAAGCGACTGCCAGCGCTCGCGGTAAATAAAGTCCTGAATGAAGGGCGCATAGCGCCGAAAGATATCCATGCACTGTCCTCAAAAGGAAAAATCAAAGGGCGCATCGTCCTCGCCGCCTGTCTCCCTTAACTCGCTCGCAACACTCTCTGATGCCGCGCCGCTCTCCTCCGGCTTGAGCAATTGCTCCATGCTGCTCTCCGGTTCCCGGTGCAGCGCGTCCAGAAGAAAAATAAAGTCGCGCGTCATCTCCCGCGGTGTAAGCTGTGCGCTCGCCCCGACCCGCGCATAACAGGTCCGCACAAAGAGCTCTAATTCATCGGCGCGGAAGCACCGCGCATCCCCGTAGAGCGCCGCGTGTATGGCAGAGAGCTTCTCCGTAAGCACCAGCATCTCCTCCGGCGTGAGCGCCTCGAGGCGGAGCACCGGTGAAAACAAATCCTTGCTGCCCGCCCGGGAAAAGCGGCTCTCCGCAAGCCGCGAAGAAAGTGCCTCGTAGCTAAAGAGGCCGCGGCGCTTATCCTCGAGCGCCTCCGGCGTGGCTCCCATCCAGATGCCGATGTGCTGCGCCTTGCCCTGCATCATGTCGTTGTACATGGTGAGCAACACCTCGTAGTTATACTGCCTTGCAATCGCATTCGGTATCTTGCAGAGATTCGCCGCCTCATCGAGCAGAATCAGCGTGCCCGCATAGCCCGCGCGGCGAAAGAACTGTGAGAAGAGTTTGATGTAATCGTACCAATTCTCGTCGCTCACAATGAGGTTGATGCCGAGCGCCTCCCGCGCTTCGCGCTTGTTCTCATACTCCCCGCGAAACCACTTGAGTATCAGCTCCTTTTTCTCATCGTCGCCCTCCGCCCCCGCGAGATAATAGCTCCGCAGGAGCTTGGCAAATTCAAAGCCGTGCATCATGTCTTGCAACGCATCGACCGCGGCCGCAATCTTTTTTTCGACCAGCGAAAAGAAAGCGCTGTCCTCCCGGAAGCCGCCCTGTTCCTCTGCGGCTTCCCGCTCCGCCTGAGAAACCCAGCGGTCTAAAATGAGGCGCAGCGCGCCGCCCTCCGGCTTGGTCTTGGTCGCGAGGTTCGCAATCAATTCGCGGTAGGTGGCCAGCCCCTGCCCCTTGCTGCCCTGTAAACGTCGCTCCGGCGATAAATCCGCATCCGCAACCACAAAGCTCTGCTCAAAGACATAGTTTCGCATGGTCTGCAAGAGAAAGCTCTTGCCCGCGCCGTACTTTCCGATCAGAAAACGGAAGGAAGCGCCGCCCTCCGCAATGAGTTCCGTGTCGCGAAGCAGCGCCGCAATCTCATCCTTCCTCCCGACCGCAATGTACGGCAAGCCGACGCGCGGCACCACGCCGCTCTGCAGGGAATTTAAAATTGCCTGTGCAATGCGCCGCGGCACAGCGCGTTCCGTCTCACTCATTTCTCAGTCTCCCGCAATAAAGTCTCCAGCTCTTCCCGGTAATCCGGCACAAGGAAAAGTTCCTCTCCCTCGGACTCAAGGCAAATATCCTGAAAACGCTCATACAGTTTCTCGTTGACCCGCTCGGCAAAGAGACTGGTCAAACAATGCGCCGCGCGCAGTTCCGCGCGCACGCTCTCTCCGCGGAGCAAGGACGCAAGGCAGCGGCGTTCGAGCGCATCCAATATTTCTGTTCTGCCCGTTTGGTCTGTTTGCTCCGTTTCGCCTCTGTTTGCAAGTTCTGCAGGCGCTGCACCGGCCGCCGCTGCGACTTGCACATATGCGCTACCGGTCTGCTTGCTCTCCTCGCCGTTTATAAGCTCTGCTAAGCCGCAATTCTTCTCCGCTTCCTGCCGTAGCAGTTCTTCCCGCTCGGCCCCAGTCTCTGCCTCGGTGAGAAGAGCCGCCGTCGTGACTGCGGCCGCCGCGCGGATATCCGCGAGCTTTTCCCGCCGCACGGGAACCGCCGCAAGCTTTTGCGCCGCCTCCGTAGCCTCACAACTTGCAAAAGCGCGCGAAAAAGCCTCTTGCAGCGCGATATCCTGCGTAGCAGACATATTTTTAGAAGCTTTGCCGCGCAAAAAACGAACGCGAAGCGCTGTATCCACTTCTTTTAAAAAGGCAAAGAAACGCTTGCTGTCAAACTGCTGCCGCAAATAGCTGTATTCCGTAAAGCCGTTTCCCGTCGCCGCGAAACTTCGAAGCTCGTTCAGTTGATAGGAAAACGCTTGTCCCGCGCGCTCGCAGACCGCCCTAAGCCGCGGCGCATCCGAAAAGGGCTTCCACTCGCGCATGCGCATGTTTCCGAAACAGGCCGCAAATAAAAGCGGCGCTGAGCTTCTCCAGATTGCGGCATAGTAAAACGCGGCTCTATCCCCAAGTCCCTTAACGCTCCGCGCTTCCGTGAGTTTCTTGCCGCCTAACTCCGCAAGCGCCGCAAAAACGGCTTCATCGCTCTGCTTCTCCGGCTCCCGCAGAACAGTGAGCGCCTCGTCCCAATGCCTGAGCGCGGGGTTTTCATACGCCCGCACGCGCGCCGCATCAACACGGTTTAATACCGCATATTCAAAGCGCCAATTTTTAAAATTCCGCTGCAGAGCCTCGCTCCCGTAGCCCGCTACAAAATAGGCAGACGCAAAGGCATCCATGCAATCAAGCGCCTCGGCGGCATTCGCCGCGCCGACCCCCAGCATGAGCTCGCTGAGATAGAGATACACAAAGGCATCGCAGTGCGGAGAGATCTCTCCTCTCCGAAGCGCCGCGCGCCAGGTGAAATAACCGCGGAGCTCGTTCGGCGTCAAATCGCGATACTCCGGCTGGTAGAGCGGCACCGTGCCCGCAAAGGGGCTATTGTCCTCATAGTCCTCCATGGCCCGCGCCGCAGATAGAAAGTCCTCACAGGCGTAGATTGCCTCTATCCGCGCCGGAAGCTCACTGCGCCCCGGTATGGCCGTCTCACGGTAATACCCTTCCACCTTCTCTGCCTCTTCCTCCACTGCAAGATCAAACACATGTAACAGGAATGCTCGCTCCGTTTCCGCGCCGAAGCGCACCCCGAGCCAGCCCGGCATGCGAAAGCCCTGCGTGAGATAGTCCCGCGCGGGCAGCTCGCGAAACGCGCTGTACTTTAAATCACAGCGCTCCCTGATTCTTCCGCCCGCATCCCGCTCCCGCATGAGCAGCGCAATCCACTTTCCGCTTGCCGGGGAGACTAAGACCGAAAGTTCCGGCATCTCCCGCCACTTGTGCAGCTCTTCGATATGATGGCGCTCCCGCGCATAATTTGTGAGTTCCGACAGTCGCACAGCCAATTTCTCCGAATATATGTTCTGGTTTTAGTGTACCCAAAACATATGTTCCTGTCAAGTTTCCTCCTCAAACCAAGCGACCGCTCGCACCGGCGAACCGTCACCATGTTCCAATTTCAGCGGAAAACAGCTAAAGGAAAAGAGCTCTTCGCCGCAGAGCTCCAGGTTCTTGAGATTCTCGATGTTCACGATATCCTTCTCGCGGAACAGCTTCTTATGCCGCGACAGTCCGACATCCGCAATCGGGTCGAGGCCGATCACATCAAAACCGATGCCCTTATATGCGCCCCGTATTACAAAGTCAAGCGCCTCTTCATTGAGGCAGGGGTAGTCGCCGAAATAGCGCTCGCTCCCCCAGCGCTTGTCCCAGCCGAGGTAAAAGAGAAGAAAGTCAGCCTTCCGGGCCTTCTTCCCGTAGCGGGTGATGTGGGCAAGCGTAATCTCTTCCCCTTCCTTCAGGCTGCTGCAATCAATCACAAGTGCCTTGCCAATAAACTGCGACGCCGGGAATTCGTCCAGCGTGGTGCGACCCGGAAAGAGATGTGCCGGCGGATCCATGTGCGTGCCCGTGTGCGTGGTCATCCTTAAAAGACTCTCCCGAAAGCCATCCTTTTCATATGCGCTCACCGGTATGAGCGTCGGCGTCTCCGTGCTGGGATAAACCGGCATATCCTCTTTGATGGTATGGGTTAAATCAATGACTCTCATCTCTTTCCTCTCTTAACGTTAGTGCCGGTTCATTTGTTGACTCCTGCCGGCAATCGGACTGCTTCCGTAGCTAAGCATCACGGCAACACGAAATCCCGGAACTCAGCCGCACTGAACCTGACAGGAGCGCAGCGTCTCCAGTGCCGCCGCATGTTTTTCCGGTGTCACACCGGCGCAGCAGGCGGGATCCACGGAAATCTTCACTTCCGGAAGCGACGCCTTTAAGAGCAGCGCGTTCGAAACCACGCAGATGTCCGTGCAGAGGCCGATGAGCTCAAGTTCCACGCTTTCCCGCGCCGCGATTTCTTTCACGGCCGCCGCGAGTTCCGTCGAGCCAAAGGTACCCTTGTCAAAGATATGGTCTTTCGGAATTAGCGCCGCAATCTCCGCATCCAGCTCCCAGCCCACAGTCCCGCGGATACAATGCTTCACTGGAAGATAGTGCCCTTCCTGCGTATTCAGATAGTCCTCGCCGTGCGTATCCCGCGTCGCAAAGACATCCTCCGGCGCATAGCCCTTGATTTTTGCAATGACCGCCGGGACTATGGAACGCGCCTCCGCCGTTCCGAGCGCGCCGTCGATAAAGTCTCGCTGCATATCTATAACCACTAAGATTTTCCGCATGATTCTCTCCTTTTATCTGTCAAAGCTATCCATTAAGCCTTCAACGAAACAGTCAACCCGCAATGCCTAACAAATCTCGCTCCGTGCCTTAAAACACAGCGGCTCCGGCGAAACAGTTGTCTTCTTGATGCCTGTTATTCTGTTCTCCACTCTGCGGTCTCCGAAAGGGCGCGCCGCGGCCTGGCAGCCGATGCTTCCGCCGCATAGCCGAGCGCCAATAGCGCGTAGAGCTCGCTGTCTCCGCCCGCCTCCGCTCTTAACTCCGCCTGCGCAAAGAAACTGTCGCAAATCCAGAGACTGCCGATACCGAGTGCCGTCGACTGCAGACACATATTCTCGATGGCCGCACCGACCGACTGCGCCGTGCAGATTTCCGTGACCCGCTGGTCAAGCGTCATGATCGCAGAGAGCGACCGCGCAATCGGCGACGTGATCAGAATAAGCGCTGCCGCCTCCCGCATCACCCGCAGGGTCTCAAATGCCCCGTCCAGATAGTGGCGCGTGTCCGGCAGCATGGGGGAATGCCGCTCCCGCTCGATACCCGCCTCCATGGCCGCGCAGACGCTCTCCTTGGCTCTGCCCTCGGTCACGACAAAGTACCAGGGCTGCAAGTTCTTCGCGGACGGCGCCGCCATGCCCGCCCGCACAATTTCTTCTAACTGCTCTTTGATAAGCGGTGTCGGCAAAAAATGCCGTATGCTGCGCCGCGCCTTGATTGCCTCAATCATATTCGCGCCTCCTCAAAGGAAATCATAGCATAAAGTGAGCCCTTCGCGCGTCCGGATTGACAGCAGATCGGCGCTTTGCTAGACTGCTAAAAATTCTTGCAAGAAACGGAGCCGCCATGATAGAACGACACGAAATCCCGCTCTTTGAATACGATGCGACTTCTCCCGAAGTGATTCCTCCCGCTCATGAATTCGGCGACTGCCGCTTTCCGAAAAAGTGCCTCTTTGCCTTCCTCGGCGATACCATCCACCGCTATGCCGAGACAAAGCATGCGGAAAAACACTGCGATTTCCGCACCGTCTCCGCCACCTATCCCATCTACGTATTGGAGGAGAACGGCGAAGAAATCTGCCTTGCGCAGGCGCCGGTCGGTGCGCCGCCCGCAAGTTCCATGCTGGATGCGCTGATTGCGAGCGGCTGCCGCAGCATCCTGGCGCTCGGCTCCTGCGGCGTACTGGAAAAGCTCCCGGAAAATGCCTTTCTGGTGCCGACCCGTGCGCTTCGCGACGAGGGCAGCTCCTACCACTATCTGCCCGCTTCCCGCTATATCGAACTTGACAGCGAAGTCCTTGCGACCATAGAAAGCGTACTGAAGACAGAAGGCCTCCCCTTTGTCCCCTGCACCAGCTGGACCACCGACGCCTTTTACCGCGAGACCAAGGATATGGTCGCATACCGCCGAAGCGAGGGCTGTCTCTGCGTCGAGATGGAGTGTGCGGCGCTTGCCGCCTGTGCCCGCCTTCGCGGCGCTGCCTTCGGACAGCTGCTCTTTACTGCCGACTCTCTCGCCTGCATCCATGACTACGATGCCCGAAACTTCGGGCGGGATGCGCACGAAGACGCCCTCTTACTCGGGCTGCGCATCTTGCGGGAGATGTAAGCCTCTCCCATGTTTCTCTGACAGAGAAAGGAGTCCCATGTCCGAAACTGCCGCACTGACCGATGACTTTGCCTATGCCGTGCTCTCCGCCGTCGCGGAAATTCCGGAGGGCAAAGTTGCTACTTACGGACAAATTGCCCGCTTAATCGGATATCCAAAAAACGCGCGCCTCGTGGCGCGCGTTCTCTCGCATGCGGAATATTACGGCGACTATCCCTGTCACCGCGTGGTGAATGCCACAGGCCGCCTGGCCCCCGGCTGGGCAGCGCAGGCCACGCTCCTACAGGCAGAAGGAATCGTGCTCCGCGACGCAACACATGTGTCCCTTAAGCTCTATCGGTGGAAGGCCTGAGCACAAGCTCCCCTTCTTTCTTTAATTCCAACCGCTGTTCTTTTTGCCGAAGTTCTGGACCCAATTCGCCCTTCCGTTCAGATTCGAATACCCCACACCGATGGAGTCATAATTCGGATTCAAAATATTGGCTCTGTGCCCGCTGGAATGCATCCAGGAGTCCATTACCTCTTCCGGATTTCTCTGGCCTGCGGCAATGTTCTCACCCTTATAGCCGAATCCTCTCGGATACGCCGTAAAGCAGTCCGAGCCGTCGGGTCTGTCGTGCGAGAACAAAACTTCGAGTTCCGCCGCACGCACATCCGCCGTATTTGTGAGCCCGGCGTCCTTTTTAACCGGCGAAATCCCCTGCTTTGCTCTCTCCTGATTCACAAGCTCGATTACCTGATCCTCAAACTGCGCCTCGGAAAGCTGCGTACTGTTCTGTCCGCTGCTCTGACTGTTGTCCTGTCCGCCGGACTGCGCGGTTCCGACACCCGGCCGGTACACACCGTTTCCGTCCACATAATAACCGTCCGGCGTATAGCTGTTTGCGAGCATGCGGCCGCCGTTCGCGGGATTCATGTAATACCAGTTTCCGTTCACATTGACCCAACCCACACACATGTTTCCGTTGTTGGTGTCCAGATAATACCAACCGCTTCCGTCATTCAGCCAACCGGTCTGCATGTAACCGGAAGCATCCATGAAGTACCAGGAATTGTTGACCGACACCCAGGAAGAGCGCGCGTACGAACCGTTCGAAAACTGATACCACCAGCCCCGACCGTCCCGATTCCAGCCGTAGTTGCCGGCAAAAACCGGCGTAGCCATCAGCATGGTGCCAAGTGCCACCGCAGCCGCAAGGAAAACCTTCTTCGTCATCTCTGCCCCCTGTTTTGAAATGATTGCTTAACTTTAAGCAATCTTAATAATTATCATTCTACTCATGCGCCGAACAAATGTAAAGGACGGCTCCCCCCTTGGAATCAGGGAAGTCTCAAAGATGCATCACGATGAAAGTCCCCGGCCAAAAGCCCCTTATTGACATAGCGCTGTTACACCGGTAGAATAGTTGATAACTAAATTGTACGGTGGGCTGACACCTAAATTCGACGCCTGACGAGAACGGCGTAAACTCGTCTAGTGGGCTTGCACATTAAGAGCCGTAAGGCAGCAAGAAACCTTGCCGGACGAATGTGCCGGTGGCTGGCGGACAGCGGAAAAATCAGCCTACAAAGGGGAACATAGACACTACGGTGCCTATGTTCCCCTTTGAAATTTTTACTCCGATAGTTCGCAGTGCAGTATCGTAGACCCCCATATGAACATGTTGTATAATAAGAATCGCAAACGCCGAAAGGAGACAGAAATGTTAAAGAAGAGAATTTTTGTTTTGATAACGGCAGTGGCGATGCTTGGATTTGTCCTCGTTGGTTGCGGAAGCGAGAAAAAAGAAGCTGAAACCACAGCAAGCACTTCTGTTGAAGCGTCCGCCGAAACAAGCGCAAGCCCTAAGCGCGAAGTAAGGATGTATACCTATAATGACGGAACATACGGCCCCTACAACATTCCGTCCTATGACGAAAACAACCAATATGCGCAGAAACTCAAAGAAGCCTACGCCTCCGATGCATACCCCGGTGTTTACATTGCAAGAGTAGATAAGGGTTGGATCTGGTATTGGGAGCCCGAGACGGACGACGGAAATTATTACTATATCGGCAGCGTAGATAATCCCAATTATCTTCAGGGCGATGATCTGAATCGCCTTCTTATGGAGATGAAAATCAACCTGAATAAGTTCAGATTATCCTAAAGAAAACGCGTGCCGAGCAACTTAGATGAAGCGAGAAAGGAGGTTAATATGATTATCAAGTTCACCGAAGAAGAGGAGCGATTGTTTGATTACGTCATGCCTTATGCAGCTCCGGGAGGAGGAATCCGCTCAGATGCACCTCCGGAGATTCAATCAGCTTATGCCAGATTGGTTGAGATAACCAACCAATATCTGAGCCCGTGTCCGTTACCTGATAACTGGACCACAGCGAAACCAACTAAATAACAGCAACGCAAGCACAGTCATAACGGCTGTGCTTTTTTGTGCTCAGGTAGGCGGGGTAAGAACGACATGCCGCCTTCATTCCATTAATCCCAGTAAACGTGATTCTGGGCAGCGATGTCGTCATATATCCTCTGAATTTTATTCCCTTCTTCATCCGGTTCATCATTATGTGAGACGATGTTATCCACAACCACATCATCTACAGCATCCAATAGCGCATCGATATCATCGGCAGATATCAAATTATCGATATTTTCTATGTAGGGACGCAACGCCTCAATCTGCTCAACCGTTATAATCACATTTTTCTCCTTTCGCTTTTGAATGGGAAGAATTTACTTGCACAATGTTTCCCAGGTCCGGGTGACTGATACGGATTATTCCCATGTGTGCGGGGAAGTCACCCATCATAGCTCCAACCATAGGTGGCTTCAAACACCTTTTTATATTTCTGGGTAAGACAATGGTATTGACATCCATCCCCTTCGCGATGTAGTACAGTTCTTGATACTGGCCAATGTCAACAGGTTTTCTGAATATAGCCAGAACTTTTTTAGGCTGATAGAGAGAGAAATTGCGGATATCCTCTTCGAGCGCAGTATTCGGTATATAAAATCCATTTCGGAAAATGAAACCCAGAAACCCTGCTGTATTCCCAACCAGCTTCTCGGTATATGCATAGATTGAACAGGATTATAGTCTCCGACCATTTTGGCTATAAAATGTACTTTGGTTAGCCATGGGAGAACGGAGAGTTTTCTCTCGGTTGTTCCATTTGCCGCCATAGTAAAGTCATTCGAGTTTAGAATTCCGTTCATAGCCTTCTGATAGAAAACATTGCTGCTCGGAATCTTATCAGAGACAGGCCGGACTCCCGTTAGATGAAGAAAATTACTTGGCAGAAAAATGGTTTCAAAGAAGTCCGGCTTGCTCGGAGATCCGAATATTATCAAGAGATTTCGGTTCTCCAAATTATTATGGTATTCCCTCGCGCAGCTTACAATGACTCTTGCTGCAAGCTTCTCAGAAATTTTCATTGCGTTTTCTCCTAAAATTTCAAGAGGGAACACTAGCACCGCAGTGCTAGTGTTCCCTCTTGGCGGCTGATTTTTTTGCTGTTCGCCAGCTCGCCGACCCATTCGTTCGGCACGATTTCTTGCTACCTTACGGCTCCTCATGTGCAAGCCCACCAGATATGTTTACGCTAATCATATCAAGCGTCGAATTAAGGTGTCATCCCACCGCAGACCAAATGTCTGCATATTAAGTATACCAGAACAAACGAGAGAAATCAATTAGTATCCAATGATATCTGAAAATCAATCTTCCGGAAGTCGGCATCTGTAAGCGTAGAAAGCTTATGGAGAAGGCTTGTTAGTTGCTCGACCAATTCAGAGTCTTCTATCGCAGGAAGATTGTGCTCTATATTCTGCATCACCTTTTCGCGAGACGGACTTCCCAAATCTGAATAGAGCTCTATTAGAGTTCGTTCTTCTATTGTAAAAGCCATGTTCATTTTCTCCTTTTCATTGGTTTGTTCCGCTGTCTGCTATTCACTTTGATGGGGCTCCTTAGAGTACACATCCGCTTTCTTTAAAACGAAAGCAGATGTTGGGGAAACTCCTAAGATGGCCTATTTGACTTTGTACGCGCCGGATTCCCTGCGTGTGTGCGGCAATAACACCCGGTGGCTCTTAGTCTCTATGTACAACGGGGGATCACCCCCGCGCATGCGGGGAAAACTGTGCTGACGTTACTGTTATTCAGTTGGTGTTGCTGTGGCCCAGATAAATTACCAGAGTTATCCATTATGAGCTTCGCCGTGCGAAGATAGTAGCTCATTCAAATTGATATCAAGTCCGAACTTTCTCACGTCCGCGTCGCGGGCCAGAAGCTCATTTTTTATTGTATCCAGCGCTTCATAATACGCGAGAGCCCGTCCCGCCTTGTATTCCCTATAGGGCAGTTGTCTCGCCTCTTCTGCCGCGTCTTTGGCGTTTCGCAGAACTCTCGAAACTATATACTCCCATTCATCGTTTGTCAGTTCTCTCATATTCTCCGCGCTCCTTTAACTCTATGACTCTAGGATCCCCCCGCGTGTGCGGGGAAAACTTTGGGAAGTTATCCACAAACGGCACTATCGACGGATCACCCCCGCGTATGCGAGGAAAAGGGTGACGAAACCTACCAAGCGCTTACAGAGTACGGATCACCCCCGCGCATGCGGGGAAAACGCGGCGACCTGCGTCCCTTTTGACGGAGCCCGCGGATCACCCCCGCGTGTGCGGGGAAAACCAGAAGCGCTTCCTCTGATGGCTTTAGGTTTTGGGATCACCCCCGCGTGTGCGAGGAAAACTTACTTTGTTCTTTTCACTAACTCTGCTAGAACACCAAATGGTACCATTACAATGGCAAGTAAGACGACCATAAACACAAAATCGCCCCCTTCTCAAATGTAATCCAATTTGAGGATCCCCCCGCACGTATAGGAAAATTCCACAACTTTTCTATGTACTAAGTCTATCACATTATCTGTCCGAAATTTCGGACTCAATCAGCACATCTGTTTTCTCCATATCCAAACAAAGCAAAATAGTCTTTCGGGTAAACAGGCGCGCAATCAACGCATGGAGATGACGGGAGTCGAACCCGTGTCCAAATACCGGAAAACCGCGCATATAAGTAGTTTTATGCTTCGCGTGTGATAGTTTGTCATCACCACACTTCCCGTGACATATCCTACTGTATTCATGCTCTCCGTGGCACAGTACAAGTAAGAGCCATTCGGGGACTCTTTTTTATGCCTCTATTCCGAGCCGCTCCTTCAACGCATCCTGAAGCACCTCAGAAAAATGAAAGCCTTGCGCAAGCGCAGCAGCATTGAGCCACGCGGGAAGGGTTACCGTGCGCGTCACGGCCTTGTTGACGCCTGCCAGGCGGACAGCCGGCATATAGACATCAATCAACGCCGCGCACTGGTTTGGCGCAAGAGAAAGAGCCAAAAGCTTAGATGGTGTCGGAATGTCCTCTCTGTCCTCCTCAAGACCAAGCAAAGTGATTCCGAGCAGCTCGCGGGCAGCGAGCAGCGCGTCGGCGTCATTCTTGCCACAGGTGGCCACATCCAGATTCGGAAACTCTACAGCGATTTCCCGAGCGTCCTCATAGGTGAAAACTGCGGGGAAAAAGTATCTGTCAGGCTTTTTGCGCATTTTCCTTTGCCTCCTTGCACATCGCATTGGCGATGTGGTTATTCCCACACCACATACACATTTGGGTTATATGCATGATGAAAAGACGCGAAGTCTATCAGTGAGGGAGCAAAAAAACACTTGACACTATTTTAAGAGTGTGGGACATTAAGAAAAGCAAAGACTAGCATACGAAGGAATGCCATTGGAGCCCGGTGCGAATCCGGGGATTTGCGTAAAGGATCGCAGAGATGCGGTCCTTTTTGCTGTCCAGAAAAGAAGAAAATATGGGGTACAGATAACCCGAGAAACTGAGAAAATGAACTGGTGAGAGGATGAATAATGAAAAGAACATGGGCTCGGTTCGAAGCAGTGATGAAGCAAGGGATCCCCCCCGCGCATGCGGGGAAAACGGAGGAAGTGCTATGCGAAGAAAAAGAGCAAGAAAAAAGAAGCGTTTTAGCTGGATATCAGCCACAGCATACGCGCTCGGTGCTATCGTAAAAGTGGATGTAGTCTATACCCATGGACACCATCTACTACCCGTAGTCGTCGCACTACTACACGAGCTGTCAAAAACGCTTCATCACCGATATAGCCTGATCCGCTAATAGGTGTAGAGAATCCGCCGCGCAGGTGGCGGGTTCTCGCTCTTTTATTCTAGCATAAACTGCATGAAAGGAAAAATCTTTTTTATAGCTATGTGCTTTTTCTATGTCGTGTATCTCATAAGCGGGCGTGCGTTTGCGCCTGGTATGTGCGCGCTTGCAGCGTCCACATGCGACACGATTTGTCGCGTCTCGCATACTTCTTTCGTCGCCAGCTGCGGGATCACCCCCGCGTGTGCGGGGAAAACAGCGCGATTATGCGCGGAGCTTTATCGGTCGTGGGATCACCCCCGCGTGTGCGGGGAAAACACGCAGCAGGAGTGTACTTTTCATAGCGTTCATACTATACTAGAAAAGAACCGAGCGCCGGTTGCGGACGACGCCCGTTTCTCGCGAGTCTTAGCTTGCGAGGTGATACAGCGCTTTGATTAGCTTGGCGACGAGGGATCACCCCTGCGTGTGCGGGGAAAACAAAGCGGGCGTTAGCCCGCTTTTGTTTTATTTAGGATCACCCCCGCGCATGCGGGGAAAACGCCTCGCGCTCCGCTTCGGTCAGCGTCTTGTAGGGATCACCCCCGCGCATGCGGGGAAAACGCGCCTTTTATATCGTCTACGGGCTTCCGTGCTGGGATCACCCCCGCGCATGCGGGGAAAACGCTCTTAGTGCATTAAAACTCAATAACGATTCGGGATCACCCCCGCGCATGCGGGGAAAACACACAAAGGGCTTCCCGCCGGTGCCCGGGCAGGGGATCACCCCCGCGCATGCGGGGAAAACATGATGCCGGTGTCTATCAATTCGACATTCCGGGGATCACCCCCGCGCATGCGGGGAAAACAAAAGAGGGATTGGAGCGCCGCGGTCGGTAGGGGGATCACCCCCGCGCATGCGGGGAAAACTGTCAACAGGCACTGGCAAAAGAAATCCAGAAGGGATCACCCCCGCGCATGCGGGGAAAACGTACCATTTTCATGTCTGCTCTGCGGGCCATCGGGATCACCCCCGCGCATGCGGGGAAAACTTGCAAATGCTGATAAACTGCATGTCAGTCATGGGATCACCCCCGCGCATGCGGGGAAAACGAGACTGTGGTCATGAGCCAGATTATTCGGGCGGGATCACCCCCGCGCATGCGGGGAAAACGAGGGCGCAACACAGGCTGTCACCACTGAGCAGGGATCACCCCCGCGCATGCGGGGAAAACCCCCACGCAAAACCCGCGTACTGAGCAGATAGGGGATCACCCCCGCGCATGCGGGGAAAACGACAGCACTCTTTGCGCCTTCCTCAGCGTAGCGGGATCACCCCCGCGCATGCGGGGAAAACCGGTACCAGCTCAAATTCCGAGAGCCCGCCCAGGGATCACCCCCGCGCATGCGGGGAAAACGCGGCGGCAACGAGGACGGAGAGAGTCGGGAGGGGATCACCCCCGCGCATGCGGGGAAAACTCCCACTCCGTTCTTCCGTCCGCCAGCGTATTGGGATCACCCCCGCGCATGCGGGG
>ERZ773083.1557-NODE-1557-length-15420-cov-3.559974_pt1 | contig 15420 bp, 12 predicted proteins | sample MGYA00511465_ERZ773083 | MGnify/ENA primary metagenome ERZ773083 (study PRJEB29015, sample SAMEA2738001) | human oral metagenome | biome: human oral; feature: human-associated habitat; material: dental | place: China | collected 2060 ... | reverse complement strand
TCAGCCGTAGAAAGTGCCATCGGCTTTTCACAGATTACATGCGAGCCATTCTGCAAACAATGTACTGCAATATCCTTATGCTTACCGGATTCGGTTGCAATCGTTACCACCTCCGGTTTACACGCTGCCAGCATTTCCTTATAGTCGGCAAAGACTCTTACTGCTGCATTCGACACTGCTTTAGTGTACTCAGCTCTTTTTTCTTCTGCCCGTTCCGCCACAGGATCGCAGACAGCAACTAAGTCAACCTTATCCTGCATCGCAACGAAGGCTTCAATATGCTTAAAGCTAATACGGCCACAGCCGATTAATGCTATCTTATATTTCATTCATATACCTCTCATTTTTATCAATACTCATGGTACATCACCGACAAGATTTCGTTTAAAAGCATGCTCAAGAATATACGCTTGCCCGCGCTTATAGATGGGATAATAATCTTCATACCAATAAAGAGCAGTCATAGTATGCCTATGCAGCAAAGCGCTTCCCTCACCTTGCTTCTTTTTTACACATACCCCTTCCGTAAACACCTTATAATGCAGCAATCCCGCTATCTTCCGTATATCGACCAGATCAACCTCTCGCTGCAAAAGCAAAGAAAGCTCCAACTGTAACGATAACCGATCATCGAGATGCAAAGCTTCAGGCATCGCAACAGCAATATCTACATCACTTTTATCGGTTTCAGTTCCGCGAGAACACGAACCATACAGCATCACAAGGATAATTTCGGACTTAGCGTCAAAAAAGGCAGTAAGCTTTTCTATAATTGCGGTATTCATTCACGCCCTTCCTAAAAATTAAGTTTTCATGCAGAATTTTACCATTCTCAGACGTACAAATACCGCTAAAACCGCTCCGGTACAGTCGGCAAACCAGTCATATATGGAAGCATCGCGCCCGGGAACAAAAATTTGATGTATTTCGTCGGAAATACCATAGCAAGCAACAATACAGCAGACAATCGTACAGTATTTGAGCGGTTTTCCAAGCCACTTATCGGTGGAAAACCAATAAGAAAGCGTAAAAGCGAAGCTCCCGAAAGCACATGCATGTAAGAACTTATCCAATCCGGGAAAAGAAACGGTCTCCGGAATAGGCAGCTTTGACTGTGCAGAAAGGAGAAAGATAACAACAGCGATACAAATCGACATACAGCGCATACCGCAAGCAATACATTTCTTCAGCATCATTATTAAAACCTCTGAAAGACAATGAGAGCACACCTCACCATTAACATAGCTGCCTTTAATTTTAACAATTTTAAGCATGCAGTATGTCGCACTATATTAAATGACCGCCGTTGCTTTCCGTGCCGCCGAAACAGGCTCCAGTCCGCATAAGGCTGATAACCGCAAACGGTAGAAATATACACCAAGTCTAGTCTAAATGCAAGCTATAACTTTGGAGGTTTCCCAGCCCTGTTCTTGTCAACATACTGTTTGCGGGATGCGTAACAACCTATTCTGCGCCGTCTTTTTTGACGATACGCACCTTACGCGTGGATTTCGGTTTTGCGCTTGGGTTATGTTTATTGATGATTTTCTTTTTTTCTACGCCGACTGTTTCCGCAGAAATGTTCCGCTGTTTTTTCTCCCGTTTTTCTTTGAGCTGCTCTTTCCGCTTTTTTTCGATAAATTCAAGGCTTTCGTTAAGCCCCTGCAAAAAGGTTTGCATTTCATCCTGAAATACGACAATTGCATGGCGGTCAAAACCGGCGCCGTCGGTGTTTTTGCTTTCGACAATCTGCAAAAAAACATCACCCAGCCGATTCTCTTTCACATTAAAAAAATATGTCCGGTTTTCTACCGGAATTTGAGTGGTAAATAATTCTCCTCGAATTCCCATTCTGTTATCCTTCCCATAAATTCGACAGCCGAACAAAATATCAATTTTGGAGGCAGGCGAATTCGTGCGCGAAAAGCGCACATGTTTAATAAGCAAGTTTTCGAAAGAAAACTTGACGGTTAACGAGGCAGCCTTACTGCGGCTACCGAAGTTATACCACTTTCCCTTAATTTTTTACCGATACCGCCGCATCGGCTTTGCGTACCATATCTCCCTGCCACTGCACCAGATATTCTTCCGCTGCCTGATCATATCCTTTGATGTCCGCCATAATGCGGAATACCGGTTCGGTACCGGAACCGCGCATCCAGATAAAGGCAATCGGCGTATGGCTTGCATTATAGAACTGCACTTTGAGACCGCCCTTTGCGGAAACCCCAAAATCCCTGAGGTTTTCTGTACAAACCGTCCCATTATATGCAAATACTTTACAGGCTGCTATACCGAACCGGTCTTTCAGCAGCTGTTTTTTATCCGCCCATTCCTGCATAAAAATCTTCTGATATGCCGATTTCAATGCGGTATGGTCGGTCGTATGGATATGCATCAGCGCACGTGCTTCCTGCGTCGGGGTAGTCCAATAGCGGGGGAGCGTTGCAATAATATCCGCAAAGGTAAAGTCTTTCCGGTACTTTGCCGTTTGCCCCGACCGCTCGCACCAAATACGGAACGGACAGGAGCGGTCAGGCGTATCCTTTATGAGCAAGAGCTTGCTGATTGCAAAGAGCGTATTCAGCGGGTCACGCACGGCGGCGGGGTACGTAATATTCCCTCCGTTGGAACCTTCGCCGAGTATTCGCACTTTATAACCGTACCGGCGCGCATCTTCCGCTCGGTTCACTACATTAGCTTCGCCTACCTCCGCATAAAACACTTCCGCTTCCAAGGCTTTTGCGATTTCGTTAATGCGGAGCGAAGTCGGCCCGTTGACGGTAACTGCGAGCGGCGCGTTGATGTTACCGCTGTAGTGCAGATAACTCAGTTCTGCGATGACCGAAAGTGCAAAGACTTCCTGCGCTTCAAGGATCAGCGCTTTTTGCTGTCCCTCATCCCAGTAGATGATATTGCCGCGGTCTCCGTCGCAGTCGGGCATATAGCCGAACAACGTATTCTCCGCCTGTGCGGAATTGCTCCGGTGCAGTTCTTCGATCTTGGCTGCACAGGTTGCAAGGTTTCCCCCTTCGGGAATAATACCGTGGACGATATTTCCGGCCTTTTCCGCAATACCGACAAGCTGCATACCGAGCTTTTCAAAGAAAGCCCGGTCTACCGAAGCGGCGCGGGCACTGCCGTTAAAGTCTGCAACCAGCGTAAAGGGCTTACCTGCTGCTGCAAGCTCGGTGCATTGAGCGCGAATGCCGTCAAAGAATCGTACTTGTTCCGCGCTGTCTTTTGAATCGGCAATTACTTCCTGTAAAAAGTTTTGATAGGCGGTAAGCGCCGCTTGTTTGTGCGTCGCCTCCGCTTCAAACACTGCGTGCACCGGTGCCGGGTCGACCTGTTTGCGCAGGACAGCTGCGGTATCTTGGTGGGCAGCGGCGCATTTTTGTGCGAATAAGGCTATAAGCCGCGCGGATTGAGTTCCGTCCAGTACGCCGCCGGTATCCAACCCGAACTTAAAGCCGTTATGCCCGATAGGGTTATGACTTGCGGAAATATACATGAAAGCAGCCCCTGCGGAACGTGCATACGCCATAATCTCCGGCGCCGCGGCTATCCCAACCGATTGTACCGCTAAAGCTGTCGAACTTTTTACCGCAGAAGTATTCCTAGCGGCTGTTACTATGGGCGCATCCGAACCTGTTGCCACGGAAGCGGCTGCAAATGCAGTTACCGCCTCTTTTAAAAGCGCTGCTCCGGTGGGGCGGCTGTCGCGGGCTATGACTACCGTGCGGATTGCCGGAAACTCCGCTTGTAAGAATTCCGCAAATGATTGAGCGGCAAAGAAAACGATATCGCGGTCGGCAGCGGAAATTTCCGGCGCTCCGTCGTTTTCGCTTCCGGATTGAGCAAACACTTTGCGCCAGCCCGACGCCGATAAGATCATCTTTTCGAAAGCCTGCTGTAATTCAGGGTATGCTGTATTCATTGATATTCTCTCGTATCGAAATCGATTAACCGGAAACCTCTAAAACCACAGCTTTTAGAGGTTCCGCTTAGCTTTAATGTGCTTTTAAAAACGCCTTGTAGGCTCGGTACGCCATTAAAAGGTCGACTTTACTGATCAATTCGATGGGGGCATGCATCGACAATACCGGCACTCCGCAGTCTACGACTTCCGTTCCGTACTTTGCGAGGATGTAGGCTATCGTGCCTCCACCGCCGGCGTCGGTCATGCCGAGTTCCGCCGTCTGCCAGACAACATTGTTGGTGTCGAATAAATGCCTGATCTTTTGGAGATATTCGGCGTTCGCGTCATTTGAGCCACCCTTGCCGCCGGAGCCGGTGTATTTGTTGATGCAGATACCGTTGCCGATAAACGCCGAATTGAGCTTTTCAAATACGGATGTAAACGCGGGGTCATAACCGGCGGATACATCGGCAGACAGCATACATGAGTTGGCAAATGCGCGGCGCACGCCTAAATCGCAGGGAGCTTTTTGGAGGGCGGCAATCTCCGCGACCATGTTTTCAAAGTAGAGCGCTGTCATGCCGGTATTACCGACCGAACCGATCTCTTCTTTATCGGCAAAGAGGGCGACGGCGGTCTTTGCAGGAGTGCCCGAAACTTCGAGCATCGCTTTCAGTGTGGTATATGCGCATACGCGGTCATCATGGCCGTGCCCTGCAATCATCGAGTTATCAAGCCCGACATTCCGCGCTTTTCCTGCGGGGACAATCTCAAGCTCCGCAACGCGGAAATCTTCTTCAGTAATGCCGTATTTTTGATTCAAGATTTTTAAGATATTTTCCTTAACCGGAGATGCCTTATCTCCTTTTTTCTCCTCTTTAGATTTGTCTTTTTTCTTATCATCCGATTCATCCGGCGTTGCCGGTTTCATATTTCCGACCAGTACGTTAAGCTGCTCCGCGGTAATCCCTTCGGCCAGCGTTTCCTGCAACTGCTTTTTTGAAAGGTGAATCAGGAGGTCGCTAATAAAAAGCACCGGATCGTTTTCATCTTCGCCGATGCAGATTTCAACCTTCTTGCCTTCTTTGGTAAAAATGACCCCGTGAATAGCGAGCGGGATTGCAGTCCATTGGTACTTTTTAATGCCGCCGTAATAGTGCGTCTTTAAGAACACAAGGTTTGAATCTTCATAGAGCGGCATCTGTTTAACGTCAAGGCGCGGGCTGTCGATATGAGCACCGACGATATTCATACCTTGCATGATATCCTCGCCGAGCACCATCATCACAACGGACTTATCCTTATTGTTGAGATATACCTTTGTGCCCGCCGGCGCTTTTCCGCTCTTTATGACCTCTTCAAGCGGTTTAAAACCGGCTTCTTTTGCCTGCCGTATAATTTGAGCGGCGCATTCGCGTTCGGTCTTCCCGCTGTTTAAAAACGAGATATAGTGTTGAGAAAGCGTTTGCATTTCGGCAAGTTCGCTGTCGGTGAGCTTTTCCCATGCTGTTTTGGCTTTATACGTGAGTTCCATAGTGTACCTTCTTATTGAATTTTCATCGGATGGGGCAGTATATACTATTGAAGGAAATTATAAAAGAGGTACATCGCGGCGCCAGAATATCAAAAAAAACTGGACAAGTGAAATAAAGTCAGTTACACTATAAAAAGATAGACGGACACCTTTAAAAAACCGGTCAGCTTTTAGAGATGTTCGGACACTTTTAAAAAGGAGTTTATTGTGAGTGCAAAAAAATTAGGTCTATTGCCGCGTCTTATTATTGCAATCGTTGCCGGTATTTTAATCGGTAACTTGACGCGCTCCATCCATTTGCCGTTGCCTGTTCAGATTTTGGCAACCTTTAACGGGGTATTCGGCAACTTTCTCAGCTTTATCATCCCGCTGATCATTCTTGGATTTGTCATTCCGGGTATCGCGGATCTGGGTTCCGACGCAGGAAAGCTGCTCGCTATCACTGCCGGTATTGCGTACGGTTCAACGCTGCTTGCCGGTACGTTGGCCTTTGTAACCGATTCCATATTCTTCCCGTTCTTTTTAAGTTCTCATGCGGATGTTTTTTCCCATGCGAACCCTGAAGATGCGCTGCTGCCCGGCTTATTCGGTATCGATATGCCGCCGCTGATGGGCGTTATGACTGCGTTGATTTTAAGCTTTGTTCTCGGTATCGGTATCGCGGTAACCCGTTCTGAAACATTAAAAAACGCAGCACGCGAATTTCAGAATATCGTTACGAAAGTTATCGAAGTTATCATTATTCCGCTGCTACCGCTCCATATTTTAGGCGTGTTTACCAACATGACCCATGCGGGACAGGTTGGGCTTATCCTCAAGGTATTCATCAAAGTATTTGCAATCGTCATTGCACTGCACGTCATCATGATACTTATTCAGTACATCATTGCTTGTACCATTGCAAAACGGAATCCCTTTACGTCGATTAAGACGATGCTACCGGCGTATGTTACCGCATTGGGAACTCAATCATCCGCAGCAACCATACCGGTAACGCTCGCTTCCGCAAAGAAAATCGGTATTCAGGAAAAAATTGCGGACTTTGTTATTCCGCTCTGCGCGACCATTCATCTTGCAGGAAGTACTATCACCCTTACCAGCTGCTCGATGGCTATCCTGATCCTGCACGGACAAACGGCAAACGCCGGCGTTATGCTTCCGTTTATCGCAATCTTGGGTATCGCAATGGTTGCAGCCCCCGGTATCCCCGGTGGCGCCGTTATGGCAGCGCTTGGCTTTGTTCAGTCCATTCTCGGCTTTAACGACACAATGAGTTCATTGATTATCGCGCTCTATATTGCACAGGACAGCTTCGGAACTGCATGTAACGTAACCGGAGACGGCGCAATTGCCATTCTAGTGGATGCCATCTCGAAGGATAAGAAGAAAGCGTAAAGACATACTTTTATTCGATAGGAGAAAAGATGAAAAAGACAAAGATTGTCTGTACTATCGGTCCCGCTTCCGACTCGGAAGAAATACTGCGCGAATTATTTAAGGCAGGGCTCAACGTATGCCGCCTTAATTTTTCGCACGGTACGCATGAAGAGCACCAGATCCGTATCGACCGTATCAAAAAGATTCGACAGGAACTCAACTTGCCGATTGCGATTATGCTGGACACCAAGGGGCCGGAAATACGGCTGAAAAATTTCGGCGTTAATTCCGTACAGCTGAGCAAGGGACAGCAATTTACGCTTACCGTACGCGATGTTGTCGGCGATGAAAAAATATGCAGCGTAACCTATAAGAACCTTGCGCAGGAAGTACAGCCTAATAATCGCATCCTTATAGATGACGGCTTAATCGAACTGAAGGTCGAGCGGATCGATAACGGCACCGATATTATCTGTACCGTCATGAGCGACGGCCCCGTATCGAATCATAAGGGCATCAATATTCCCGGAGCAAAAATCAACCTACCCTTCCTGAGCGAACAGGATATTTCCGACTTAAAGTTCGGCGCTCAAAACGAGGTTGATTTTGTAGCAGCCTCGTTTACCCGCGGCCCTGCGGATATTTTAAGCATCCGCAAAGTCTTGGAGGAAGAGAACGGGAACAACATCCATATTATTGCGAAAATCGAAAACCAAGAAGGCGTCGACTCCATCGACAAGATTATTGAAGTTTCCGACGGCATCATGGTTGCTCGCGGCGATTTAGGTATCGAAATTCCGCCGGAAGAAATTCCGCTTGTGCAAAAGATGATTATCCGCAAAACACTGAAGGCAAGTAAGCCGGCGATTACGGCAACCCAGATGCTCGAATCAATGACGCATAATCCGCGTCCGACGCGGGCGGAGGTTACCGATGTTGCAAACGCCATCTTTGACGGAACAAGCGCCATTATGCTTTCGGGAGAAACGGCTGCGGGCAAATATCCGGTAGAAACCGTTAAGATGATGCACCGCATTGCCGTTACAACCGAAAATTCGTTAAACTACGACAAGATTATGGGGGCGGTTGCCCGGGAGCATTCTTTGACCATTACGAATGCCATCGCACACGCAACCTGTTCTATGGCGTTGGAAATGAATGCACAGGTTATCGTTACCGCGACCTCTTCGGGAGAAACGCCGCGGGCACTTTCAAAATACAAGCCCAAGGCGCCGATTGTTGCCGTAACCCCCTATGAAGCAACTGCACGCCGGTTATCACTTAACTGGGGGGTATATCCGATTGTCACGTCCTATTTTAAATCGACGGACGAAATGTTTGAACAGTGCATCAACGTCGCAAAAGAGAATGGGTTTGTACAAGAGGGTGAACTCGCCGTGCTTACCGCCGGAGTTCCTATCGGACTGGTCGGTTCGACAAACTTGTTGAAAGTTGAAACCGTCGGGAAGATATTGCTAAAGGGTAAGGGCACCGGCATTCAGTCGGTTGTAACCGGCCGAGTAAAGGTTATCCGTTCCGAGCAAGACTTACTGACCGACTTTGCGGACGGAGACATCATCGTAACCCAAGCGACCAACGATTTAATGAATTCCTTTATCGAGCGGGCAGGCGCCGTCATTACCGAAAACGGCAACTTGAGCGGACACGCCGCCTTGATGGGAATGAACTTGTCGAAGCCGACTATCGTAGGCGCCTCCGAGGCAACAAGCATATTAAAAACAGGCGATATTATCACGCTGAACGGAAAAACCGGCGTCGTGATAAAAGGAACCGCCGCGCTTTATTAAATTAATTTTACAGCTTTTTCTACACACTAAGGCAACCGAATTGGAGATATCTCAGGCGGTTGCCTTATTTTTGCACGAAATTTTTTTAAAATTTTTTATTTTTTTCTCCGAATTTCAAGCCATTTTACATTACGTGCTTTATAAGACAGACAGCATCAACCGCAAGGAGGTTTTTATGCAGCAACAAAAACGAGTAAAGCTCGCAACATGTATGAAATGGAAATCACTGTTGTTCTGTCTTGTACTATTCGGTATAACGGGGTGCCAACAACCGACAAAGCCGTTAGTGAGGGAAATTAAAACGGACAAATCGGTGCAAAAACCTGCAAAACCGAGTAACGGGAACAGCGGTAATTCCGGTAACAGCCAAAGCAACGAGCAAGAGGAATTTACTTATAAAGGGCTTGATATTCCTAAAACGCTTGCACGATCGCCGCAGAGATTGCGCGAAATGATTTTTCAAGGGCGGCAGATTAGTGAAACGGAGCCGCAGCTTAATGCCCAGGGTATGGTGGTAAAATACATCGAAAAAGAAGTTGAGCATGATATTTCGGCTGCCTTTGATGACACGCTCATGCTTGATCCTGCTCAGAACTCAATCTATCCCGGTTCCGTTCTGCGTGGCGATAGTCTTGATAAAGAGAGCTACCGGGAAATTACCGAAGGCAATAAGCGAAAAGCGACGATCTCATTCGATTTACAAGGAGTAAAAGATAAAGAAGGTAAAGATGGAAAAGCAGGGATTACGTCCGACGCAATTTTCCCGAATTTAGCATCATATAGAGATCTGCGCAATAGAATCCTCAGTCAAAGTATTACATACCATGCCTCTGCCCATTCAAGCTATGAAGAGATGGAGATTACCAATGAAAAAAGCCTTGAAGCACAGCTTAAAATAGGGGTTGGTTTCGGTGCAGCTGGAATTAAAAGCAAAATTGCAGCAGGCTTTAAATTCAAAAATGGAGACCAAAAGGAACGGCGCCTTATCAAATTCGTTGAAACGTTTTATACCGTCGATGTAAATCAAGAAGCAGCTCCGCTTATGATCAATATACCGCGAGCAGCCGTAGGCGACAGAATGCCGGTATATGTGTCGTCGGTTTCTTACGGACGAATTGCATATCTTACTATTGAATCCGATCAGGAAAAATCAGAGCTAAAAGCCAATCTCGACACAGTATTTAAAGTTACAACAGCAAATCATGCCGAAGCCGACATCGATCTGGCAATCAAAAAACTGGAAAAAGGAACGACGATTACCATCAATATTATCGGAGGCGGCAGCGAGGCTGTTACCGATCTTAGACAGTTTCAAAAATATATTGTAAAAGAGGGATTTTCTGCAAAGAATCCGGGGCAGATTATTAAGTACCAATTAAGATTCTTGGACGATAATGCCGTCGCATATATCAAATATAGCGAAAAATACAAGACGGTAGAACGCATTGAGGTACCGACAAAAGGATACAAGGTAACCGCAACGGTAGAAAATATACATTATACAGGCCATAAAACTATAGATGTTATCGGTAGTATCGGCATGCAGCCGTTTGATAAAGACAAGCTGCGGCAAGCGATCTTTAACTACAGTAATACGAAACCTCTGCCAAAATTAACGTGTACGTACATGAAAAAGGTACAGCCTCAAGCGCAAACAAATAATATTATTGTATTAAGCGAATCTTCTGTTGTTCAGCTTTCCTTCAATATAAAAGGCTATGTAAATGGTGTGCAACAAGTTTTTGTAAGCAATGAACAGGGGAATAATTCTATGCTGCTTACGCCTAAGGCAAGCGAACTCAAAAAAAGTTCCTTGCAATATTTTACGCTCTATCACAAAGATAATCCGAATGAAACGCTGGTGTTCGATATTCGGTTTAAAGTTGAAAAAGAGAGTTAACAAGAAAAGGGCGATACACTACTTTTAAACAACCTGTGCAAAGTTTTATCCAAAATTTTGCACGGGTTTTTCAAAAGCAGGCAGGGCAAACACAGCAAACGGATTGTCCTGTCCGTGTACCTAAAACCAGTCGCCGCAGATAAGATCGTAAGCGGCGGATCCGGGGAGCGGTATCGGCGGTAATGCGTCGCGTGTAAACCATGCAGCATCCGATAGCTCTTCCTTTTGTACGGTAATATCCCCCGAAACGTACTCGGCGCGGAAGGCAAGCATCAGCTGATTGGGATACGGCCAGCCTTGGCTTCCGCGATACCGGATATTCTTAACCGTTAAACCAACCTCTTCGCGTATTTCGCGGGCAACCGCCTCTTCCGCCGTTTCTCCCGCTTCGATAAAACCCGCAATACAAGTATAAAGGTCGGAGATGTGCTGTACATGCCGCGCTAAAAGAATTTGTTCACCCTTGCTGATAAGTACAATAATGCACGGCGCAAGAACCGGATACCATATTCTGCGGCATTGTGGGCATTCCAGTGCCATTTCGGTTGTGCTCAAATACAGGCGGCTACCACAAGAAGAACAATACTTTGTATGATGCAGCCAATCGAGTAAAAGCGCTGCGCGAGCAACAACCGCGGCATGCTCAGCAGGTTCCGTTATAAATAGATTTCGGTACGGAATTTGTTTAAAACCTTTCGGCCCCGCCGCTTCGGGCGACAAAGCTGCCGCAAACGTGTGATATGCCTGTTCGCCGTAAGAACTGAGAATATCACTATCATTATATTTTTTAAGAACTTTAGATACTTCGCTACCGTTCGGTAACTGTCCGTTTTCTAAAATAAAAATATTTTTCTTTTGTATCAAAATACCGAATTCAAAATCAGCCCCATCGGGACAATCTATAAGCGCCATACGTTTCAGTATATCCTTTTATCGGTTTAAGTCAAATCGACATATTCCGATTGCTAAAAATGATACTTATTCATTTTCGATAATAATTTGGCACATCTTCATAACCTGCAGCGCCGCCTTGTGATTTTCGGGCGTTGTTCCCGCGCAACAGACAGCATCAACATAAATGGGGATTTCGGGAAAAAAAGCTTTTAACAACAACGCATTCGACACAACACAAATATCCGTACACAATCCTATCAGCGTAATAGAACGGATTGGGGTTCTTTCATGCAAACTTTTTAAAGATTCCGCCAGCAAAAGCGAACCGAAGGTAGGTTTTTCATAGACTTGATCGGTTATGAGCTTTTTAATCGGAGCAACAATTTCCCATCCCTCCGTATTTTTTATGCAATGCTGAACAGGTAAAAACGTTCCTTCTTGAGATTGCAGATATGAACTTGGGTGCGTATCCTGCGTAAATACAATATTACCACTAAAGGTCTCAATCTTTTTTACGACATTTTGAACAATCGCTTGCGCTTCCTTTGTCCCCAAACTCCCGCTGACAAAATCATTCTGCATATCGATAACAGCCAACACATCATTCATAGAAAATCCTCCGTCTATCTCAAATTTATTGATGGAACAACTGGATGTATCTCTCCATATATAACTTTATATCATTTATTTCAAATACGGACGAGGGCATGTATCAATAAGAAACCGAACACTGTCTTCTATAAAAAATTCTATAAAAAATGAATGCTTGACAAGAGCATTTTCAAAGTGTAGGCTATGGGGGTATCGGCGTAATCTAAAAATCTTACTTTTTAGAAATGCCTCGGTTGATGCTACCATTCTATAGGAAAAACCGTGTATTGCTATAAGGCGGCCTTTTCCTAAATAGGGCGCCTGCTAAAGACTGAAATTTTTAGAAGTGCCTAAATATTTTATCAATAAGGATGTATTATGAAAAACGCAGTGATTAAAGGGGCAAGTTACACATTGGCATACAGCCCCGATCTGTTAAAACGGAACGGTTCAACTCAGACCGCAGCGATTGCGAAAGATCCTGCCGATCCCTATATTGCCGCAATCCCGTCTCATTTAAGAACCTTTGAGCAAGCTGTACAATATCCGCCTAATCAGGTGTATATCGGAAACAAGAAGCCGGAAGATTTGCCCGGTATCCCCGAGCCGTGGTTTAAGTGCACCGAAAAAGCCGACCGCTTTGGGCCGTTCGGTGAAATTGCAACGCAAAAAGAACTCTATATTTTGATGAAGTACGCCGACGTTTTTGAACTGGTATACTTAACCGAAGAATTTACTGCCGAAGCGGCAACGATTATTCAAAATCATCCGTTAATGAAGGATAAGGCGATTACGTTGGGAGAAGCCCATTCCAAGGCCGATATCGAAAAGTTGGTGCAATCGCACACGGCGGAAGGTTTATACGACAATGACGTGCTGGTCGGCTGTGTCAAACAAGCGCATGACACCGACCCGAACTTGAGCGCTCATACGATGCTCGAAAACCTTGTTACCAAGGGAACCGGCATCTTAACCGCATGGCACCTCGCGGAGCTTGAAGGCATCAATGCGGCGGACATCGATTATATTATCGAGTGTTCCGAGGAAGCTGCGGGCGATGTAAACCAGCGCGGAGGCGGCAACATCGCAAAATCCGTCGGCGAAAAAGCGGGATGCGTTCATGCAACCGGCTGTGATATCCGCGGTTTCTGTGCAGCGCCGGTACACGCATTGGCAAATGCCGCTGCGCTCGTGCGGTCGGGTATCTTTAAGACCGTGATGGTTGTCGCCGGCGGTTCCGTACCTAAGCTCGGTATGAACGGTAAAGATCATGTTAAAAAAGAGATGCCGCTCCTTGAGGATATGGTAGGCGGTTTCGCCGTTTTAATTACGGAAGACGACGGTGTAAACCCCATTATCAATACCGATGTTATCGGCAAACATACGATTTCTTCCGGTTCTTCTCCGCAGGCGGTTATGACAGCGCTTATCTACGATCCGCTCAACGCCGCAGGGATGAAGATTACCGATGTCGAAAAATTTGCTGCGGAGTTGCAGAATCATGAAATTACCGCTCCTGCAGGCGCCGGTAATGTGCCGGAAGCGAACACAAAGATGATCGCGGCGCTTGCGGTTATGAAAGGTCAGCTTGAACGAGCCAAAATCGCGGAATTTGTAAAGCAATACGGTGTGGAAGGGTTTGCGCCTACGCAGGGACATATTCCCTCCGGCGTTCCTTTTATCGGCCATGCACGGCGGGATATGCTTGCAGGTAAATTGCGCCGCGCAATGATTATCGGAAAAGGCAGCTTGTTCCTCGGCCGTTTGACCAACCTCTTTGACGGTTTAAGCCTTTTAATTGAGGCGAACAACGGTAAGGGAAGTTCCGGTGCTGCGGGCGGCGCCGGTGAAGCGGAAATTAAGAAGATTGTAGCCGATGCTATGCGCGATGTCGCTGCCCGTATCTTAGCGGAGGACGGCGCAAAATGAGCAGTACAAAACAACAACTGGCCGATGCCTTCAGCCTGATGGCGAAGGGACTGGAAACCGGCGCCTTTGCGGAAGCCTTTCCGGTCGGCTTAACCGTCCCCGGCAGCGAGCACGGAGAAGCGGAGCTTATCCGCGCGGCAAAGCTGGCAGCCCATGCCAATCCCGGATTGGATATTGTGCTGATCGGCGGCCCGAAAACCGAAGGGTTCCGCTGGTATGAAGCGCCGACGCTGGAAGACGCGCATCATAAAATGGAAGAATTGTTTAAAACGGGCGAAATAAAAGCCGCTGTAACAATGCACTATACTTTCCCGCTCGGCGTTACGACAATCGGAAAGGTAGTAACGCCCGGCTTCGGCAAAGAGATGTTCATCGCGTCCACTACCGGCGCTTCCGATGCAGACCGGTATAAGGCAATGCTGTTAAACACCTTTGCCGGAATTGCCGTTGCAAAAGCAAACGGTGTTGAAAACCCGACGGTCGGGCTTTTAAACATCGACGGCGTTGCGACGATTGAAAAAGCGCTGTTAAAGCTGCAAAAAGCGAGCTATCCGATACGCTTCACCGAATCGCACCGCGCCGACGGCGGGGTACGCATGCGCGGAAATGATTTGCTGCAAGGGACGCCCGATGTGATGGTCTGTGATACCTTAACCGGCAATGTGTTGATGAAGCTTTTCAGCTCCTTCTTAACAGGCGGTAGCTACGAAGCCTCCGGTTCCGGTTACGGTCCCTGCGCCGGTAAGGATATGACCGATGTTGTCGCGATTGTTTCCCGCGCATCGGGCGCCCCGGTTATCGCTGCAGCCTTGGCGTATTCCGCGCGCAGCGCGCAGGCAAACTTGCAAGCGCTGTGCCGTGCCGAGGTGCAAGCCGCCGAAAAATCGGGGCTGCAAGCCATACTCGACTCGTTCGGCGCCGCAAAAGAGGCAAGCGCGGAGACAGTCGCGGTGCCGCCTAAGAAGGTCGTTACGGAAGAAATCCACGGCATCGACGTTATCGACATAGAAAATGCCTGCAAGACGCTCTGGAAAGAGAACATCTATGCGGAAGCGGGCATGGGCTGTACCGGCCCCGTTATCCTGCTTGCCGGAGAAGACGCTGAAAAAGCGCGTAAGATTTTAACCGCAGCGAACTATATATAAAAAGAATTACTGTAGGAGACCTCTAAAAACGGCAGGCTTCACAGCGTGTTCTGTCAGGAAATTCATTTCCTTGTCTGCTGCGGCCTGCAAAGCAAGTTTTTAGAGGTCTTATATTCTTTCTGTTATTTTAAAAGCAAGAAATATTTAATGTCTTTCCAACAAATGAAACAACATCTTCGTGACATTCACTTATAAGCCAATCAAATTTTTTTGAAACAATATAAAAATCATTTAATCCGTATATTTCGCTAATCAACAACCCCGGCGCAAGCGTCGGGGTATGTTGTTCTCATAAGGTGGTTGCAGTCGGCTTTAATACC
>ERZ773083.1551-NODE-1551-length-15435-cov-4.335631_pt1 | contig 15435 bp, 14 predicted proteins | sample MGYA00511465_ERZ773083 | MGnify/ENA primary metagenome ERZ773083 (study PRJEB29015, sample SAMEA2738001) | human oral metagenome | biome: human oral; feature: human-associated habitat; material: dental | place: China | collected 2060 ... | reverse complement strand
GGTTATTGTAAATAATGGTCCAATTAAGGAAATTAAAGATAGCAGTTATGGAGAAGATGGTTATGGTTTTAGAGAAGTATATACTACAGATGGAAGGAATTTTGTATTTGGAAAAATGCGTGGTAATATTACTGATTTGTGCAGAATAGAGGTTACTAGTAGTAGATATAAGTTCGGGCATTATAAAATAGGAGTAGGTACAAATAAAAATACTATTGAGAAAATATATAGACATGCAAGACATTTTGAATATAGACCAGAAGGTTACTTGTTAGTTGTAGATGGTAAATTTGCAATAGAATACTATTTTGGTAAAGATGATGATGTAGCTAAATTAGTTATATGGGAGCAAGATTTTATACATCATTAAGTAGCTGTATACAATAGTAACAATTGAATATATAGGTTTCATTTGGACTTTTAGCGGATCAGCAGAATTTAGGAGAATACGGATTATAATAATGATTTTCTAGGACATATTAAAACATACTAAAGCTGGAAAGAATTATTATTTTGAGATTGATTGTCCAAGCAGGGAGGCATTTGATTATATGTTGATTGGAAATCAAGAGGAAGAAATGATAAAAGATGATAATACAGGCGGAATTTGGATATTAAATGATGAATTTAAAAAATGAATCCGTATGTATATCGATACTTAAAAGTAGCAAAATATTATGACAATGGTATTGGGAATCCGGTTGTAATTATGTATTTAGCGAAAGGGTATAATAGTTAATTAGAGATTTTATTTCAATAAGGATTGCACAAAATAGTAACATAGTTGGTAACACTTCTAAATATTATTAGTTTAGTATCGGCTGTATGTACCGGTGCTAGATATATACAAGCATTTTTTCATATGCTGGAACCTATAAACATAAATTTTAAAGAATTGCAAGATATTGAAAATAAAATAGGAGATGCTTTTAAAAAGATAGACGATAATTTTAAATAATTAATTTGTGTCAAAAGGATTATGAAAATGTTTAAAATAAAAAAAATACATAAATATATATTAATAGGATTTATTATTATTGTTGCCGTGCTTTGGACAGTCTCAAATTTGAAGTGCAGGGTGATAATTAAGAATGATATTTTGCTGGGAATAAAAGATGGAATTATAGAAAAAAGGGCTGATATTAAAATTATAGAAATTCCCGATGGAGTAACGGCGATTAATTTTTTTGCATTTAAAGATTGCTCCAACCTGGAAAGTGTTGGGATACCGGGTAGTGTAAGAAGCATAGGTGTATGTGCTTTTTATAACTGTGTAAAACTAAGTAGTATCAGTTTGCCGGAGCAATTAGAAACTATAGAGACCTGAGCATTTTCAAATTGTGTGCTCTTACAAGAAATAGAACTTCCTGAGGGAATAAAGAGTATTGAAGCGAATGTATTTTTGGGTTGCCATTCTTTGAAAAAGATAACTTTTTCCGATAAATTATCGGAAATTGGCGGGAGTGCCTTTGCTAATTGCGAAAATCTTAAAAGTATAGATTTGCCGAACAGTCTGGAAAGGATTGATGCTCTCGCATTCGCAGCTTGTAGTAATCTCTCAGCGGTAAAGATGCCTGAGGGAATCAGAAGTGTTGGAGAAGATGCGTTTGCAGGTACTGCTCTTATAAACGATACCAAGTCTGATGAGTACGGGTCTGTATACTTGGGAAAAGTTCTTTTATATAACAAGGGTATAAGTAAGTTTGTTAAGATTAAAGAATCAAGTAAAGCAATTGCAAATGCTGCGTTTATAAATAATTCTGTTATAGAGGAAGTGGACTTTCCTGAAGGTATATTGGAAATAGGAGATAGATGTTTTGAAAATTGTGTATCTTTGGAAAAAGTAAATATTTCAGAGGGATTGGAAAGGATAGGAAAGGATACTTTCAAAAATTCAAAGTTAAAAAAAGTCAAATTACCTGAAAGTATAGTTACGATTGGATATGGAGCATTTAATAATTGTAAAGAACTTGAGTATATAAATTTACCTCACAGAATTGAAAGTATAGCGGCTTACAACTTTGAAAACACATTGTATTTGAAGAATATGAAAACAGATGAATTCGGTTGTAAGTATGCAGACAATATACTTTTGGATGCTGTAGATAATGGAGTAAAAAAAATAAAAATCAAGGATGGAACAAGAGTAATTGCAGGCGAAACTTTTGCAAATAATAAAGATATTGAGGAGATTTTTATTCCTAAAAGTGTAGAAATAATTTCATCACAAGCATTTGTTGATTGCTCAAATCTAAAAAAAGTAACTTTCGAGGACGGTATTAAAATAGAGGAAATTTATTTTTTTACATTTGTAGGTTGTGAAAAACTGGAAAATATAGAATTACCTAAAAGCCTAAAAAGTATATATGCATATGCTTTCGGAGGATGTGCATTTAAAAGTATAAGAATACCTGAAAATGTTGAATATCTCGATCCGTTTGCTATCAGAGAATGTTTTCTCTTAAAAGAAATCGAGCTGCCGGAAAGACTTAAGGGAGAGTATTATTGGGTTGAAACCGATATGGTAAAGACGCCAAGACTTGTATTCTACTAATTTTAGACCAAAGATAATAAAAACCAAACTTGTAGTAGATATAAATTTAAGCTTAAGTCTTTTACAAGCGTAACAGACCTTGGTTATTTACAGAAATTAAAATGATTTTTAAAATCAACAGTGGTCTAAGAGGTGATACCGGATTTTATAATACAGATAAAGTTTATGAAATATGGATTGAAGGTAAAGTAAGACCTCCTAAAATATCTACCTCTTTTGCAGGTTATCAAAAAGTGTATTTTTTTAAAGTAGAGGAAGTACCGGAACTCAAAGATATAAAAGTTTTAGAAAAATACTTGAAACAGTCAGCATACATGAAATAAATCCTAAAATAATATTTTACTAAATTTATAAATAAAGGAAACAAAGTATAGTGTGATATAACATACTTGTAACCTATGCAGTTGATATAAGCAGAAAAATAAAAGCAGTATATAAGGAAAAAGTATATTCTCCCTCTTATTATATCGCAAAGAATGGTTACAGAATTGATTGGTAGGATTTTTTAAGAAGAATGCATTACAATCGTCATTTGAAACATCTTGAGAATGTTATTTTTATATGCTATTATTAACCTATAAAAAATACAGATATTAACAAGCGAAATTGATATATTTTATGTTTATTGTGATATTATTAAGTGAAAAAGCAAGTTTATGTATATGTTTTGACTAAAAAATATTGGCAGTTGAAGATAGTTTATATAGAAACGAATACAATGCTGCTTACTCTTTCTTTTTAGTATGTATTCTATACTGCCAATAATGATAGCTATTGGTTTTTGTGTCTTTTAGTGAATCGCTAAGATTATTTCATTTTTTGATAAGTAAGCTAAGTAGTAAGTTTATTTCGTCTTAAGACAGGAATATTTACTATAGGCTTAGCTGTGTTAAGTTATTATGCAAGTTCAGGGAAAATATAGTCAAGGGGGATAGAGTATTTTCTTATATTGTAAAAAATAGAAAAAATAATCATTGAGGGATAAGAAGATGAAGCAGAAGTATAAAATTCGTTGGATAATTATAGTCGGAACAATAATTATTTTGATATCATATATACTTTTAAATCTTAAAGGGAATATAGTTTTAAAAGATAACAAAGTTAGCGGATATAAAGCAGGCTTGTTGGATAAGTCAAAAAAAGGAGTGTTCATAAGTATACCTGAGGGCACAACAGAGATTATGGACAGCGCCTTTTATAGCTGTAAGTTTATAGAAAAGGTCTATATTCCCGAAAGTGTAAAAAAGATCCATAAAGAAGCCTTTGCAAACTGTACGAATCTAAAAGAAATAAATCTACCGAAATCTCTAGAGAAAGTAGGTGATGGCGCTTTTAGCGGATGTATAAGTCTGGGAGCAGTGAATATTCCGGAAACTGTAGAATATCTTGGGGAAAGTGCATTTAGAGATTGCAGTAATTTAAAAGAAATATCATTGCCGCATACCGTTCGAGAAATAAAAGAACATACTTTTTTTAAATGTGAGTCATTAAAAAGTATAGATATTCCAAATTCTGTTACAAAAATAGGAGCAGCGGCATTTTTAGGTTGCAATAGTCTTGAAACTGTAGAACTTCCTTCTTCTGTAACAGAGATTGGAGACTCTATATTTGCGAGCTGCATAGGTTTGAAAAAGGTGGTTTTATCCGATAATTTGAAAGTTTTGGAAGCTGGAACATTTTATGAGTGTACAAATCTTTTATCCGTAGATTTAGGAGATAATATTGAAAAAATCGGTGATTATGCTTTTTATAAGTGTAATAATCTTAAAGAACTTGAGTTGCCGAGTAGCATTAAGGAGATTGGTATAAGGTGTTTCACTGAAACAGAGTGGCTTGAAAATATGCATGCAGATTTGAATGGATTAAAATGCTACAAAAATATTTTGTTAAAATCAATTGATATCAAGGAAGATATTATAATTTCCTCAGATATCAATGTGATTGCAGGAAATGCATTTGAGGATTCAAAAAAAATAAAAAGTATCATATTACCCGAAGGATTGAAAAATATAGAAGCTTATACTTTTTCAAATTGTGTTAATCTTGAAGATATAGAGATACCGAAAACAGTAGAATATATAGGGGAAGGAGCGTTTGCTAATTGCAAAAGTTTAGCTGATATCTCAATACCGGAGTCTATTATTAATATATATAATAATACTTTTAAAAACTGTGAGAGTTTGAAAGACATAGTATTGCCAAAAGAACTTGAATACATTGGTAAAGATTCATTCAGAGGTTGTATTTTACTAAATAATGTAATTGTTCCAAAGAATGTGAAGCAAATAGATGATGGTGCTTTTAACCTCTGCATAAACTTGGAATATATAATGTTTGAAGGGAATTTACTATATATTGGTGATTCTTTTTATAATACAAAATTTTATAATAACATTAAAGAAGATGAGTATGGTTGCAAATATATAGGAAACCATTTTATAGAGCTTGTAGATAAAAAAAGAGGAGAGGTTGTAATCAAAGATGGGACTGTCAGCATAGCAAATAAGGCTTTTTCGAAATCCGATATAAGTAAAGTAGTTTTCCCAAAAGAGCTAAGGATATTTGGAGAGTCGGCTTTTGGTCATTGCTATAACTTAAAAAATATAGAATTTCCAGAGGGATTATTATATATAGATACGTTGTGCTTAACAGACTGTAAAAATTTAAATAGAGTTTATATACCAAAGTCAGTAGTTGATATAGGAATGAGTATATTTTTAGGATCTGGTAATCTAAAAGAAGTAATTGTGAGTAAAGAAATAGCAGATAAGATTGATTTTTACGATAATGTGAAAGTGAGATATATTGAATAAAATATCGAAAATCAAAAGGAAGAAAGAAATTTTGAAAAAGTTATATTGTGGAAATATGGGGAGAGATTTTTTTAAAAACTTAAAAAAGGTGTAGATTGTATGCTATTAAAGAGTAAGTAAAATCATACAGTCTGTTGAGGGGGATTCTTCAGATAGAGTATCTGTAAAAAAACTCAAATTGATTAAGTTGTTAATGGTTATAAATATTTTAATGGCTTTTGCAGCAATGGAGATACTTATTATGAGGCTATACCGGATAGCTCATTATGAAGAGGGGGAGCAAGTGAAGGATAAAAAATCATATATATTTTATGTAATATTTTTAATAATTAGTCTTTGTTGCGGCTGTAGAACAAATTTACATTCCAAGGAAGAGAAGTTTATTGATTACAATGTCGGAGTGGAAACTCTTTCGGACGAAGAAGCCATAAAGCTTGTAAAAGAAATTATAGCCTTTATGGATACCGGCATAGAAACAGGTGAAGATGTTGAAGGTTTTAATGGGGAAAACTTTGCTTATTTTAAGAACAAAGAAGATGAAAGTATCTTAGAAAGATATCATAGGAATTATATCAAAGATGTTGCTTATGAATATCTGACCGCTATGTATAAAATTACCGGATTTAGATCAGGTATGGGAAAAGCTAAGAATGAGTTTAGCGGCGGTTATATTAGATATAGGTTAGACAGTACAGGTGAGTTCAGTATTCTATCAAGAGAAAATAATGAGATATGTATTGAGGCGGTTTTTAACAAAGACAATAGTCTTGGAGATGGTATGCCGGATACAGATAAGGGACAAATAGTTCTTACTTTATGTGATGATAATAAATGGAGAATATCTAAGATTTCTCAATGGTATGATGATTTGGCATTCTATGAATTGGAAGGATATATAGATGAATTTTTCGACAGTCAAAATAATGTAAAAGGAGATTATGAAGCTTTTATTAGAGAATATGGGTACGATAAAAATGGAAATAAAATACCTATGCAGATGTTAAGATATTCTTTAAAAGAAGCGATTTTGGCAAGCAGCAGTTTTGATGTATTGGAGAATTTAGATGATAGTTATATATTAAGTATTCTTTCTAAACTTGCAGCTCATATGGCTTATGAAGAAATTTATGCAAGACATGGGAAAATATATCTGAAATATTCCGTAGAGTATAATTACTTTAATGGATTGGATTGGTATAAAGAAAATAAAGAATTTAGCGAAGATGATTTAACAGATATTGAAAGACATAATTTAAATATTATAAAGGCATATTTGGAAGGATTTTAGGAGATCAAAGTATGAAATATAAATTATTGAGTATATTTTGCATAAGTTTGATATTACTTTTTATATTTAATGCTAAAACCGCTGCTGTTGAAAATAAAGGTAGTAATTTTGAAATGAGTGATGAAAGAGTTATAGAAATTATTAGAGAAATTGCTGATTTTATGGATTCAGGAGAAAAAATCAGTGATGAGGTGTCTTGCAGAGAGTCTGACGGATATGATGATTACTACTTTAAAAATGAGGAGGATGAGGAAAAGTTATATATATACCATAGAGATTACATTAAAGACTCAGCCTATGATTATTTGTGTGATATATATGACATAAGGTTTTACAGAGGGAGGTGTACGCAGTCAAGAACATCAAGAAGTGGATTAAGCAGCTGTTTATACTATAAAATTTATACAGATGGAGAGTTTAGTGTAAAGAGTAGAGATAAAAAAAGTATATGTGTTCAAATACAATTTGTAAAAAAAGTAATTCTGGCTGAGGATATGCCCGAAATTAGTGATGGAGAGGTATATTTTGAGTTGTGTGAAGACAACAAATGGAGAATATCTAAAGTTTCTCAATGGTTTGATGACTTAGCGTATTATGATTTGGGACATGGAATGAAGTTGTTTTTTGACCCGGGATATAGTTCACTGTCAGAGTATGAAGAATTTATAGAACAATACGGGTATGACTCAAAGGGTAATCGAATCAGTATGTATATCAGTACAGATGATAATGATGAGATTTTTCCGGGAAGTGATACCGAACTTATTAGTGAAGCATCGAATTTAGAAAAACTGAAAAAACTTTCCAAGCTGGCGGCATGTATGGCTCGTGAAGAGATATATGCAAGACATGGAAAGCTATATCCCAAATTTAGTATGGAATTTTACTATTTTACAAGAAAAAGATGGTATGAGGAAAATGAAAATTTTAGCAAGAATGATTTAAGTGATATTGAAAAAGAAAATGTTAAGGTGATTTCAGAATATATTGATAGTTTTTAACGGGCATATGAACAGAAAAGAACATATGAGAACCTTTCAAAAAGAAGAAAGAAAAATATGAAACATATAAGAGTTTGGAACTATATAGACAAAGAATATATATGATTAAAATATTCATTTGAAAGGAGCTATGTTGTTATTGCTTCTATAACACCATACAAGAAGATATGAATGCGGTTGAAAAAAATAAACTTAAGATAATTATAATAATTACAAGTATGCTTGCCCTGGTATTTATAGCAATAGTCTTAAAGGAACACTTGGATGAAAAAAGGAAAGATAAGGCATTGAAATACTATGATGAAATATCTACAACGGTAATCTTGGCAGATACATTGGGAATGAATTTGGAATGTAGTGATAATAAAGGAAATACTTGGGTTATCAATGGGAATAATAAAAGCTTGCTTAATATAGTTAATCAGCACATTACGGATTATATATCAGGAGAGAAGCAGAGCCTTTATAGCTACAAAATTATAGAAGATGAAAATATGCAGAAATATATAGATAACTTTAATGACAATATGAAGCATATAAGGATAAGCGGAGAGAACGGAGCCGGAATTCCTATTCCGCCAAAGACTATATCAGAGGGAGAGGGAATGGAGGAATTTCAGGAAATAAAGGATTTGGACGAACTGTTAACTTATATGCGTAAATTAACAAAAGATGGGGAATATTATTTATATGCTTTGGCGATAATAGGATTGGATGGGTCGGGTTTCAATGGTAGGATAACATTTGATATGGGTGATGGAACAGAAAATGTTATACATGAGAGCGGAAGAATAAGTATTGGAGAATTGTTCTTTAGCTCATATCGAAATTATGAATATTAGAGAGATGAAAAAAGATGAGTATAAACAACTGATTTTAAAAGACTTTGCAATGCTGCTAACACAGCTACTTATAGGTTTAGCGATTATGAAAGGGGTTCAATTTTAATGAAATGGTATGTATGTTTCGGGGTTATATGTATTTTGTTAGTTGTATGTTCTTACAATATGTATAATAGATATGAGCAGGAAGATATAGAAATAGAAACCGTACTAATTAAAATGTCAGAGGAAAATGAGAGAAAAAGGCAGGAACTTAATTACGATTACCTAGAAATACTAATAAGATCAGAAAAAGAACTTATGGAATATAAGGACTTATATGATTTTTTGAAAGATTTGAGTTATGTAAACTGGGAAGAAGAATGTATTATTGTAACTTCATATCCCGTTGAGAGATTCTCATATAAGAGAAAAAATAAGCATAACAAATACTATTTATTAGATATACTATATAAAAACAGAAATAGGAATGTGTATGTATATGCTATTACAGGAAAAAACTATATCCAATATGACACAGCAGGAATGTATAAAGAACCGGAATTTAAGTAATTGCCTCAAAGCTCCCGCAACTAAAATTTGGATTAGCACATTAAGTATTAATATTTTATCTGATAAAATAAGGAAAATAATATTTAGCAAATGTAACTGTTGTATAAGTATAATAATAGAAACTTATGGAGATTAAATACTTATGATAAACTTCGCAATAAAGGGTTCATATATAACAAATAGAACGACAGCAGAAATATGGCAAATGTTTGATAAATTATCTTTCATAAAATCATTAAAAGGTAAAAAATTTCAAATGATGATAAATGGGAAAAAAAGCGGATTTAAGCATATAGGCTTGTGTTATGTGCAAGGTAGCATAGAAGAGCAAGATAATGGCTGCAAGATAGAGTACACAGTATTTCCTGAGGTTATATGTATAGTGTTGTTTATACTCTACATTTCCGTTTGCGTATGTAAATTATACTTGGATGTAATGAAGGGTTTTAGCATTTCTTTAGATTGGGTAACGGTACTTAGCGTTATACTTATGCTTTTACCTGCGATTGCAATCTTTTTGGAGAGTAGAAGTCAGCAAAATATATGTAAAGAAAGGCTAGAATATTTATTATCAGAAGGAAAGACGATAATACTGTTATAGGTCGGTTTGTGTGTCTTAAACTAAACTATAACAGTACAGGCTTTAAGTATTATAGCTTTCATAATAATATCAAAAAACTCAAACTCACACCCATTGGCTGAATAAAACATATCACATGTAATCAAGGAGAATGGAATGAAGAAAAAAATAGTAAAGATACTTCTTTGTTGTATAGCTGTTTTAGTTATATTTGGTCTATATAAAAGCTACATGCTGTTTTCCGGTGCTGTGACAGAAAAAGAAAGGGCAGCGAAACAAAGCACTGTATCTGAAAAGAGCCGACAGGAAGAAAAGGGCAGTAAGACGGATGAGCTGTCGGAATCAGATATTGAGGAGCTTAAATGGCTGGTACAGACTTTGCATGTATCTCAGGATGTTTCCAATACCATAGGAAAAGGAGGTGTACTGGATACTAAAGAAAAGCAGGCAGACTTTCTTTATGCTTTAAATGAAAGGGAATACGAGCATATATTTAAAAGTGTTTTGGGTAAGTATGTTGTTTTTGAAGATGATAAAAAACTTATAAGTCCTGAGAATGCAGAGCTTATACTTAAAATGGCAGGAGCGTCTGTAAAGACAGATGTATGGAAATATATGACCGAACAATCTATTTATGGTATGGAATCTGAGGATGTATTTGCCCTGCCAATGTATGCGAGGGACGGAAGTGATTACTTTATAGAATTTAGAGATTGGACATTTATAGTTAAGGAGGACGGGAAACTTACAGTAAGATACAAAACCTATATACAAGCTCTGGGCGGGTATATAGAGAAGGTAGAGCTAAGGCTTCATAAAAATGAGCAAAGTGCATTTGCCGGATACAGTGCAGACTATATGATGGCTGTTCCCATAGAAGCGGAAGATGAAAATTTTGCAAAGGAGGAGCCTTGCTTTGGAAATAATTGGGGTGAGTACAGTCCGCCACTTAGCATGGGAGATACTATAGATGATTATATTTTCAGACTGGACGGCTATTTATATCAAATGCCTTTTCCGCTTAATGAGCTTACATCAAAGGGCTGGGAATATGACGGAAAACTTAAAGAGGATGAGGAAAGAGAGGAAATTACACTTAAGAAGGAAGGCAAGGAGCTATACTGTATTGTTTGGAATTGTCAAAGAACAACTGAGCCTATGTGGTATGTTGTAAGTCTAAAGACAGGATTTGGAGAGGGTATTTCTGATGTCGATTTTGAACTTTTTTCAGATAGAAAAAGGGGAGACTATGCCTATGGATATGGAGTACATGGAATATACGGTTTTTGGGATCCCTTATATTTGGACTTTGGAATCAGTGTCGATGCGGGTACAGGTGAGGATAAAACTATAAAGGGATTTGAGATTACATACGCTCCCAAATACATAGACAGGATCAAAAGGTTAAATGAGATTGCGACAGATGTAGAGGAAGAGCTAAGCATTACAGAAATAGGTGATACTGAGCTTGAGCGTGATACTTCCTATAAACTCAGCATATATGATGAGCCTATATATGTGCAGGTCAAGAGCTTGGATAAGATCGGCTGGGGTGAAGAGATGGATATAATATGGGTAAAGAAGGCTGATAAGGAAGAGATTATAGGATATATAGAATACGGCGTTGATTTTACCCTATGTATAGATGATAATAAGAAGGCTATAATTAAGGTGCTTCGCATGGAAGACGGTCCCAATGATGAACCTGAGGTGTTTCCGATACACTAGTGGTTAGGCACATTGATAATCGTTCTAAATTCAACTATGCTCTTGACTTTTCAGGGTATGATAGAGACATAGAATATATGTTAAATATCAATGCGTCAATGCACCGGTGTAATGTATCATTGATATTTAATTAATATAAGCAATAGTAGAGTAAGTCTCAAATTTCTTTATTATGTATCTGCTGCAATCTATTAACGGTAAGTAAGTTAAAAAATAAACTCTAGTAGGAGTTAGTAATAGATTCTGATGCATATATAAAACCATAAAAGATTTACCTGGGAAAACATTATGATATCGGAGAATAGAACAATGAGAAAAATTTATATAGGAATGATTATTTTATGTATGTTTTTAGGTTTATCATCATGTAAAACGAATTCCGATACTGAATCGGATGCTGCAAAACAGAGCGGAAATAAAACAATATCAGATGTAGAAGAGGCAAAAAGTCATAATCTTTCAGATAAAGAAAAGGTAGAGGGGGATGATACGGCAGTGCATCCTGAGCCGGAAATAATTGATTTGAAAGAGCGTTATTAAAAAATGATGTAAGAAGAATGTTGATGTAGTGATAAAGCTTTTGTAGGCTTTAGAGTAAAAATATTATACAAGCATATATATTTTAAAAGAAAGGGTGTCGGTATGTTAGAGAAGAGAAAAACAAAAAAGCTATACATAATAATAGCACTGAGTTTACTTATGCTATCCTGTCAAAGCAAAGAGCAGGCAGAAGGAAAACAAAATGATAAGCAGATAAAGTTAAGCAGTATAGAGAACAATATAGATACCGAGCTGTCCGATACTGAAATAAAAGAAATAAAGCTGTTGGCAGAGACTATTGCATTTAGCAAGCCTTCTTCTATCAGGTATATGACAGATGAAGATACTGTGCTTGATTCGACAAGGGAACAGGCTTTATTTTTATTTAAAATCAATACTATGTCTGATGAAAACATTATAAAGAAAACTCTTGAAAAAACAGCTGTTTTTGGAACGGAGGGAATGAAGCTTAGTGAAGATGGGGCAAAGAAGATCATAGAGTCAGCAGGAGGTAAGACTCAAGGCAGCAGTTTATGGGATTATATATCTGCTGAAAATAAGGCAGATGCAAGTGAGATAGATGTAAAAGCAGCGGGAAACGAGTTTATATTTCCGATAATTAATAAACATAATTTAGAAAATTACAGAGAGTATAAAAACTGGGAATTTATAAACGAGGGAAACGGTGATTTAAGGCTAAAGTTTAGTGAGTACTTAGAGCCTGAAGATATTCATGTGCATGACTTGGAGCTTGAGTTATACAAAAATAATGAGAGTATTTTTGCAGGTTACAGTGCAAAGAAATTCACCAAAAAGTTGGCTTTACCTAATGATGTGAAAGCAAACTTTATGTGTAGTGATGTAGGCTATACTGCTCCTGAGAGTTTAAGCAAAGATATGAAAGACTATAATTTTAAACTGGAAGGAAAAAACTACAGCCTTCCTGCTCCTGTTAAAGCTTTTACTGATGGGGGCTGGCAGCTTAATTTGGCGGATATGCCGAAAAGAGGTAGTAAAAGCAGGGCAGAGCTTGTAAAGGGTGATAAAAAGATAGAGGTAAGCGTCTATAATTGTGCCGGCAAAGAGGAGGAGGCTGATCTTTATGTGATTTGGCTAAAGGTAGATAATGAAGGCAGGAAGAACATTATAGACTTTGAGCTGTCAGGAGCTGTAAAAAATGCCGATAAAAGAGTTGAAGATAAGAAATATTATTTTTTAGATGCTTTGTATAATGATGAATTCGGTACAAAGATTACTTTTGACAGCAACAATACGGTTAGCGGTTTTGAAATTTCTTATGCACCTTACAGTGCTGACAGAATTGAACAAATAAATGCTTTAAGTACTGATAAAGCGACTGAAGAGATAAAGTTGGAAGCGGATATTAAAAATATGAAACTTGATAGGGGAAAAATATATTTGATCCCTACATCAAATAATGAAAAGATTATCAGACTGGAGCTTAAATATCTGGATAAAGTTGCATGGGGCAAATACACAGTATGCCTTGTGAAAGATGGCAAAGAACTTGGTATTTATAACAGTACCTATGGTAGATTTATAGAGTATCCTGAAATAACTTTAGATAAAGATACCGACGGAAGTATCTATGTATTAATAAAGGGCTGTGATTCGAGAAACAATGAAGGTGAGGAGAAGGTTTATATTACAAGATAAAGAAGAGGGAATATATCATATAAAAGTGAGGAGGTTTAACTGTGAAATATGTAAATAAATATGGTATGTATATTATCTTAGTTATATGCTTAGTATTAACGGGAATGTATTTTTATATAAAAGTAAGTCTGAATATAGAAAAAGAAAATATAAGACAAGAAATCAACAGGTTAAGTACATATTTTGAGCAAACGGGAGAGTATAGAATTATTGAAGTTCCCTCTTGGGCAGAAGTGCCGCCGGCTAATATAAGTATAGACCATCTAAAAAACTATAATTACCTATTGCAGGATGAAGAAGATATAAATAGAAAGGTTAGGACTATAGAAGGAAAGTACTTAGATACATTTACAGGTAGCATACTCTATCCTTTCGGAAGTAAAAAAGAGGCAGAAAAATATTATAATAAATTGACTGAGGAAGAAAAGAAAAAGATATGTATAGTAAGTAATAGCCTTATATACTATAAAAATACAAAGGAATGGGAAGATTTAGTAAAGACGGCAGAGATATATTTCAATAATGCAGAAGGGCAGTAACTGAAATGAAGGGCTTAAGTAATGATAAATTTAGAGTGCTTATTTTAAGTATTATTGCAATTGTTTTAATAGCAGTGTTTTTTATTTATACAGATGAAAATAAAACAGGTCATCTTATTATAAAAAATAATGAGCTGATAGGTTTTCATTATGGTTATATAGATAAATTTGGAGACAATAAAATACTTGAGATACCTTCAAATGTTACTTTAATTAAAAAAGAAGCATTGAAGGGCTGTGATTTTATTGAAGAGGTAATAATTCCAAACAGTGTCAAAGTTATAGAGGAAGGTGCGTTTTCGGATTGCAACAACATAAAAAAGATTAGACTGCCTGATAATATAGATAAGATAAGTAGATTTTTGTTTTTCAACTGTATGTCATTGAAAGATATTACAATACCGCAGAGTGTTAAAATAATAGAATTTGGAGCATTTAAAAGATGTTTTAATTTAGATAATATAGTGCTTCCCGATAAGCTTGAAACTATTGAAGGCAGTGCATTTATGGAGTGTACAGAGTTAAAAAAGCTTGAAATACCCGATACGGTTAACTACATAGGGGATGACGCATTCGGTTTTTGTATTAATTTAGAGCATATTTTGCTGCCTTCTAAAATAAATAAGATTTCAAAGGAATTATTTATAAGTTGTTATAAATTAAAGGATATTAATTTACCTGAGACGATTCAATTTATAGAAGACGGAGCTTTTAAGTATTGTAAGATGTTGGAAAATATAGAACTTAATGAAGAACTTACTTTTTTGGTAGAAGATGTTTTTAATAATACTCTATGGTTAGAGAATATAAAGCCGGATGACTATGGCTGTAAGTATTATAAAAATATTTTACTATGCTGTAACGGGCAAAGTCCTTATGTTGAAATAAAGGACGGAACGAGGGTAATTGCAGGAGGAGCATTTAGCTTACTTTCAACACCGGAAAAAATAAGCTTTCCTGAATCGTTAAAGTTTATAGGCAAATTTGCTTTTGAAGAATGTAGCGGATTGCAAGAAGTGATTTTACCTCCCGATGTTCAAGAGATTGGTGAGTTTGCATTTAAGGGCTGTGAAAACCTAAAACAGATAAATATACCTCCAAAGGTAGAAAAAATAAAAAAATACACATTTGCATATTGTAGTAATTTAGAAAAAGTAATACCGGAGAATAAGTCGGTAGAAATAGATGAAACTGCTTTTAAGGACTGTGATAAGCTGCGATAGATTGTCGGCAACATAAACAATTATAAGTATAATTGTTTATGTTGCCAACTCCCCGATAAATCATTAAATTACAGGAATAAATATTTAGCTATAAATAC
>ERZ773083.1546-NODE-1546-length-15472-cov-12.504313_pt1 | contig 15472 bp, 10 predicted proteins | sample MGYA00511465_ERZ773083 | MGnify/ENA primary metagenome ERZ773083 (study PRJEB29015, sample SAMEA2738001) | human oral metagenome | biome: human oral; feature: human-associated habitat; material: dental | place: China | collected 2060 ... | reverse complement strand
GGGACAAGGCAATGTACTCGCTCTTTGCGTACTTCGTCATCGCGAAGATGATCGATGTCGTCCTCAAGGGACTCGATGAGTCCTACGCCGTGATGATCGTCACGAGCGAGCACGAGGAGATGACCGCTGCACTCAACGAACGCCTCGGGCGCGGTGTGACACTGCTGCACGGCGCGGGCGGCTACACAGGCGATGCAAAGGAAATCCTTTACTGTGTCGTCACGCGCCTCGAACTCGACAAGCTCAAGGAGATCGTTCTTGACAAGGACGAGCGTGCCTTCGTCACAATCAATGCCGTGCATGACATCGTGGGCGGGCGGTTCAAGAAAAAGGCAATACACTAACAAGCAAGGGCTGTTGCACGAAGTTTTCTAGTCGTGCAACAGCCCTTGTCATATGCATAAACTGATATAAAATAAACATTTTATAAAATAAAATATGATAATTATATTGCTTTTTGTGTGTGGATGTGCTACAATGCAGATAATTCATCCGAGTGATTTTGTTGTTTTTCATGGCATAGAAAGGCGGCGGCACGATGGGCAGTGTAAAAGAACAGAACATATGGATCGGTGTGGATGTCGGGACGACGGGCGTACGCGCAATCGCATACGAGGCATCCGGGGTGAGCCGTGCCTCAGCAGAGGCATTCTATCCACTGCGCACGCCACATCCGGACTGGGCGGAGGAACGCCCGTCAGAGATCCTTGCGGCGACGGAGCAGGTGGTGGGCAAGGTGGCGGATGCACTGCGCCATCAGGGGCGGATACCATCCGGCATCGCACTCAGTACGGTCATGCACAGCCTGATCCCGCTCGATGCGGAGAAGCAGCCGCTCACGGATATGCAGACGTGGGCAGACAGCCGCAGTGCGGGCATCGTGCGCGCGCTGAAGGAGACGGAACCCGCACTCTGCCGCTCGTTCTATGAGCGCACAGGCTGCCCCATGCACGCGTGCTATCCGCTGGCAAAGATCCTCTGGCTGAAACAGAATCGCCCCGAACTATTTGCACGCACGAAGTTCATCGGCTCGATCAAGGATCATCTCTTCCATGCGTTCACGGGGGAGTTCCTCATCGACCGTTCGACGGCGAGCGCGACCGCGCTCTACAACGCACGTCAGCTTGTGTGGGACACGGAGATCCTGAACTTCATCGGCATCACGGAGGATATGCTGCCGCCCGTCGTCTCGACAACCGAGGCACGTGCGCTCACGGCGGCTGCGGCAGAGCGGATGCACCTCACGGCAGGTCTGCCCGTTGTGATCGGTGCGACGGACGGCGTGCTCGTCAATGTGGGGATCGGTGCGGTCGCGGCGGGACAGCTGAGTGCGACCATCGGCACGAGCGGTGCCATGCGCATGCTCGTCGGTGAGCCGCGCACCGATGAGAAGATGCGTACATGGTGCTACAACCTCGTGGACGGGCTCTGGGTCGCGGGCGGCGCGATCAACAACGGCGGCATGATCCTGCGCTGGATGCGCGATAAGATCTGCCATTTCAGCGAGGCGCAGATGGCGGCGCTCGATGTGGATGCTTACGACCTCATGACGATGAAGGCCTCCAAGATTCCTGCCGGCTCGGACGGGCTGATCCTCCTGCCGTTCTTCACGGGCGAGCGTGCGCCGTATTGGAACTCCGATCTGCGCGGGATGTTCTTCGGACTCTCGCTGAATCACAGCCGTTCGCACATGATCCGCGCCGTCATGGAGGGCATCTGCTACGGGATGCACAGCGTCTTTGATGCCCTGCAGGGGTTCGGTGCGGTGCGTGACATCCGTATGAGCGGCAGCTTTACGAAGTCGCCGCTCTGGATGCAGATCCTCGCGGACGTGCTCGGTGAACCGCTTGTCCTTCCGAGCAACAGTGAGGGCGCAGCCTATGGTGCGGCGGTGCTGGGCTTTATCTCTGCGGGTGAAATGAAAGGGATTGCGGATACGGCAACCCTCGTGCACGCAAAGAAGGTCTACACGCCCGACGAGGAAAATCACAAGACCTATGCGCAGCTCGCCGATATCAGTGGACGGCTTTACCGAAACTTACAAAAAGAATTTGCCGAGATCGCGGCATATCAGGCAGGGCGTTGAGGGAGGAAGATCGGGATGAAGAACGGAACAATGGACATCGGCGTGATCGGCATGGGGGTCATGGGGAGCAATCTCGCGTTCAACATGGCGGATCATGGCTTTCAGGTGGCGGGGTGGAACCGCACATCGGATCTGACGGAGGCGGCAGAGAAACGCAATCCCCCCACGAATTTCCATACTTGCTACGATTTGAAGGAATTCATCGGTTCCTTGAAGAAGCCGCGCCGCGTCTTCCTCATGATCGCTGCGGGAGCGCCCGTGGACTGGGCGATCGGGGAGATTGCCCCACTGCTCGAGGTGGGCGATATCATCCTCGACGGCGGCAACTCCTTCTATGCGGACACGCGCCGTCGGCATGACGCGCTCAGAGAGCAGGGGATCTGCTACTTCGGTGTGGGAGTTTCGGGCGGCGAGAAGGGCGCGCGCTTTGGCCCTGCCATCATGCCGGGCGGTGACCGCGCGGCGTACGAGGCCGTGCGCCCGATCCTGGAAGGAATTGCGGCGCGTGCGGGGGATGCGCCGTGCTGCACCTACATCGGCGAGGACGGCGCGGGACACTATGTCAAGATGGTGCACAACGGCATCGAGTATGCGGATATGCAGCTGATTGCGGAGACATACCTCATCCTGAAGCACGTAGGCAGCCTGTCGAATGCGCGCATCGGCGAGATCTTTCACGAGTGGAATGCAGGCGAGCTGAAGAGCTACCTCATCGGCATCACGGCGGACATCTTTGCCGAGCAGGATGCGGAGACGGGCAAGGCGCTCGTCGATATTATCGTCGACCGTGCGGGGCAGAAGGGGACGGGGCGCTGGACGAGCCTTGAGGCGCTGCAGCGCGGCGTGGATCTCTCCATGATCTCGGCGGCGTGCAACGCGCGTGTGCTCTCGAACCTCACCGAGGAGCGCGCCCATGCGGGAGCGGTCATGAGCGCACCTGCCGCCGCGGGCGAGGTCGGTGCGGACTTTATCGAAGCCGTGCGCCGCAGCCTGTATACGGCGAAGATCGTCGCCTACGCACAGGGCTTCTCGCTCTATCGTGCGGCAAAGGAGGAATTCGGCTGGTCGCTTGACTTCGGAAAGATTGCCTCCATCTTCCGTGCGGGCTGCATCATCCAGGCGGAATTTTTGCAGCGCATCACGGATGCCTATGAGCGCGAGCCGAATCTCAAGAATCTCATGTTCGATGACTTCTTCCTCTCCTCCATCAATGCGAACATGGAGAGTTTGCGCGGTATCGTCTGCCTTGCTGTGCAGCACGGCGTGCCCGTCCCCGCACTCTCTGCCGCCATGCAGTACATCGATGCACTGCGCAGCGAACAGCTCGGGGCGAACCTCATTCAGGCACAGCGCGACTATTTTGGTGCGCATACCTTCGAGCGCACGGACAAGGCGGGATCGTTCCACCATCAGTGGCAGGAGCATTATCCAAAAGAATAGGGCGTGGTTCACCACGAACGGGTTGCTGCATGAAATCGTGCAGCAATTTTTTTGCCATGAAATGATATTTAATGAACAAAAATAGATTAAATAAATGAAATGCTATTTACAAATGAAAAACAATCGTCTATAATTACGTTAGGAATTGTTGCAAGTCTTTCTGCCGGGGAATGGGGGCGGAAAGACGGTGGGGGATGAGATCCCCATACATGAAAGGAGAGGAATCCTATGCCGCTGATTATTCTAGCTGTGGGCATCCTGCTGCTGTTCTTCCTCATTGTACGCGTGAAGCTGAACAGTTTCATCTCGCTGCTCATCGTCGCAGGTCTCGTCGGCTATGCCGAAGGACTGCCCGTCACGCAGATCATCCCCGTCATCCAAAAGGGGCTTGGTGGGACGCTCGGAGGGCTTGCCATCGTCGTTTCGTTCGGCGCGATTCTCGGTAAGCTGATGGCAGAGAGCGGCGGTGCACAGCGCATTGCCATGACGCTCATCAATATGTTTGGAAAGGAAAAGGTCAAGTGGGCGGTCTGCCTTACGGGCTTCATTGTCGGCATTGCGCTCTTCTATGAAATCGGCTTCGTCCTCCTCATCCCGCTCGTCTTTACAATCGCGGCATCGGCGCAGATCCGCCTGCTCGAGGTCGGCATTCCGATGGCAGCGGCGCTCTCCGTGACGCACGGCTTCCTGCCGCCGCATCCGGGACCGACGGCGATCTCGGTCATCTACAATGCGGACATCGGTCTGACACTCGTCTATGGTGCACTTCTCGCAGCTCCAATTGCAATCATTGCGGGGCCGATCTTCTACAACTTCGTCAAGGATCTCAACCCCGCGATCCCCGAGGGGCTGTATAACCCGAAGGTGTTTACGGATGAGGAGATGCCGAGCTTCGGCGTCAGCGTATTCACCGCGCTCGTGCCTGTTGTGCTCATGGCCGGCTCGGCGATTGCAAAGATGACGCTTCCTGCCGGTTCGCACGCGCTGGCGATCATGACCTTCCTCGGCTCGCCGGATATGGCGCTCACGATCTCCATCTTCATCGCGTTCTACACATTTGGTATCTCGCGCGGCAAGAGCATTCAGGAGATCATGAAGATCTCCGAGTCTGCAATCCTTGCCATTGCCATGATCCTGCTCATCGTGGGCGGCGGCGGCGCGCTCAAGCAGATCCTCATCGACAGCGGCGTCGGCCGCTACATCGGCGACCTCCTCATGGGCTCCGACCTCTCGCCGCTTGTCCTCGCGTGGTCGATCGCCGCCGTCATCCGCATTGCCTGCGGCAGTGCGACGGTCGCAGCGCTTACGGCGGGTGGTATCGCTGCACCCGTGGTTGCGCTCACGGGTGTCAGCCCCGAGCTCATGGTGCTCGCGACGGGCGCGGGCAGTCTCATCATCTCGCCGCCGAACGACCCCGGCTTCTGGCTCTTCAAGGAGTTCTTCGGCCTCACGGTAAAGGAGACGGTACGTACATGGTGCGCGATGGAGACCATCATCTCAGTGCTTGGTCTCGCGGGCGTCCTGATCCTCAACGTATTCATCGGCTGATGAAGGCGCTGCGCGGATCATATCCAAAGGAGCGTGGGTGTCATGGGCTATCTTCTGGGCATTGATGCAGGCTCTACAAACTACAAGGCGATCGCGTGTGACAAGACGGGGCGTTTTCTCGCCTCTGCACGTCGACCGGCAAATACGAAGTATCATGAAAACGGCTGGGCGGAGACCTCGCCCGAGCTGATCTGGGAGGGCGTCGCTGCCTGTATCGCGGAGGTTGCGGCGCAGCTGCCCGGTGAGACGTGTGAGGGTGTTGCAGTTGCGAGTTCGGGCGAGGATGTTCTGCTTGACGGTGCTGCGCAATCGGTGTATCCTGCAATCCGATGGTTCGATACGCGCACGGAGGCAATCGCCTCTGCGTGGGAGCCGTTCGGGCGAGAGCACATCTATCGGATTACAGGGATCAATCCAAACCCTGTGGCAAGCATCACAAAGATGCAGTGGATTAAACGCTATGTTCCTGAGGCATGGGGACGAGCGCGGCTTTGGATTCCGATCGCGGGCTTCATCAGTCTGAAAATGACGGGCGCGGCGCGTGCGCCGTGGACGAATGCGTGCCGATCGATGGCGTTTGATCTGACGCGCCGCGACTGGTCGGCAGAGATCCTTGCGGAGGCGGGGATCGATCGCTCCATGCTCGCCGATCCCATCCGACCGGGCGAGCAGATCGGCACGCTTACGCCCGCCGCTGCCGCAGCGACGGGACTCAAAGAAGGGACGCCGGTCTTTGCGGGCGGTGTGGACTATGCCTGCGGCACCTTTGCGACGGGGATCATCCGTCCGGGGCAGATGCTCGACTCCACGGGGACGAGCGAGCAGCTGCTTGCGATTCTGGATGCGCCCGAGAGCAGCGCCGCGAGCATGGAGAAGAACTTCACGTCCGTCGCCTATGTGGTCAATGACGCCTACTACATCATGGGCATGATCGTCGCGTCGGGCGGGATCTTCGAGTGGTTCAAGAATACGTTCGCATGTGCGTCCTTCGACCAGCTGGTCGGGGAGGCATCGCTCGAGCCGATCGGTGCGCGCGGCTGCATGATGCTGCCGTATTTCTCGGGGCGTCACACGATGGGGAGCGACCCCGCCGCACGCGGGGCGTTCGTCGGACTTACACGCGCGACGACGCGCGGCACCTTTGTGCGAGCCATTCTCGAGGGGCTCTGCTACGAGATGCACAGCATCGTGCAGGCGATGCAGGAGCTCTCAGGGCAGAGCGTCGAGTCGATCTACGCCATCGGCGGTGCGGCAAAGAGTACGTTCTGGATGCAGATGAAGGCGGATGTCACAGGCATTCCCGTGCGCAGCAAGGATGTTCCGGAGGCCGCGGCGCTCGGTGCGGCGATGCTCGCCGGACTCGGCGCCGGTGTCTATGCGAGTCCGGAGGAAGCCGTCGCACGCGTGCGCTTTGCCGAGCGGGAGTATGTGCCGGATGAGGCACGTCACGCACAGTATATGGAGCTCTATGAGACGCTGAACCGAGCGCTCTATCCCGCACTGCGGGAGTTCAACGCGGCGGTGACGCGCGCGCAGGGGACAAATGAAACGAAGTGAGGAGATCTATGATGAAATATGAAGCAACGGTCACGGCAATCGGGGATTTTGTACTGCCCTTTATGCAGACACGCGAGTCTGTCATCCTCTTTAACAAGGATGTACCGTACGAGTACGAGAACATGGTCGTGGCGCACACAAAGGGGGAGCTTTCGGCGGATATCGTGCCGGGGGATCGGCTGACCCTCGCAGATCGCAGTTATACGGTGACGGCGGTCGGCGATGAGGCGATGAAGACGCTGCGCGCAAACGGACACTGCACGATTGTGTTTACGGGCAAGGACGCAGTGGAACTGCCGGGGCAGATCATGGTCAAGGGCGACGGCGTGCCGCGCTTCATGGTCGGCGATGTCATTCGCTTTGAATAAGGAGGGGCACATGAAGGTATTGGTAATCGGCGATCCGCTGCTCTCGTCCGAGCGTCTGGAGGCCGCCGTCAAGAAGATATTGGGCGATGTCGAAGTCGCGCGTGTGGACTGGAAGCCCGCAAGCGATGAGGAGTTCTGGTTCCTGCGCAGCGAGGTCGAGAAGAAAGGACCGTCGGCAGGAAAGCCGCCTGTGGAGATCTTCGATCATGTCGGCGATGTCGATATCATTATCACACATCACACGCCGATCAATGCAGAGATTGTAACAGCGGCAAAGAAATGTCGCATCATCGGCGCGTGCCGCGCGGGTGTCGAGAATGTGGATGTCGCGGCGGCATCGAAGCAGGGCATCGCCGTGTTTCACACGATGGGGCGCAACGCGCACGCGGTTTCGGACTACACGATCGGACTCATGCTCGCCGAGATGCGCAACATCGGACGTGCACACGCAGAGCTGAAGCAGGGACATTGGAAGAAGCAGTATTCGAACGCCGCCTTTGTCGGCGATATGCTCGAAAAGAAGATCGGCCTTGTCGGCTTCGGCTACATCGGGCATCTCGTGGCAAAGAAACTCAAAGGCTTCGACGTAGAGATCCTCGTCTACGATCCATATGCGAACGCGGCAGACGTCGAGGCGTCGGGCGCACGCCTCGTTCCCCTCGAGGAACTGTGTGCGGAGGCGGACTTTATCAGCATGCATGCGCGTCTCTCCGAGGCGACGCAGGGACTCCTCGGTGAAAAGGAGTTTGCGCGCATGAAGCCGACGGCATATGTCATCAATACAGCGCGCGCGGGACTCATCGATGAGCAGGCACTCATCAAAGCGCTGCATGACAAGAAGATCGGCGGCGCGGCAATCGACGTGTTCTGGACGGAGCCGCCGCCGGCGGATCATCCGTTTATGACGCTCGAGAACGTCACAATCACGCCCCATCTCGCGGGATCGACACGCGACGCATTCAACCGTACGCCCTACCTCCTGCTCGAGGAGATCAAGAGCACGATCAGCGGGAGTGCGCCGCGCTGGGTCGTCAATGCGGATGCCGTTTCGACCGACTTTTCGGGACTCAAATAGGGAGGAGGCAGCTATGAAAGCAGCAGTGTACCACGGCACGGCAGACGTGCGTGTGGAGGAGGTCGCAAAGCCGGTGATCGGTGCGGGGGAACTCCTCATCAAGGTCAAGGCGTGCGCCATCTGCGGCGGCGATCTCAGGACCTTCCGCCATGGGCACAAGGCGATTCATCCGCCGATCATCCTCGGACATGAGATTGCGGGCGTGATCGAGGAGGTCGGTGCGGGCGTTGATCGTTACCACGTCGGCGACCGCGTTATCGTTGCGCCGGGCATCGGCTGCGGTGCATGCTCTTACTGTCTCTCGGGACGCCAGCATCTCTGCTATACGCGTGAAACCATCGCACACGGCTACGACGGCGGCTTTGCCGAGTACGTGCGCATTCCTGCAAGCGCCGTCCGTGCGGGCAATGTCAACTTCATCCCCAACGAGGTTGACTATCTCGCCGCCTCGCTCTCAGAACCCCTTGCCTGTGTCATCAACGGGCAGGAGGCGATGGACATCCAACTCGGTGATACCGTCGCCGTCATCGGTGCGGGTCCGATCGGCATCATGCACGCCGAGCTCGCGCGTGCGCGCGGCGCGGGGAAGATCTTCCTGCTGAACCGCAGCCGCAACCGTCTGGACGCAGCACACGATCTGAACTATGACGCCTACATCGAAACGGGTGAGGACGGTGGCGTGCAGGCGGTACTCGATGCGACGGACGGTCTCGGCGTGAACGTCGTCATTGTCACGGCGGGCAGCGCTGCGGCGCAGCGTGCGGGCATCGCCATGACGGGCAAGATGGGCAAGGTCTGCCTCTTTGCAGGGCTGCCGAAGGATACGCCCGAGCTCTCGTTCGACGTGAACTTTGTTCACTATCGGCAGATCACGCTGTACGGCACATTCTCATCCGCGCCGCGTCACAACGCGCTCGCCGTGGAACTGATCCGCAGCGGCAAGATCAATGCCGACCGCCTCCTCACACATGCTGTCGCATTGGATGACATCGTGCACGGGTTCGACCTTGTAGAGCACCGGGCAGGGATGCGCGTCGCGGTTGTTCCCCACATGGAGGAGATTGCGGAGGACATTGCGCGTCATCCGGATCTTGTGATTTCAAAAGGCTGATTTTGATCGGGACTGCTGCACGCTGCTTGTGCAGTGGTCCCGTTTTGTCTGTGTATTGAGTGAAAGGTGGAGCTGCGATGTCGATGGAGGAACTTTACGCACGGGAGCCGGCAGGGCTGTACGAGGTGCGCACGCGCAAGGCGGGACCGAAGGGGCGCCTGCCGCTGACGGATGAAATGCTGCGGAAATCGCCGAGCGGCAATATTTTCGGCATGACAATCAACGCGGGTATGGGGTGGAATCCCGACGATCTGGCGGGCGGCGATGTACTCATCATCGGCACACAGGGCGGCATCCGCCGCGATGACGGGACAACGGCGGCGGTAGGCCTGCACAATGGACATTTCGAGCTTGGCGATCTCATGCGTTCTGCTGCCGATGAACTAAAGGCGGAGGGCTATGTCCCACACGCCGCCTTTGTCACCGATCCCTGCGACGGACGCAGTCAGGGGACGACGGGCATGTTTGACTCGCTGCCATACCGGAATGATGCTGCGATCGTCATGCGCCGACTCATGCGCTCGCTGCCGACACGGCGTGCGATCATCGGCGTCGCCGCGTGTGACAAGGGGCTGCCCGCGATGATGATGGCGCTCGCGGGTATGCACGACCGTCCCGTCATCCTCATCCCCGGCGGCGCGACACTCTCGCCGACGGATAGTGAGGATCTCGGCACGGTGCAGACACTCGGGGTGCGCTATGCGAACGACGAGATCACGCTCGACTATGCTGCGCGGACGGGCTGCAGCTCCTGCGCGTCCCCGGGCGGCGGCTGTCAGTTCCTCGGTACGGCGGGTACGTCACAGGTCGTCGCCGAGGGACTCGGACTGACGCTCACACACGCGGCGCTTGCACCGTCGGGAGAGGAGATCTGGCGGGAACTCGGGCGTGCATCGGCGCGTGCGGTGATGGAAATCGCCGCGCGAAATATCGTGGCGTGCGATATCCTGACCGATCACGCGATCGAGAACGCAATGGTCATTCATGCCGCATTCGGCGGCTCCACGAACCTACTGCTCCATCTCCCCGCCGTTGCACATGCGGCGGGTTGCCACATGCCCGACGTTGCCGACTGGTCGCGCATCAACAGGGAGGTGCCGCGCCTCGTGAGCGTTTTGCCGATCGGCCCCGTCAACTATCCGACGGTATTCGCTTTCATGGCGGGCGGCGTACCCGAGGTTATGCTGCATCTCAGGAAATTGGGACTTCTGCATGAGGATGTGCGCACCGTCACAGGTGCGACACTTGGAGAAAACCTTGACTGGTGGGAGCAGTCCGAGCGACGCAGCATCTTACGCAAGCGTCTCGAAGAGGTGGACGGCCTTTCGCCCGATGAGGTGATTTTCAGCCCGGATGAAGCAAAGCGGCGCGGCATCGGCTCAACCGTCACCTTCCCTACGGGCAACATTGCGCCCGAGGGCTCCGTCGTAAAATCCACGGCGATCGATCCCTCTGTGATCGGCGCGGACAAGGTGTTTCGTCACACGGGCAAGGTCAAGACATTTACATCAGAAAAAGCGGCGATTGCTGCGCTCAAGGAACACGGGCGCATCGTCGCGGGGGACATCATGATCGTCATGGGCGGCGGGTCGAAGGGGACGGGCATGGAGGAGACGTATCAGCTCACCTCCGCACTCAAGCACCTGCCGTTCGGCAAGCATGTCTCCCTCATCACGGATGCGCGCTTCTCTGGTGTGTCGACGGGTGCCTGTTTCGGACATGTGGGGCCCGAGGCTCTTGCGGGCGGCCCCATCGGTAAGCTGCGCGACGGCGATGTTGTCGAGATCATTGTTGATACCGAGAAGCTGGAGGGCAGTCTCAACTTTATTGGCACGGAGGAGAGGCCTCTGAGCTGCGAAGAGGGGGCGCGTGTACTTGCGGAACGCACGATGCAGGACGGCGTCGGTCCCGATGCGGAACTCCCTGACGATACGCGCCTCTGGGCGGCGCTGCAGGAGGTCAGTGGCGGTACATGGCGCGGTTGCGTCTACGATGTGGAGCGCATTCTCGCCGTGCTTGAGGCCGGAAAGAAAGCGCTACAGGAGAAATCAGGAAGATAGGAAAGCGGAGGATACTATGTTCAAGGGCGTCAACTCACCCGTCATTACGATATTGAAGGATGACGGTACAATCGACTATGAAAACATGGAGCGGCACATCAATCATCTCGTCGAGGCGGGACTGAACGGACTGCTCTTCCTCGGCAGTCTCGGCGAGTTCTACGCGTTCAGCGATGCGGAGAAGCGCGCACTGATCGACTTCGCCGTCAAGACCGTTGCGGGACGCACGCAGGTTGTGATCGGTGTCGGTCACACGGAGGAGGAGCAGGTCATCCGTCTTGCTGCCCATGCTGCGGAGGCGGGGGCAGATGCACTCAACATCGTTTCGCCCTATTACTTCGGACCGCCTGCTGCGGCGGCGATTGATTATTTTGAGCGCATTGCAAAGAGAACCACGCTGCCGATCATGCTCTATAACTTCCCCGATCGTACGGGCAGCGACCTTTCTCCTGAGATCGTGCGCGAGATCGCACTGCGTTGTCCCACGATCACGGGCATCAAGGACACGGTGGACAACATCAGCCACACGCGGCGCATCTGTCAGGCGGTCAAGCCCGTACGCCAAGATTTCGCCGTTCTCTCGGGCTTTGATGAATACTATGTTGTGAACCGCATCTCCGGCGGTGACGGTGTCCTCTGCGGACTTACGAATGTTGTGCCCGAGCTTTTCGTCAAGATGCACACGTCCTATGAGCGCGGTGATTTTGCTGCGGCAGTTTGCTGTGCCGAGAAGATCGCGGGGCTCATGCGCATCTACGCCGTGACACCGCTCTTTATCACGGGGATGAAGGCGGCGGCGCGCGCGATGGGGCTGCCCATCTCCACCGACACGCGCGCACCGGGGACGACACTCACGGAGGCCGAGGATCGGGAGATTTGCGCGATTCTCGCCGATCTTGATTGAGTGAAGAGTGAACGGCGAAATTATGACAACACCTCCTGCAAGGTTTTTTGCAGGAGGTGTTTTTTTATGCTAATCTTTTTGTTATAATGATAAGAAAGTAACATCGAAGGGGAGTGGGATGATGGCGGAGCCTTTGCCGCTGCCCGTGATGCGCGGCAACTACGCGCATATGACGCGCACGGAGAAACGCATCGCAGACTATGTGTCCGCGCATGTGGGTGAGGTGATGGATCAGACAATCTCGGAGCTTGCGGCGGCGGTTGGCAGCTCCGAGATCACGATCTCGCGCTTTTGCAAAAAACTCGGGTTCAGCGGGCTGCAGAGCTTCAAGATTGCGCTTGCCGCCGAACTCTATACGCAGACGGAGACCGTCTATCAGGACATTGACGCAGCGGACACGAGCGAGAAGGTTGTACAGAAGGTCTTTCGCAACATCGCAGATGGTCTGCAAGACACGCTGAAACTGCTCGACTATGCGGCGATCGAGCGCGCCGTTGATATCATCCGTGCGGCACGGCGTATTGTCGTCTATGGATTTGGCAATTCTGCCACTGTCTGCCGCGACATCGAGACACGTTTCCTGCGTTTCGGCATGATTGTGCAGGCGTACAGCGACGCGCACCAACAGGCAACCTCCGCATCGCTCCTGACGACAAAGGACGTCGTTATTGCCGTCTCACATACGGGCGCGACGCTCGAACTTCTCGATTCTGTGCGGACGGCACGGGAAGCGGGGGCGCCTGTTATCGTCATCACGAGTCATGCGCACTCGCCGCTCGCAAAGCTCGGTGATGTCGTGCTGCACGGCATGGGACGGGAGGTGCATTACAGCTCCGAGGCCGTCTCCTCGCGCCTCATCCACATGGCGATCACCGATGCACTCTACACCGTCATCGCCATGCGAGCACCGCAGGACTACCGCCGCAACCTCCAAAAGATGCGCGAAGTCATTGCGAAGAAGCGGACGTAGGACAGGGCTCTGTAGAGTGCGCAACGCGGACGGATAACGGGGATTGATGTGGGAGGACACAATGGAGATGGACGGACAGACGTATCTGGAAATCGTACAGCATGCGCGTGCACACATCGAACGCGGCACGGAGGAGGATCTAGCGACCGCGGAGGCGGAGCTTGCCTCCCTGCATCGCATCTTTCCCAAGCGGCTCGAATACATCTGTGCTCAGGTCGCACTCATGATCGCGCGGGGGGAGGATGGGGCAAAATGCCGCAATATCCTTGACTATACGGCGCAGGAATTCTACCCGATGCCGGCACTTGCGGACGTGTTTGAACTCAAGAGCCGCACCTTTCCCGAGAAATCGCCGGAGTGGCGTCAGACGAGGTTTGCGTATGACTTTTACGCAAATGGTGTTCTCCCACAGGACTCTTTTACGCGCTTGGCTGCGCTGAAGGAAAAGTTTTTGACGGGATCGCTTGATGCCGACCTCCTGCGTATGCTTGCCGAGGAATACTATGTCACGCGCAATATGACCGCCTATTTCATCCTGATGATGGCATATTGCCATGTAATGGAGCGGGAAGACTACGATGACCTCCTCCTTGAGGATACAGGCATTCCGTATCCGGAGCCAATCTTTCGGGGAAACTTCGGATTCCTGCTGCGGATGTTTACGGACGGGAACAGCAACCTGTTTTTGCTCATCGGCACGACAGAGGATTGTTTCGATCAGCAGATACTCGCACGTGCGCTCGGCATCCTTGGCCAGCAGGCGATGCTCGTGTGTGAGACTACGGTGACAGAGCGGGCAGAGGAGCTGAATGCCTATGCGCTGCACTGTATTCAGAGGGCGCGTACCGATGGGGAGTGGATTGTACTCGACGTGGGAAGATATCGCCATGCGGACGGACGAGAGGAGTCCGCAACACCTGCCGTTATCCGTCTCCTTGCGCGGAGCACAGCGCAGTCAGCTCCGCTGATTGTCATTGCACGCGATGACCGTATGGATGAGCTGCACGCAAAGGATGCACTTGCGGGTGATATCCAGCGCCTTTCCTACTGTCTACCGCCGCAGTTTTCCCATGGCTTTTCCTTTGCGTGGGCAGGGGACTATCTAGCATATATCAGCTACTTTTATGGAGTGAACATTGAGCCTCTGCTCAATGCGCCCGCCTCCTGTGATATCTCGATCGTCATTCCCGTGCGGAACTCTGCCGATACGCTAAGGTATACGTTGGAGACATGCCTTGCGATTGATTATGACGGCAGCTATGAGATTGTGCTCAGCGATAACTCGGATGAGGGGCGCAGCGAGGTGCGCCGCCTCGTTGAGGAGCTGAATGACTCGCGCATTCGTTACTATAAGACTCCATTCGTACTCCCCCTTGCGAAGAGTTTTGAATACGCGTTCCTCCATGCGCGCGGTGCGTTCATATTTTCGCTGGGGGCGGATGACGGTGTGCTCCCGTGGGCACTCAAATACATCAAGCAGGCGATGGAGGATCACCCATCAGCAACTGTTATTTCGTGGAAACGTGGCTTTTATACATGGCCGGGGTTTATGCCCGAGGGACAGGATGAACAAATTGTTCAGCTCGTTGACTCGGAGCAAGCGGAACGCTATGCAGAATACGCTCTATGCGGCGATCATGCAAATATTATTTCGAAGGTCAAGGGATGTCTTTATTCTCTCCCGCTCCTCTATATCAATTCAGGTTTCCGGCGAGGTTATCTGAGAGAGGTGTTGCGGCGGACCGGACGCATACTGGATGGAATGTGCCAGGATGTCTATATGGGCGCTGTCAACCTCCTTTTGCAGGAGAGGGACATTGAAATTCAATGCCCGCTCACGATTGCCGGGATGTCAGGGCAGTCCCAAGGCTATGCTTCTGGGCAGTTTGTTTCTGATATTGAGGAGATTCCATCGGTGTCCTCGAACAGCTCTGTTTGTATGCGGATGGGAGAGTATATCCCGCGCCGCGGGGAAATGGTGATCCCTTATATTACCATGGCGGATACTTTTATTCTTTATATGAGTGTAAGTCGTTTGGGGGAATTCGGTATCCCCATAGATTTTCGTCCTGAACAGACTTATTATGAACTCGCAAATCGTATCTTTCCGATAGATTTGCGTTTTGAACGCTACTGGGGGCTCGTACGCTATAGTGGGACTCTATGTACGAGTGATGTGCATGAAAACTGCTGTGAAGTCTATGAAGAAATCTGTGATCATCCGCAATACATTGATGATCCAAGCCCAAGGATCCTTCATACGGGGGAGCGAGGGTATTCCGCGCAAAATCATGCGATTACTCTGGATCCGACAGCGTTCGGCTGCAGGAATGTGGCGGGTGCGGCACGCCTT